>ERZ1643246.1629-NODE-1629-length-23826-cov-7.168398_pt1 | contig 23826 bp, 18 predicted proteins | sample MGYA00579265_ERZ1643246 | MGnify/ENA primary metagenome ERZ1643246 (study PRJEB29033, sample SAMEA4952261) | chicken gut metagenome | biome: Broiler Chicken; feature: Gastrointestinal Tract; material: Caecum | place: Ireland | collected 2018 | study: Broiler...
GAATGTCTTTTGTTTTTTTGATTATATAATATTTCTTCTGAATTTACCAGACAGGGCCTGCATCTTTTATAAAAATTTCTTTTTTCAGCTGTTCTTGAATACAATCTTCTGCCGGCTGATACCCGCCGTTACCGTATCTCCCTTTTTTATCTCTCCCAGCAGGATTTTCTCAGCCAGCGGATCCTCGATCTGTGCCTGTATCGCCCGCTTCAGCGGCCGGGCTCCATATTTGCTGTCATAGCTGGAATCGATCAGATGTTCTCTGGCTCTGTCGCTGACCTTCAGATGGATGTTCATCTGTTCCCTGCATCTTTTCTCCAGATCTCGCAGCAGTATCTGGATGATCTTTTTCATATTCTCCTTGGTCAGCGCATGGAATACAATTGTCTCATCGATACGGTTCAAAAATTCCGGCTTAAACATGCGGCGGACTTCCTCCATCACCTGGCCCTTCATGTACTCATAGTCTCTCTTTTCATCATCCTGGGACAGGAATCCAAGCTTCTTCGGCTCGACAATGGACTGGGCGCCGGCATTGGAGGTCATAATGATGCAGGTCTCCTTGAAATCCACCCTGCGCCCCTGGGAATCGGTAATATGACCGTCATCCAGTACCTGCAGCAGGATGTTGAACACATCCGGATGGGCCTTCTCGATCTCATCCAGCAGAATCACGCTGTAGGGATTTCTTCTGACTTTTTCAGACAGCTGTCCTCCCTCTTCATAGCCCACGTACCCGGGCGGGGAGCCAATCAGCTTGGATACACTGTGTTTCTCCATATATTCCGACATGTCCACCCGGATCATGGCCTGCTCATCACCAAACACTGCCTCGGCCAGCGCTTTGGAGAGCTCCGTTTTGCCCACGCCGGTGGGCCCCAGGAACAGAAAAGACCCGATGGGGCGGTTGGGATCCTTCAGACCCACCCGGCCCCGGCGGATTGCCCTGGCCACCGCGGCAACTGCCTCCTCCTGTCCCACTACTCTTTTATGGAGAGTCTGCTCCAGGCGGGCCAGCCGCCTGGACTCCCCCTCCGCGATCTTTTCCACAGGAATCTTGGTCCAGCCGGCAACAATCTGAGAAATACTTTCCTCAGTCACCTGCAGCTTTTTCCCCCGGCAGCGCTTCTCGAACTTATCCCTGGCAGTTTTCAGCTCCTTCCGGATCTGCGTCTGCCGCTCCTGACATTTTCTGGCCGTGTCCAAATCCCCGTCTTTAATGGCATCCTCTTTTTCCTGCATGACCAGCTTCAGCTCCTTCTCCGCGCTCAATATATGATCCGGCACCCTGTAGCCGCCCAGCTGCACTCTGGAGGATGCTTCGTCAATAAGGTCGATGGCCTTATCCGGCAAAAACCGGTCGTGGATGTAGCGGACGCTCATTTTTACCGCCGCCTCCAGCGCTTCATCGGTAATCTCCACTCCATGATGTTTTTCATAATAAGGCCGCAGGCCCTTCAGAATCTCCCGTGCCTGTTCTTCGGTGGGTTCTTCCACCATAACCGGCTGGAATCTCCGCTCCAGGGCGGCATCCTTTTCAATGTACTTCCGATATTCTTCAATAGTCGTAGCGCCGATCAGCTGGATCTCTCCCCTGGACAGAGACGGTTTCAAAATATTGGAGGCGTCCAGTGCTCCCTCTGCGCCCCCTGCGCCGATGATCGTGTGAATCTCATCGATAAACAGCAGAACATTCTGATTATCCATCACCTCACGGACAACCTTCTTGATTCGTTCCTCAAATTCTCCCCGGTACTTGGATCCGGCAACCATGCCGGACAGATCCAGCACCACCACCCGCTTATTTTTAATCGTATCCGGAACCAGTCCCCAGGCGATACGCTGGGCCAGCCCCTCGGTGATGGCTGTCTTTCCCACACCCGGTTCTCCGATCAGGCACGGATTGTTCTTCGTTCTTCTGCTCAGGATCTGGATAATCCGGTCAATCTCCTGTTCGCGGCCCACAACCGGATCCAGCTTTCCCTGCCGGGCCATTTCCGTAAGATCACGGCTGTAGGTATCAAGTGTGGGCGTTCCCGCCTCCGCGTTTCTTCCCTGCTGTCCCGGAAGCTCTTCCCGGCCCTGCTCTTCTCCCATGGCCGCAAGCACGCCCGCGTACAGTCTCTGAATATTAATCCCCATCGTATAGAGCAGCCGCGTGCCCACGCAGTCCGGCTCTCTGAGCATCCCGATCAGGATATGCTCTGTCCCAATGGTACGGCTTCCAAAATGGTCAGCTTCCTCTCCGCTGTTCTTAAGAACCTTCTCTGCCCGCGGGGTGTAGCCCGGCTCTTCCGCCAGAGCTGTGGTTCCGGTGGGAGTAATCAGGCGGTCAATCAGAGAAAGCAGCCGCTCCTCCTCCACGCCGTATTCAGCCAGTACCATCCCGGCCGTCCCTTCCTTTTCCTTTAAGAGGCCGATCAGAATATGCTCTGTGCCGATATAGTTCTGACCGCTCTGCCTGGCGCTTTTTCCGGCCCAGAGCAGGGCGTTCTTCGCCTGTTTTGTGTATAATTCTGCCATAATCTCTCCTTTATGTCATATCTTCAGCCGGCATCCCTCTCACTCTTCCTGGTAAGAGTCATAGATCTCCTCCACCAGCTGAAAGATTTCTTCTTTTTCAATATTTTTGCAGAAGGCCTTGGCCAGCAGAACCTGCAGCTCTTCCTTCAGCTCCTCCAGCGCATAGAGCTTATCCGCGTCAATCCGGATGACAGCTCCCCTGCGCCGGTCAATACTCAGGATTCCCTCCTGCCGCAAAACGCTGTATGCCTTATTTACCGTATGCATATTGATACCGATCATACCGGCCAGCTGACGAACCGACGGCAGAGCGTCCCCTTCCTGGATCTTGGCAGTCGCTATTCCCAGGATAATCTGGTTCCGCAGCTGCATATAAATCGCCTCATCACTGTTAAAATCAATATGAATACTCTCAAAAATCATGGTGGCACCCTCTTCTTTTGTTATATACAGAGTGTAACAGACTTGTCCCGAATTTGCAAGAAAAAAGCTGTATCGTCAAATACAGCTCTTCCTGTTTCACCGGTTCTTATCATAAATAATCTTCAGCCCCTTAAGCAGCAGATCATCATCGATGACAATCTCCCTTTTGCAGAAGGGAATGACAAACTTCGCGAGACCGCCCGTGGCCACAATCGTGCATGTTTTTCCGAGTTCTTCCTCGATCCGCTCGATCAGCCCGTCCATGGCCGCCGCATTGCCGTAAAGAATACCGCTTTTCATCCCCTCGATGGTATTGCTGCCAATCACTTTGGACGGAGGTTCCAGTCCGATCTGCTGCAGCAGAGATGTATTGGATACCAGAGAGTCCAGAGAAGTCCGGACGCCGGGCAGAATCATCCCCCCCAGATACTGCTTTTTTTCATTGATCACACAGACAGTCGTTGCCGTCCCCATATCTATAACAATCAGGGGCGCCTCATGCTCGGCCATGGCCGCCACGGAATCCACCAGCAGATCGCCGCCCAGCTGCGCCGGGTTGTCAATCAGAATGTTCAGTCCCGTCTTCAGCCCCGGCCCTACAATCTTTACCGGAGCCGTGATCAGCTTCTCCACCGCCCTTTTCAGTACCTCTGTCACCTGGGGGACTACCGAGGAAATGATCCCGCCTTCCAGATCCCCCTCCTGAATATGGTAAATTTCCATTATATTTTTTATGCTGACGGCATACTCCAGCTCCGTCTTTTTTCTGTCTGTGGACATACGCTCGATAAACCGGATATTCTCCTCTATACAGCCCACGACAATATTGCTGTTCCCCACGTCAATTGCCAGTATCATACGTTCCGCATCTCCTTTTACTGTTAAACGGGAGACCGTCCGAGACAGTCTCCCGTTTCAAAGCTCCGCCTGCATGCTTATCTGCCGCAGCAGTATTTATACTTCTTTCCGCTTCCACAGGGACAGGGATCATTTCTTCCGATCTTCTTGCCCTTGACAACCGTTCCTGATTTCTTCTGCTCCAGGTACAGGGCCTTCTTCTGCTCCTGGGTAAAAATATTGTCCCACATGGGCAGATTGTACAGCCAGTCCGCCTTGGCATCCACCATGTTTTTATAGAGAAGCTCCTTGTCAAAAGCCAGGGTTACTTCCGTATTCTCATCCATTTCCTCGATGGGATTAGGAATCTTCAGACTGTCATTGATGCCGTCCAGAAAGCCCACCATATTCATGACACTGATGTTGTATTTTTCAGCCAGCTCCTTGACTGTGCCCTTCACAACTTCATCCGGGTTTGTCAGCAGCTGCTCATAAATCCCCTTCTCCAGCAGGAAATAATCCGTCCAGAACTTCTGAAGCTTTTTTTTATCCGCCTGCTGGTCGTAGGCAGTATCTCTCCAATCCTGTAACAAACTCATAATTCTCTTACCGTCCTTTGAATAAAATTACCCTTTGTGCCGTTCCCTGCGGAACCGGCTGACTGCTATAGTATATACGAAATGCCGGCCAAATGCAAGACTTACCCGTCAGGCTTTCTCCCGGCCCGTCTTCTCTCTGTCGCTCTCCGCTTCCTCCTGTTTCGGCAGAACCCTGACCAGGGTTCCCTCGATGCGGTGTTCCTTCACCTGCAGAACCTTAATATGGAGGCCGTCCACTTCCAGCTCAAACTGACTGCCGTCCTCCGGGATCACTGCCAGCTTTCCGAAAATATATCCGCCGAAGGTATCGTAATCTTCCTCGGGGAGCTCCACTCCCAGCGCTTCCGATACATCATCCATGGGGGTGGATCCCTGAATCCGCCAGAGGTCTTCGGAAACCTTCTCAATCTCCTCCGTCCGGTCTTCCTCGTCCTCCTCCGTCAGTGTACCCACCAGCTGCTCAATCAGATCCCGCAGGGTAATAATACCGTCCATGCCGCCGTACTCATCCAGGACCACGGCGAAGTAATTTCCGCTCTTCTTCATATTCGCAAACAGAACGTCCGCTTTAATGTATTCCGGGACAAAATAGGGCCGCTTCACCGCCTGCGCCAGAATCTCATCCTTGCTGCTGCCCCGGAGCCGGAAGAAATCCTTGGCGTCCAGAATGCCGAGAATATCATCCGCATCCTCCCCGCATACGGGGAACAGAGAATGCCGGCTTTCGTGGATGGTTTTCTCCCACTCCTCCAGGCTGTCATCCGCCCACAGGAAGGCCACATCCGGCCGGTGGGTGCAGATCTCATCCGCGGAGATGTCGTCAAACTCAAATACGTTCTGAATCATCTCTTTCTCATCCGTATCGATGGTTCCCTTCTCACTTCCGGCATCCACCATCATCCGGATCTCTTCTTCCGTCACCTGTTCCTCCTCCGCATTGGGATCCACCCCGAGAAGTCTCAGGACTCCGTTTGTGGAGACGGTCAGCAGCCATACCAGAGGCGCGAAAATTACGGACACCCCGTACAGCATCTTAGCCATGCCAAGGGCCAGCTTTTCCGCGCTTTTCATGGCCAGCCGCTTGGGAACAAGCTCACCGAATATTAACGTTACATAAGACAAAATGACCGTGATCAACACCACTGCCACAGACTGATGAATCGTAATCCCCACGCTCTTCAGCGCATTTACCAGATACGGCGCAAAATTATCCGCCGCAAAAGCACTGCCCAGGAATCCGGAAAGGGTGATGGCCACCTGGATGGTAGCCAGAAACTTGGCCGGCACCTTGGTAAGCTTCTGCAGAATTCTGGCCCGCGAGTCCGTCTCCGCCAGCTTCTCCAGCTTCGCGTCATTCACGGAGATCACCGCGATCTCCGCGCAGGCAAACACCGCATTCAGAGCAATCAGTACAATCTGCAATAAAATGGGCCATAATAAAGGGTCACTGTCCAAAATATATTCCTCCTCTTTTTCACGTCCTTCTTGGAAGGATCTGTTTTGTATAATAGCAGGCTGCACAGTGGCAGCCTGCTATCTGGATTATATTATAGAACCCTGCTTCATGTCAACTTATTTGAAATACCGGACGCCGGATTCAAACAATTTCAGATCCTGCTCTCCGTAGATATTCACGGCCACTCCGTCCCCGCGGCGCTCCGCATGGGCCATCTTTCCGAAAATACGGCCGTCCGGACTGGTAATTCCCTCAATATTATAGTAGGAACCGTTGACATTCCAGTACTCGTCCCCGTCAATTTCCCCGTCCGCGTCGCAGTACATGGTGGCGATCTGGCCGCCGTCGATGAGCTTCGCGATCCATGCGTCACCGGCTACAAATCTTCCCTCTCCGTGGGAAGCAGGGCTGGTGTACACACCTCCCAGCTCTGCCCCGGTAAGCCAGGGCGACTTGTTGGAGACAACCTTTGTATAGACCATTTTGGAGACATGGCGGCCCACCGTGTTGAAGGTCAGCGTGGGAGAATCCGGTTTCTGGCCGGTAATCTCTCCATAGGGTACAAGCCCCAGCTTGATCAGCGCCTGGAAGCCGTTGCAGATGCCCAGGGCCAGACCGTCCCGCTCGTTCAAAAGCTTCATCACCGCTTCTTTGATCCGCTCATTCTGGAAGGCGGTGGCAAAGAATTTTGCGGAACCGTCCGGCTCGTCGCCGGCGGAGAAGCCGCCGGGGAACATGATGATCTGCGCCCGGCCGATGGCCTCCTCAAAGGCTCTGACCGACTCCCGGATTCCCTCCGCGGTCAGGTTGCGGAACACCCGTGTCTCCACCTTCGCCCCGGCCCTCCGGAAAGCTCTGGCACTGTCGTACTCACAGTTGGTTCCCGGGAACACCGGAATAAATACTGTGGGCACGCCGATCTTATGGGAACAGATGTGTATGCTGCCGGCCCGGTAGCACCCGTCCTCGATCACCGCATCCTTGTCGGAGGGAGTTCCGATGATTCCGATGCTGGAAGGTCCATCCCCGCGGGATTCAGATCTGGTCTTAAATACGCTCTCCAGAGTTCCCGTCCAGGCATCCAGCGCTTCCTGCTCCGGAATCACCACGCTGCCCCAGGAGAACTCCTGTTTTTCCGTCACTTCGCCGATGACGCGGTAGCTGCAGGCAAGTCTTCCCACATTCTCCCCGGATACCTCGCAGATCAGATCTCCAAAATAGGGGCTGAAAAGATCCCGGGCATCCACATCGTGCTCTATCCGCACTCCAAGGCCGTTGCCGAAGGCCATCTTGCTGACGGCAGCCGCAATGCCCATGCGGTCCAGGGCGTAAGCGGCTTTGATCCTTCCCGCCTGCATGTCTTCATGGACACGGCCGTACAGATCCATAACTTCCTTATAAACCGGCAGCTCGCAGCCGTCCGTGGGAATATGAATCCACACCAGCTTGTCCCCGGCATTTTTCAGTTCAGGCGTAATCACATCCTGTACCCTGGCCACATCGACGGCAAAGGAGACAAGGGTGGGCGGGACATCGATATCATTAAAGGTGCCGGACATACTGTCCTTGCCTCCGATGGAGGGAAGGCCGTATCCCAGCTGTGCCGCGTAGGCGCCCAGCAGCGCCGCGAAGGGCTGGCTCCATCTGTGGGGATCCTCACTCATGCGGCGGAAATATTCCTGGAAGGTAAAGCGGATCTTCCTGTAGTCACCGCCGCAGGCCACAATCCTGGCAATGGATTCCGTCACCGCGTAAACGGCTCCGTGGTAGGGACTCCAGCTTGAAACGTACGGATCAAAGCCATAGCTCATCATGGTAACTGTATTCGTGTTTCCGCTCGGCACGGGCACTTTCGCCACCATGGACTGGGTTTCCGTGAGCTGGTATTTTCCTCCGTAAGGCATCAGCACGCTGCCTGCCCCGATGGAAGAATCAAACATTTCCACCAGCCCTTTCTGGGAGCAGGCGTTCAGATCCGCCAGAGTATCCAGCCATTTCTGCTTCACATCCGGGATATCCCCGCTGCGCTCCAGGGCATTTCCCTCTCTGGAGGGGATCTCCACAAAGACATCCGTCTCCTGATGGGCACCGTTTGTATTCAGGAACGCCCGGGAAAGATTGACAATCTCTCTGCCCCTCCAGCTCAGGACCAGACGCGGCTCCTCCGTGACCACTGCCACCTTGACTGCCTCCAGATTCTCTTCTTCCGCGTATTTCAAAAACTCTTCCGCGTCTTTCGGGTCCACCACCACTGCCATTCTCTCCTGGGATTCGGAGATGGCCAGCTCTGTGCCGTCCAGACCGGCGTATTTCTTGGGAACCTTGTCCAGATCGATGCGCAGGCCGTCCGCCAGCTCACCGATGGCTACGGACACGCCGCCCGCTCCAAAGTCGTTGCATTTCTTGATCAGCCGACTGACCTCCGGCCGGCGGAACATGCGCTGTATCTTTCTCTCTGTGGGAGCATTTCCCTTCTGCACCTCGGCCCCGCAGGTCTCCAGGGAAGCGGTGGTGTGCACCTTGGAGGAACCCGTGGCGCCGCCGATGCCGTCCCGTCCCGTACGGCCGCCCAGCAGAATGATCAGATCACCGGGATCCGAGTTTTCACGGATCACCGCGCTCCTGGGAGCCGCTCCCATGACCGCGCCGATCTCCATCCGCTTGGCCACGTAATTCGGATGATAGATCTCCTTCACGTAGCCGGTGGCCAGCCCCACCTGGTTGCCGTAGGAGCTGTAACCTCTGGCTGCTCCGCGGGTCAGGGTCTTCTGGGGCAGCTTGCCGGGCAGGGTATCCTTCACCGGCGCCGTGGGATCTGCGGCTCCCGTCACGCGCATGGCCTGATACACATAGGTACGTCCGGACAGGGGATCCCTGATGGCGCCTCCCAGACAGGTCGCCGCGCCTCCGAAGGGCTCGATCTCCGTAGGATGGTTGTGGGTCTCATTTTTGAAATTGATGAGCCACTCCTCTTCCTTCCCGTCCACATCCACCGGCACCACGATACTGCAGGCGTTAATTTCATCGGACTCCTCCTGATCCTGCAGTTTTCCTTCGGCTTTCAGCTTCTTCATGGCCAGCAGCGCCAGATCCATAAGGCAGACAAACTTATCGTCCCGGTCCTTATAGAGAACCTCCCGGTCCTTCAGATATGCTCTGTACGTATTCTCAATGGGCTCCCGGTAATCCCCCTTCCCGAACTCCACGGATTTCAGTTCCGTGGAAAAGGTGGTATGCCGGCAGTGATCCGACCAGTACGTATCCAGAACACGAATCTCTGTTACGGAAGGATCTCTCTTCTCCTCCCCGCGGAAATACTTCTGAATGTGCTGGAAATCCCGGAAGGTCATGGCCAGATTCAGGGAATCGTACAGCTCTTTAAGCTCTGCTTCCCCCATCTCCGTAAAACCGTCGAAGGACTTCACATCCTCCGGCTCGGGGAACTCCATGACCAGCGTCTCCGGCTTCTCCACGCCCGTCTCCCGGGAGTCCACCGGGTTAATGCAGTGCTTCTTGATGGCAGAAAGTTCCGCATCGCTGACCTCCCCCTCGATCACGTAGGTGGTGGCGGAGCGGATTACCGGCTGCTCGTCTTCCTTGAGAAACTGGATGCACTGCACGGCAGAGTCCGCTCTCTGGTCAAACTGGCCCGGCAGATATTCCACCGAAAATATTTTTGCCCCTTTTTCCGCGGGAAAATTCTCCCTGTATAAAAGATCCACCGGGGGCTCCGCAAACACCACGTGGCAGGCCTTTTCAAAAACCGCCTCGCTGACATTCTCCACATCATACCGGATCAGAACCCGAACGCCCGTGACGCCGGACACCCCCAGATAATGCCGGATTTCATGGCGCAGATCCCTGGCCGCAACGGCAAATTCCGGTTTCTTTTCCACATATACCCGTCTGACTGTGCTCATTCTTTTCTTCCTTTCCGCATATACGCATCAAACATTGGTTAAAACCAGAATAGCACATTTCTTATTATTAGTAAAATTAATGTAATTAATCCATTTTATCATTATTACTAATAAAACAGCTGTTTCTGCCAAGGACCGAAAGGCCGCAGGCAAAAACAGCTGTTTCATGCGGAACCCATCCGCAGAATCCCTCATATAATAAACGGAAAGATTCTGCCAAGGAGTATTGCCATGTCTTACAAAATTGTTATTGACGCCGGTCATGGCGGACTCCGGCAGCGCAGGCGGAAATTTTATTTCTGTCCAAGGTGGCCCGGCTTATACAGATGGCGCGGAATTCCGTCCACCATAACCGGGGAGACGTCTCCCTGGATCAGCGGTTTTACATACGTTACAAATTCATCCGTCACATAGGTTCCCTCCTCATTGACCCACTCTCTGGGAACAAGGCGCTCATCATTGGCAATCTTGTGAACATCCTTTACTTCCGTGCCGCACTGGTAGGGATCATCCGACAGACGGTTCAGCACCACCATTTTTCCGGAGTCTCCTTCATCGGCAGCCTTCACCGCGGCGCCGCCCACCTGGTAGGCCTCCAGGATGTCCACCCGGGAGCTGCAGTGGGAGGCGGATCGCTGGAGCGTGCTGAGCTCAATGGCTCTGGTTTTGCATCCGACTTCATTTGCCACGTAGTTGGCCAGATATGCCGCTGTGCCGGTCAGCTGCTTGTGGCCGAAAGCGTCCACAAAGTCGGCGCTCTGTCCCAGCTCGCAGACATAGCGGCCGTCCGCCAGCCGGATGCCTTCTGATACAGCTACCACCACAGAAGTCTTCTTTTCCAGCAGATTACGGATGCGCTCCATAAAGTTGTCCAGATCAAAGGTCAGCTCCGGCAGATAAATCATGTCCGGTCCCTGGCAGTCTTCGCCCTTGGCCAGCGCCGCCGCCCCTGTCAGCCAGCCGGCATTGCGTCCCATAATCTCAACAATGGTCACCAGCCCGTTCTTATACTCCAGGCAGAAGCTGTCCCGGATGATCTCCTTCACAGAAGTACCGATATATTTTGCGGCGCTTCCAAAGCCGGGGGTGTGATCCGTCAGCGCCAGGTCGTTGTCTATGGTCTTGGGACAGCCGATAAATCTCTGGGGATGGCCCTTGACGATAGCGTAATCCGACAGCTTTTTGATGGTATCCATGGAATCATTTCCGCCGATATAGATAAACGCCTCAATCTCCAGCTTATCGAGGATCTCAAAAATCTTATCGTACAGTTCCATGTTTTCATAAATCTCCGGCAGTTTATAACGGCAGGAGCCCAGGTAAGCCGCCGGAGTCCTCTTCAGCAACTCCGCGTCCAGTTCATTGGTAATATGTTCCGAGAGATCTATATACCGCTCCTCCAGAAGTCCCTGAATTCCGTGAAGCATTCCATACACCTTTTTCGCCCCCCGGTCCTTGGCTGTCCGGTACACACCGGCCAGGCTGGAATTAATGGCTGCCGTGGGGCCTCCCGACTGTCCGACAATTACATTCCCTTTCATGACGTACCTCCCTTTTTACATTGATAGTACTATCTTAGTGTGTTTTGGCGGTTTTGTCCAGTAAAATCCTTTTTTATTTGGTGGTTTTTTACATGTTCCGCGCATTTGCCGCCCTCCCCATGGCGGCGCTGATCCGGGCGCCGTGTATGACGGGCGCCAGGAAAAAGACGACAACCTGGAGCTGGCGCTGGCGGTTGGGAAGCTGCTGGAGAATCAGGGTATTGATGTCGTTTATACGAGAACTACGGATATCTATCAGACACCCTTTGAAAAGGCTCAGATTGCCAACCGTTCCGGAGCAGACTACTTTATCTCCTTTCACCGCAATTCCAGCCCGGAACCCAACCAGTATAACGGAGTGGAAACGCTGGTATATGATAAGTCCGGTCTGAAACTCACCATGGCTGAAAATATCAACGGTGCTCTGGAAGACCTGGGCTTTAAAAACCTCGGTGTCAAGGCCCGGCCCGGCCTTGTGGTGCTCCGCAGAACCCGGATGCCCGCCCTCCTGGTGGAGGCAGGATTTCTGAATACCGATCAGGATAATCAGCTCTTTGACGCAAAAAAAGAAGAAATGGCCCGCGGAATCGCCAACGCCATTCTGGGAACGCTGGATCTGGAAACCATTGAATCCGGAGAAACGCCCATGCCCGCTCCGCCCGAACCAGAAGATGAGACGGACGAGAGCACCTACTACCGGGTGCAGGTGGGTTCCTTCCGCGAAAGACCCAACGCCGACAAGCTGCTCTATGAACTGCTGGATCAGGGATATCCCGCTTTTATTCTCTACGAGGACGGCTACTATAAAGTACAGGTAGGCGCCTTTAAAATCCTCGCCAATGCTATTCTCATGGAACAGCGGCTCCGGAGAGCCGGCTTCTCCACATTTATTACCACCTGACGGCTTCTCTCCGAGATCGGCCCGGCGCCTATGGCTCCGCCCGGGCCGGTTTCGTACATTTTTCAAAAACAGGCTTTACCTCCCCGTATTTTTGCGATACACTTACGGCAAACAATTTTTCCTGGAGGTTTTGCCTATGGGGCTTATTTTACTGATCATCCTACTGATCGCGGCCGCTGTCGTTCTTCTGTATCTGTGGGCGATCCGGCCGGACACACGGAGGAAACAGCACTGTCTTTCCTTTGCCCGCTGGGACTTTGCCCACCGGGGTCTCTGGAACATGGACAGAGGAATTCCGGAGAACTCCCTCCCTGCCTTTTGGCAGGCTGTCCGCCACGGCTTTGCCATTGAACTGGATGTGCATCTTACGAAGGATCAAAAAATTGTAGTTTTTCACGATGACACGCTGAAACGCATGTGCCGGCTGGACAGAACCGTGGAATCCCTGACCTATGAAGAGCTCTCCCGGTACCGTCTGCTGAATACAGACTGCCGGATTCCCCTGCTGCAGGAAGTTCTGAAGCTGGTGAACGGCCGGGTTCCACTGCTGATCGAGTTGAAGCTTCCTACCAGCAGCACAGCCCTTTGTCCCCTGCTGGACCGGATGCTGGAGACTTACCGGGGGCAGTACCTGATTGAATCCTTCAATTCTCTCGGACTGCTCTGGTACAGAAGACACCGCCCGGAAATTCTCCGGGGACAGCTGGCCAGCCGCTACGGCCCGGCCAGAGGCCTGACGGCTCTGCTCCAAAAGCTGTCCACCAGCCTGATTGTCAATGCGGCCAGCCGCCCGGACTTCGTAGCCTATAATTATAAGCATACCCGCGGTCTCGGCTTCCGCCTGAATCACTGGCTGTTTAAGGTGCCTGTATTTGCCTGGACCATCCGGTCCAGATCCGCCTATCAGCAATGCCGGACGCGGTTTTCCGCTGTTATCTTTGAAAATTTTCTTCCAAAAGAAAACGCCTGACCGTCAAAAGGAGTGCCCCCGCCGGGGCACTCCCTTTCTTTATTTCATTCTTTTTATTCTTTTCCGCCTTGCCGCTGTCAGAGCCAGGACCGCAGCCGCGGCGCCAAATAAAACTCCGGTATACAGAGCCGTGGAAGTTGTATCCCCCGTATTCACAGACGATATCTGAGTTCCCTGAACCGGCTTCTGCGTAGGCTTCCGCGTCGGTTTGGGGCTGGTTTCTGTTCCTCCGCCATGCTGCCCGTCATCCTCATCTGTACCCGGTTTCTGTCCTGTTCCGGGATCCTCCGTCTCATCCGCAGTATCAATGATTTCCACCTGCCAGATCAGTTCCGCTCCGCTGAACAGCCGGATTTTCAGTTCCGTATTCGCATTCAGCTTCTCCAGATACCCCGACGCAACCGTGATTCCGTCGGCTGATACAAGATAATCCGTTCCCTCTTCCAGCCCGTCTACAGAAACAATCACATTCCCGTTGAGGGCAATGGGAATCCACAGATCCTGATGCGCCTCACCGTCCGGATTCAGGTCAAAGACGCCTCCCTCGCTCTGCAGTTCTGCGTCATACAGCCCGTTCTTCAGGAAATGATCGCTGTGCATCTTCATGGACGCGGGCATGCCGGCCATATAGAAGGCACTGTTGTGGCCTCCGTCTCTCAGATCGTACCCGTGCTCCTTGCCGACGCTTTGCAGATATTCATGGATATTGACCGTCCACTGGTAATCTACCATACCGTCCTGCAGTCCGCAGTCCAGGTAAAAATCGTATTTTTCCAGCTGTTCCGGCGTCAGGGTTTTCAGGGCCTCCAGAGCCTCATCGTTGACCGCTCCCATATGAGAAGCTACCGAGGAATACAGATCCGGGTAAAGGGTGCCGATGGTAAAAGCTCCGAAGCCTCCCATGGAAATTCCTGTCAATCCTCTGAATTTTGCGTCACTGAGGATTCTGAAACGGCTTTCTGCCTCATTCCGAATCTCCGTGGTCATGTGTGTCTGCCAGGGACCCGTGGAATCCGGGTTCGCCGGGTCATATTCCGTATCCCGATAGAAAGCGTTCTTGCCGGAATCCGGCATAATAACAATCATCTCCGTAATATTCCCCTGGGCAATCTGTTCGTCCATGAAATCTGCGATCCCGTCTACCTTCACGAAGGACTCGCTGCTGGAATTAATTCCGTGGAGCAGGTAGACCACCGGATACATGCGGCTCTCCTCCTCATAATAAGAAGGCGGAAGATATACACTGTATCCCAGTTCTTTCTCAAACAGTTCCGAATCATATGTGGTCGAATAGCACCGGTTCCAGTTTCCTCTCTCATATATCTGCCCGTTTTCAGACAGATAGCAGACTTCGATGTCTGCTTCCGAAACGGTTTCCGCGGCCCCTGTCTCCGCGGAAACTCCGGTAATTATCCGGTGAGCCGCGTACCAGTAGAGATTTTCTCCTCCGCTGTATATCTGTACACCGGTATCTTCCACAGATATTCCGTCATAGCCGGCTGTCAGATCCTGAAATTCCGCCAGCAGGTCCTGCTTATCTGCTCCGTCGTTATGATACCTGTCATAAATCGTTTCGCCATAGGCAGCCGCATCCTCGGCGGCCATGGCCTGCCTCTGCCTGTCTACCAGATCCAGCAGTTCCTGGGAATCTGTGCTTTCAGTGGGCAGTCCTTTTACCGCCCGCACGGCCAGTTCATTTCCGCAGATAGCATAATTGTTTCCCGAATAGAATCCGCCGTAACTGTTATTATTGTAAATGCGGATGCAGATTTCATTAGAGCCTCCCTGATTCAGATACTCTGCGGGAACCTTGTATTCTCTGGCCACCTCCCAGTAAGATTTCTCGAACTGAACCTGAGAAGCGGCGTCTTCATTGGAATAGTCAAACCCTCCCGTTTCCGGAATATTGAGCGTCGGATTTCCCGATCCATCCATAAACCCGCTGGCGGCAACCAGATGGCCGTTGATATAGACCACATCACAGTCGTCGATGATTCCCAGAAGAAGCGTCACTTCTTCATCCTCTGTAAAATCAGCCGGAAGCGTAAATTCCCGGCATACCCAGGCCTCTGACCAGCTGGGGAACAGCAGATTCTCCATGGAATCCGGATCTTCCGCAGCGCTCCCTCTCTCCATCGGAAGCAGTCCTCCCGTGGCCGCATCATCCGCCGGCATCTGCAGGGTCTCCCAGGCGGACCAGGTTTCCGCTGCCGGCAGTTTTGCCAGCTCATTATCCTCCCAAGTCACCGATACCCCGCCGTAGGGCAGATACTGAAACATCTGGTCGTACGTCCTGTAAAGCTTAAAATGCCAGTCCCCGTCCAAAGTTACATATTTGTCGGCATCCCCTGTCTCTTCCGCCGACACGGCCGCGGCTCCCGGCCCCAGAGATGTAAGAAGCATCCCCAGAACAAGACCGGCTGCCGCCCATTTTTTCAGTCGCATAGCTGCACCTCCCTAGTTGATTTATAAAATCCGAACCTTCTCCTGCCACTCTCCTCCTTTCCCCCGTATTTGGCTGCCGGATTTTACCTTCTCATTTCCGGATCCTCCGGATCTATCTCTCCGCTATCCTTCTAAATTAATAAACTTAATTAATTGTCAAAATTATAATATTTACCTGTGGTATTGTCAATTCATTCATCTGTTTTTTACCATTTTCATACCTGTTCCCAAAATTTCATTCGTCTATATGCACAAACTCCCCCTGTTTTTTTGGGCATTATTCAGGTATTTTAACATTCCTTCCGTTCTTCACAAAAATTTGTACACAGGCAGAATGTTCTTTAAAAAACAGCTTTAAGTATTTCTTAAGTTTAGGGAAATTCCCTTGACTTCCACTTTTGCTTGTGGGATACTACCCTCAGTGTACAACAAAATGAATTTGGAGGGGTAATTTTGAAATCACTGATGAAAAAAAAGGCGCTCTGGCTGATCCCTGTCTATACCGTGTTTTATGTGGTCAGCTTTATGCTTCTGGAGCGGCGCACGACAAATGTTCATATTATTTCATCGCCGCTGGATCAGTATATTCCTTTCTGCGAATATTTTGTCATTCCCTATTATCTGTGGTTTGTCTACATCATCGCCATTTTGATCTATTTTTCTTTCTTCGGCGCTGATGTAAAGGAATACAATCAGCTGGTTTTCTCTCTCGGCATCGGAATGACCATTTTTCTGTTTATTTCCTGGATCTGGCCAAACGGGCTGCTCCTGCGCCCCGCTTCCTTCCCGAGAGACAACTTTTTTACAGGGCTGGTGGAAGGCCTGTACCAGGCGGACACCTCCACCAACGTATTCCCCAGCATCCACGTCTACAACTCCGTGGTTGCCTTTATTGCCATCAACCGCTGCAAGGCGCTGAAAAAACGGAAGGCCGTCCGGGCCGGAGCCTTCATCCTGTCCACGCTGATTATTCTGGCCACCGTATTTCTGAAGCAGCATTCCGTGGTGGATGTATTTGGAGCCCTGGTCATGAACGCCATCCTGTACGTGATCATCTACCGGCCGGAGCTTTTCGCGGGCCTGGTAAAAAAAACGGCGGTTGAATAGAATAACCGCCCAGCAGCAGAAAAGAGCCGGAAGCGGCTCTTTTCTTTTACAGCTTTTTTAGTTTCGCGAAGGACGCGAACATTCTCTTGACACCGAACCGGTCAAAATCCACGGTTACTTCATAGTCGCGGCCGCCCTCCACAATGCTTTTTACAACGCCCGCGCCGAATTTCGCATGGCGCACCGTATCGCCCACGCCGTAGTCCAGAGAATCTGCCTTTGTAACCGTAAACTGCCGGGGCTTAAAGGTCTCAGCCCCATACTTTTTTCTCGGGATATCCGCCCCGCCGAACAGCTCCGGCTTCTTAAAGGTATGCTCCGTGGTGCCGTCCCGTCCCAGATCCACCAGCTCCCGGGGAATCTCCCGCACAAAACGGGAAGTCTTGCTGTACTGGGTCTCTCCCCGGATCATGCGCTGCCTGGCAGCCGTCAGGGTCAGACGTTTTCTGGCCCGGGTGATACCCACATAGCAGAGGCGCCTCTCCTCCTCCAGTTCCGAGGCGTCCCCGCCTGTGATGGTCATATAGCTGGGAAACAGGCCGTCCTCCATGCCCGCCATATATACCTCATTGAATTCCAGTCCTTTGGCGCTGTGGAGGGTCATCAGCAGCACGTAATCGCTGTTCTCGTCTACCGAATCAATGTCCGCCACCAGCGCCACCTCCTGAAGGAAGCCGCTTAAGGAGGGTTCTGCCGCGGAGGAATCATAGTCGGCTGTCTTGGAGATCAGCTCGTCAATATTCTCGATTCTCGCCCGGGCCTCATCCGTATCCTCGGCCTCCAGATCCCTTACATACCCGGTCTCCTCAATGATTTTCTCCAGCAGCTCTTTCACGGAAAGATATTCCAGCTGTGAGCGCAGACTCTGAATGAACAGGGTGAAGGGGCGTATCTTCGCCGCCGCCCGGCCAAGCCCCGGCACGTAATCCGCCTCCAGAAGGGCGTCATAGAAATGGATCTCCTGCTCCGCGGCATAGGCCTCCACCTTTCCGATGGTGGCGGCGCCGATTCCCCGCTTCGGCACATTGATGATCCGCTGAACCGCCAGATCATCCAGAGAATTGTCCACCGTTTTCATATAGGCCAGCAGATCCTTGATTTCCTTTCTGCCGTAAAAGTTTACGCCTCCCACAATCTTGTAGGGGATATTGGCCAGAAGAAACTTTTCCTCAAAGAGACGGGACTGGGCGTTGGTGCGGTAGAGCACGGCAAAGTCCCGGTAATGGGCCTCCCCGGTGCGCACCTTCCGTCCGATCTCCCCGGCCACATACTCCGCCTCCTCAAAGCCGCTCTGGAACTGGCGGAAATTCACCTTGTCCCCGGCTCCGTTCTCCGTCCAGAGACGCTTCTCTTTCCGCCCCAGATTATGGCGGATGACCTCATTGGCCGCGTCCAGAATATTCTGGGTGGAGCGGTAATTCTGCTCCAGCTTGATGACCTTCGCATCGGGAAATACCTTCTCGAAATCCAGGATATTTCCGATATTGGCGCCCCGGAATTTGTAGATGGACTGATCATCATCGCCCACCACGCAGAGATTCCGGTACCGGGAAGCCAGAAGACTTACAAACTGAAACTGCACAGTGTTGGTATCCTGATACTCATCCACCATGATATACCGAAATTTCTCCTGATAATAGTCCAGCACCTCCGGACAGCTTCGGAACAGCTCCACCGTCTTAACCAGCAGATCGTCAAAGTCCAGTGCGTTATTTTTTTTCAGCTGCTCCTGGTAGGCCCGGTAAACCTCCGCCACCCGCTTATCCTCCCAGCGGGAGACATTCTGCTCATACGCATCCGGAGAGAGCATCTCATTCTTGGCCGCCGAAATCTTTGCCAGCAGGCTTCTCTCCTTGTAGATCTTGGGATCCAGATTCAGCCGCCGCAGAATCTCCTTCATGACGGTTTTGGAGTCCTCCGTGTCATAGATGGTAAAGCGGTTATCAAATCCGAGACGGTCAATGTACCGCCGCAGGATCCGCACACAGCTGGAGTGAAAGGTGGAGACCCAGACGCTCTCCGAACCAAATTCCACAATCCGGTCCACCCGCTCCCGCATTTCCTGGGCGGCTTTGTTGGTAAAGGTGATCGCCATGATATTCCAGGGCTTCACTCCTCTTTCTTCTATTAAATACGCGATCCGGTGCGTCAGCACCCGGGTCTTTCCGGAACCGGCCCCGGCCAGGATCAGAAGCGGCCCCTCCGTGCACTCCACCGCCTCCTGCTGCTGGGGGTTCATGCCTTTCAAACTGTTCATGGTCTCTCCCCTTGTCCGGAAAATTCCTGCTCTGCGGCTTCCAGCGCCGCGGCGATCACCTTGTCCATATCGTAATATTTATACTGGCCCAGCCTTCCGCCGAAGATCACATTCTCTTCCTTCTCGGCCAGCTCCCTGTACTGCCCGTACAGAGCGTTGTTCTTCTCATCATTGACCGGGTAGTAGGGTTCCATGCCCACCTTCCACTCGGAGGAATATTCCCGGGAAAGCACCGTCTTCGGCTGCTTTCCGAATTCAAAATGCTTGTGCTCAATGATCCGCGTATAGGGCACCTCCCGGTCCGTATAGTTGACCACCGCGTTGCCCTGATAATTTTCGCAGTCCAGCACCTCTGTCTCAAAGCGGACGCTGCGGTACTGCAGCGCCCCCAGGCGGTAACCGAAATATTCATCGATCATGCCTGTAAACACTGTCTTTCCGGCAATATCGGGATGGCTCTCCCGGAACGCGAAATAGTCGGTGCCGGTCAGAACCTCGCAGCCCTCCAGCATCTTCTCCACCATGCGGGTGTACCCGCCCATGGGGATTCCCTGAAAACGGTCGTTAAAATAATTGTTGTCATAGGTAAAACGGAAGGGCAGCCGCCGGATGATAAAGGATGGCAGCTCCCGGCAGTCCCGGCCCCACTGTTTCTCCGTGTAGCCCTTGATCAGCTTTTCATAGACATCCCGCCCGGCCAGGGAGAGCGCCTGTTCCTCCAGATTCTTGGGCTCTGTAATATGCAGTTCCCGGATCTGCTCCTGGATCTTGTCCTTTGCCTCCCGGGGCGTGCGGATGTTCCACATTTTGCTGAAGGTATTCATATTAAACGGCAGATTGTACAGTTCGTCCTTGTAAATGGCAATGGGCGAGTTGATGTAATTGTTGAATTCGGCAAACTGGTTCACATACTCCCAGATCTTTTTATCGGAGGTGTGGAAAATATGGGCTCCGTACTGATGCACCTGGATGCCCTCCACCTCTTTTGTATAGATATTGCCTCCGATGTGATCCCTCCGGTCCAGCACCAGGCAGGTTTTTCCTCTCCGCACTGCCTCGCGGGCAAACACGGCCCCGAAAAGCCCGGCGCCCACGATCAGATAATCATACTTCACCTTTGTATCCTCCTGTCCTCTTTGCTCCTACCAGTATACCGGATTCTTCCGGCCGGCGCAAGTAGAGCAGGCAGAAGCCGGATTATCTCCGCCTTCGGCGAAGCCTGCATAGCAGCCGGAACATGGCCGTATAGTTTGCCAGCAGGAATACCGGTCCCTCCTCTGCTCCCAGGGCGCGCAGCAGCTTCCGGCCGGCCCGGAGGCATGGAATTCCAGCCCCTCAGGTATGTATCGTTTACACATTCCCGGCTGTCCTCCCTTTCCCTTAAAATATTGTGGGCAATCTGAAACAGATAACGGCCGTACTGTCTCTCCGTCTCCCGGATCGCCCTCTCATTCCGCTCCCAGTACAATGCCACAATCTCTGCATCCTGCATATTCTTCCCCCCTTTGCATTCTCTTCTCCATCATATCATGGATTTTCCTTTATACCCTATAGGACGGCAAAAAGAGACAAAGGGTCGCAGACAAGCCGGCTTTAAGCCCCAGATAAAACAAGTCCCGGGACCGGGACCGGAACTTTGACCCATACAGAAAAACCGCCGTACAGGTTCCCCCATACGGCGGCAGGCCGCGCTTGATTGCACGTTTGTAGTCCTTCTTAAAGCTGGTTGTGTACTTGACGGTGTACTTTGTTTTCCTCATTTTTTCAGGTCGGCAAACAACTCGTCAAGGTCATTGTAGCCCTTTACAGACGGATCTTTTGCAATCCTTTCCGCCTCCAGCATGGCAGCAATCGTTTCCTTGTTGGGCTGTTCCAGCTTCTCTATATTCCGGGAAGTAACGGCCGCAGCAGGCCGGAGAGCACCTGTATGTCCACCGGAAAACCGTCCTCTGCCGCATCAGCAGTATCCGGGATATGCGTCTTTTGGGTCTGGACAGCGATTCTCTGCGCCTTTATCTTCTTTCCCTGCTGCTTGTCAGCCGCATGCTCCTATGTGAAACCGGTCGTATTCCCTGTAACAGTCCACACAGTATTTCTTTCCGCCCGACAGCCGGATCCAGTTGGTTCCCGTGATTTCCCCGCAGCCGTCGCAGACGCAGGATTCAAATATTCTGGCCCGCTCCGGCAGGGGAATCTTCGGCTTCTGTACTTCAAAAAGCTCCTCCGGCTCCCTCGCCTGCAGATACCGGAAGGACTCTTCCCGGCTCATGCCCCGGGTGCTTTTCCGCAGCAGCAGCCGCACGGATTTTCCGCTCTTTCTGCTGTAAAAGGAGAAGGCCTGCTTTCCCGTCATGTGGAACAGCAGATTTCCCTTCCCCACACTGCAGCCCAGAATCACCTGAATGGCATCCACGCCGCAGGCATCGTTCTCGGAAATACAGACCAGCTGCTCATCCTCCGAGAACGCAGCTCCCAGCAGGGCGGCGGCGTAAAGCGCCGCCTTAAAGCCGATCGCACGAATGGCCGTGAAATTCCACACATTTTTCCCATAATCTTTTTTCGTCCATATCTTTTCTCCTCGTCTCTGTTTTTTCTCTCTTTTTTAAAGCGGGACCACCAGCTTCTTCCCGCCGTATTCCAGAATCTCCGCTTCCATGCCGTATACCGCCCGGATGGAGGCATCCGTCACCGTCTCCGGGCCGCCGCAGGCATAGACGTCCGCATCCCGGATAAAAAGGAACAGGAGCAGCGCGCCGGCAGCGGCGGAGCAGGGGATCAGAAACCGGTAATCATCCCCCACAAACTTTCTCATGATATGGGGCGCCGCCAGACCGATAAAACTGATGATCCCCACAAAGGCCACAGCTACAGCCGCCGCAAAAGAACAGACTGTCATACCGGCCAGCGTTACCGCCCGGGTATTGACGCCCAGACTTTTCGCCGTATCCGCCCCGCTCTGCAGGGCATTATAATTCCAGCGGTTCCCCATAAAGTACAGGAAGCTTCCCAGAAACACCAAGGCCAGCACCCGGATTTCCTTCCAGCCGGCACTTCCCAGATTCCCGAAGGTCCAGAACACCACGGCTCCCAGTTTCGTGTCGTCCGCAAAATACTGGAGCAGCGTGCTTCCCCCGGAGAACAGCGCGCTTAGGGCAGTGCCGGCCAGCACCATCCCTCCCGGCCCCAGCCCCCTCTTCAGCCGGGAAAGTCCCAGGATCACGGCGGTGGACACCATGCCGAACAGAAACGCGCAGAGGGTAACGATCCAGGGACTGTTCACTTCCACAGCCACATGGGAAGTTCCGGAATTCACCACACCGCCTCCGAAGACTGCAATCCCCAGGGCTGCCCCGAAGGCCGACCCCTGGGATACCCCCAGCGTCGAGGCGGAAGCCAGGGGGTTATGCAGCACGCACTGCATAACTGCCCCGGAGACGGCCAGTCCGGCTCCCACCAGGACCCCCGCGGCAATCCTCGGAAGCCGGATACCGAAAACCACCGTGGCGCCCTTGGGCGATTCTCCTCCCAGCAGGACGGATACCACTTCTCCGGGCGAAAGCCGGATCGATCCCGCGCAGAGGGATCCAAGCGCCAGCAGAAGCAGAAGAAGCACGGCCGCCGCCAGCACCAGCCGTTTCTTTGCGATCTGTGCCCCGTAAGCTTCCAGGGGCCTTTTGCCGCCATGCATCTCACACTCCAAAATCTACCGGACCGCAGGCAGCGCCCCAGTCCCGCAGCACAGACATGTAATTCTCCGCGCCCAGGAGAAACTGTATGATCTCGTTGGCTTTCGCCTCCGCATCTATGTCCGCGAACTGCTCCGGATAGATCACGGAGCCGATATAGTAGCAGTTGGCCAGAGACAGTTCCAGATTGGAGAAATAGCTGGTACTGCTGGGATGCTGAAAAATCCTTCCTTCCCGGTATGCCTGCAGCTGTCCGTAATATTCCGGGTTCTCCGCCGCGTCCTGTTTCACCAGAGCTACGCCTCCGTAATCGCAGAAAATATAATCCGGATCCCAGGAAAGAATCTGTTCCCGGTCCACTTCCGCCGCGGAAGCGCCGCCCGGGGCGTTGCCAGAGGCAGCGTTGTGTGCGTGGATGGCATCCAGCACCGGATTCTTCAGACTCACGCCCTCAATCCCGTCCACGCCCTTGAAAGTAGCGGCCGCGGACAGAACTGACGGCTTTTCTTCCTCCGGGATCCCCGCTGTCCGCTTATCCAGATCTTCCGCGATATCCTCCGTGTAGGTGCATAAGATCACATCAGGGGCGGCCTCCAGGATCACCTCCGGATAATAATCCGTATTCCCCGAAGCATCCGTTCCCACAGCCGGAAGATCCTTCCACACCTCCCTGTTCACATAGGCGTATGCGGTCAGCGGCGTCACCCTCTCTGCTTCCATACCTCCCACTCCTGCAGCCCGGCCGGCCAGCCCCAGATAGGCAGCCATCCGCGGAGTGTTTCCCAGTGCCACAAAGGTTTCCACCGTGTTCGGAAGTTCCACCTGACGGCCCAGCGCATCGGTAACCACTCTTCCCGCCGGAGCCGGCCGTCCTTCGGATCCTGTGTTTGGCTCCCGGCTGTTCCCGCAGCCTGCGGCCGTCATCAAAACGGCCAGCAGCAGTGCAAAAATTTTTTCTTCATTCTTTTTCCTCTTCCTTTTCTGTAAGCTTGTTTCTGCCCCTATCCTATCATCCAGGTTTTCCCTCCACAAGCCACCCCGGGGGATATTTTCTAAATATTTTTAATTATTTTTTATTTTTTCAGTTTTTTCTCCAATCAAATAAAGGGGGCGTTGCAAAATAGATGAATAATTCATCCATGGAGCAACGCTCCTTTTTGT
>ERZ1643246.1630-NODE-1630-length-23822-cov-71.158792_pt1 | contig 23822 bp, 24 predicted proteins | sample MGYA00579265_ERZ1643246 | MGnify/ENA primary metagenome ERZ1643246 (study PRJEB29033, sample SAMEA4952261) | chicken gut metagenome | biome: Broiler Chicken; feature: Gastrointestinal Tract; material: Caecum | place: Ireland | collected 2018 | study: Broiler...
TGACTATCCCCGTGGATCACGGGAACCGGAACATGAAGACCACCCATTTTCTTTTCACTACGGGGCTCTCATCCACTGACCGTAAGCCTGCAGGCCGGGAGGATTTCCTTCAGACTGACGGGAAGTTTTATGTTTTGAGTGACAAGCGGATCCCGTATCAGAGGGACAAGACGCAGGATGAGCGTTTTTCCATCCTGACGAGGTTTGCTATTGCAAAGGAACTGGAGCGTACCGGTCAGGTAACGGAAGAAGATGTGGTGCAGGTATCGCTGCCGATTGGCGTGCCGCCCAAGCATTACGCTGAATTGGCGGAGCGGTATCGGGAGTATTTCCTGGGAGACGGAAAGATGCAGGATCTGGTGTATAACGGAAGAACCTACCATACCTGCATCCGGGACGTAGCTGTATATCCCCAGGCGTATGCCGCTATGATGACCGAGGGAGAAAAAATCCGGCAGATCCCCAAGGCTGTAGGGATTGACATTGGCGGATTTACATCGGATTTTCTGCTGATGCGGAGTGGAAGCCCATGTCTGGACTATTGCGATTCCATGGAAAAGGGTGTCATCACCATGTATAACGATATCATTTCCAGTGTCAACGGGGATCACGATATGCTGCTGGAGGAAACTGACATTGACAGTATCCTGGAAGGCAAGACGGAATATTATCCGGAAATGGTGGTACATACCGTGGAAGAAATGGCCCGGAATTTTGTGACCGACCTGCTCAGCAGTGTCCGGGAACGGGGCATTGACACGAAATCTACCTATACTATATTCATCGGAGGCGGAGCCATCTTACTCCGGCGGTTCCTGGAAAGTTCCAGCCGTCTGATCAAGTATCAGTTTATTGATGATATTTTTGCAAATGCGAAAGGGTACGGCATCCTGTACCGCAGTTCTTTAGCAGGGAAGTGATGATGTGGGAAAGAAAAATCCATATGTATTTACGATAGGGTTTGACAAGAAAAATCCGGAGCATTTGGAAGTCGTAGAGATCCTGAACGGAACAGAGAAAAAGGCGGCGCTGATTGCGGAAGCAATCCTGCAGTATACAGGGAAGAAGTCCGGAGGAGATACCGGAGTCTCCCAGGAAAGCATCCAAGCGATGGTGCGTCTTCTGGTACGGCAGGAAATGGAACGGATTGCTGACGAGGCTCCTGTTTCAGACTTTGGAACTTCAGGCAGCCAGCAGCTGCAGCCGGAGGCAGATAAGAAACCTGCAGAGGCTGTAATCGAGGATCTGAACGAGGAAGGTCCTCCGATTGATGAACGAACAATGCAGGATATTGCGGATGCCATGGCAGCATTTAGAAATATGTGATACAGGTCTTTAGGGAGAACTCGCAGTGGTTCTCCCGCTTTTTCACCGTTTTTTCAGAATTTCCATAGAAAATCCATAGAACTTCTATAAAGATTTCCGAGAAGTGTATCTTACAATGGCAGAAGAGGTGGTTATGTGGGGTTCTCTGTCCGGGTATGTAGTCCTTTCAAGAGGCCTCGCAGCGTTTGCAGCACAATTACCTGCTCTTCTTCTGAGCAAGACTCCAATTCTATCAGGATCTGCTGCATCGTCGTACTGCCGCTATTGTTCTTACGGTCTTTGATCACCGCATCAATAGAAATGTTCAGATAGGACGCCAGGGAGCAGAGACTGTCAAAACGAGGGTTCGCCTTATAAGTTTCGATATCTGAAATAGTACGAAGGGATACGTGGGACCGTTCAGCGAGCGTATTCTGCGATAAATCCAAATTCATTCTGGCTTCTCTTACAGCATCCCCCAATCGTTGTCTATACATCCAATCACCTCATTTCCTGCATATATTTTACCGCAGACAAGCAGTATATGAAATGCGTTATCCTGCGTGTTGACAGGCGATATAACGCATATAAAGAGGGGGAATCTACGGAAGATAAGGTGTGAACAGCCGGATGGATCAGACGCTATCTGAAACAATTTCAAAAAAATCCTGCTTCTTTTTGCAGGTGAAGAAACTCTTTTACACGCAGTATATGTGTTGGTTCCGACCACATATACTGCGTGTTCTCATGTAAAGTTAAATCCGCCGGATAGGATCGGGCTGCCGTTGGCAGCTTTCGGTCTTATTTTTTTGCCGTGGGAACGGAACGAAAGACTGCCAGGGTGCCGCTCGCCGCCGGCCTTCTGAATTTCTTTGGAACTACAGATGAAATTCAGGAGGAATCAACATATGAATGAAAAACATACCTATTCGGGAGATCGGACAAAGAACCATTTTACGGCATACTTACTGGAGTTTATCAAAGGGCGCAGGAGCAGTTACCTGGATAAAAAGATCCGGACAGAGAAGGACTCCTTCTTGATGGAGGAAATTGCGGAGATTGAAGAACGGATCACATTTGAAGAAATGAGGGAGAACCAGGAGCGGGAACGGATTCTGCTCAAAGAGGCTGCAGGTGAGTTCCCGGAGTGGAACGAACTCTCGGATGAAAAACTTGTGAAATCGCTGCTGATGCTCAATGAGAAAGAACGGGAGCTGATCTATCTTCACGTATTTGAGGAGCGCTCATTTAAAAAGATTGGCGAGATGACCGGGATGACAGCAGAGCGCTGCAAGGATGCGTACTTCTATGCAATCCGTAAAATACGCAAAAGATTGGGGGATAAATAAGATGAGCTTTGATGAATTATTATACCGGGCAAAAGCTGGGGACATGGATGCGAAGGCAGAGATCTTTGCAATGTACAGGCCGCTGTTGATTAAGTATTCATTGGTGAACAGAAGATTTGATGAAGATCTGTACCAGGAGCTGGCAGTGGAGCTGATGAAGTGCATCCGGTATTTCCGGGATGTAGAGTAATTAAGAAGGGACCGGGCGGTGTAAGCTGCCCGGTCTTCGACCGATAAGTACACTACTATGGATTAAGTAACGGAAATATGATAAAATGAGATTAGTTATAACTAACATATAGAAACGAGGTAAAGTTATGGAAAGAATAGTGAAAGCCTCTCTTCATGATATATATTTTCCATATAAAGAGAGATCAAATATTAACGTTGTACTGCAACAAGATACAGATACAGGGAGTGGCGAATTGACCTGCTATGATGTTGCCCCAGGTATCCAGATTACATATAATAACCTCAAGATGGATTCTTGTTATCGTCCGTTAATTCCACAGCAGGATTTTTTACAAATCGATCACTGCTTGGAAGGTTGTTATGAGTTTGAACAGGAGAAAGGAAATGTTAGTTTTCTGGGTGAAGGAGATTTATCAGTGAGCAGCCTTTGCAAAGGGAAGCAGTTATTTGTTGGTTCACGGATCCCATTGAAAAAATACCGAGGAATAACGGTATTATTGGAAATTGAAGAAGCACAGAAAACTCTTGATACGGGTTTTCAGCAGGGAGATATCTGCCTGAAGCAAATCAGGGATACCTTATGTGCGGACGGCCGTTCTCTATTGATTAAATCAAAACATGAAATTGATCATATATTCAGTGAACTATATCGAGTAGACGAAAGAATCCGGTTGCCCTATTTTTGGATTAAAGTAATTGAACTGTTACTATTTTTAAGCCTTTTGGATGCCAGTTATGTTAAGAAGCCCAAACAGTTTTCTGAGGATGTTTCTAAAGGTACACAACAGGCATATCAATACATTATAGAAAATCCCTTTTCAAAAATGACCATTTCTCAACTGGCAGAGATGGTTCATGTAGCAGAGTCCAGCATGAAGCGATGTTTCACTTCTATTGCAGGCAACTCGATAGGTACTTTTATGAAAATAAAGCGCATGGAAGCCGCTGCAGAACTGTTGGTTTCCGAACCACAGCTTAGTATCTGCGAAGTGGCTGAGGCTGCTGGATATGAAAATCAAAGTAAATTTTCCGCTGCTTTTAAATCGGTTATGGGTGTTACACCTTTTGCATACCGTTGCAAATCATGGTGATCCGATTGGAGTAAAAATTTACCTGCTTGGTTATAGAAGCTGCCCGTTTTACATTGTTATAATTGACAATGTACGGTGGCAATAAAAGAGAAAAGAGCCGCAGTGTTGCGGTTCTTTTTTTTAAAATCATAGGTTAGACAAATCTAACTAAAAAGGAAAGCGAGTGAAAAGGAAGTGCTGAATAAAGGTAGTCTTGGGCGTAGAATTTTGAAACGCCTCATTAGTTTTGCCGTTGTGATTTGGGGCGTCGTAACTTTATGTTTCTGCTTACAGGTGTTTACTGGAACAGATCCGGCGGAAATGATTGTGAGGAAAAACAGTATTTTTGCTACAGAAGAACAGATTCAGGCAGTGCGAGAACAGCTTGGCCTGGATGCGCCATTCCATGAAAGATATTTTGACTACATAACCGGTGTGGCAACCGGTGATCTGGGTACTGCCATTACAAATAGGCAGCCAGTGATTGAAAATATAAAAGCTGCCTTGCCAGTGACTTGTACCGTCATTGTGATGGCGATGGCATGGGTGATTTTGTTTACCGTCATCCTATCGGCGATTTCTGTAATACGGAAGAATGGTATCTTTGACAATGTAACGAGGATTGTCTGTATCATTGGAATTTGTGTGCCAAGTTTTTGGCTGGCTCTTATTCTTTTGACGGTCTTTGCAGTGAACATTCCAATCTTTAATGTCATTGCAGATGGCAGTATAAAATCCCTGATACTTCCATCAATCGCTATGGCAGTGCCTATTATCTGTATTTCGACAAGAGTGTTGCGAGCTTCTGTTTTAAATGAACTGAAAAGTGATTATGTGCTTTATGCCAGAGCCAGGGGATTTTCTAATTCACAGATTGTTTTTGAAGAAGTTTTGCGTAACGCTCTGCCTGCGGCAATCACTTTATTTGCTCAGTATTGTGCTGCATTATTTGGAACATCAGCCTTAGTGGAAAGCGTGTTCTCCATTGACGGGCTTGGAATCTATCTGATGGAATCCTGCGAAAGCATGGATGTGTATGGAATATCTGGGGCTATTTTGGTGTGTGCAGTTCTTTTTGTTCTGTTTAATACAGCAGCTGATATTCTTTCCAGTATAATATGCCCAGCGTATAGGAGGAAACGTGTATGAAAAGAAAACCGCAAATCATCATCGGAATTGCTTTAATTGCCGTTTTTGTAATACTTGCTATTGCGGCTCCCCTATTGGCACCCAATGATCCTAATGCGACAAATCTGGCTTTAAAAAATGCTCCGCCATCTGCAGAATATCCACTGGGCTGTGACCAGATGGGAAGGTGTGAATTGTCACGTTTGATTTATGGGGCGAGATATTCTCTCGGTCTGTCCATCCCTGTTTTGATCGTTATTGCAGTCATAGCTCTCTTTGTAGGCTGTTATTCCAGCTATAAAGGCGGGATATTGGATGAAATCATGCGGCTGGTTTGTGACATTTTCATGGCTTTTCCACTAATTGTTATTGCAATGTCGTTGGTTTCTGCTGTAGATAACTCAGTTGCCAGTATTATTATTGCGATTGCTATTTCCATGGCATCGTGGTTTCTGCGGATGGCACGCTCTTATGCAAAAACAGAGTGTGGAAAAGAATATATAGAAGCCTCAAAAGTTTCTGGGGCTTCCGACTTACGCATTGTAATCCGGCATTTAATTCCAAATGTGCTTCCCCAGTTTATTGTTTACTTTACAACGGGAATTGCAACTGCAATCATGTCTGTTTCCAGCTTTGCCTTTCTGGGCGTTGGATTGATTGCAGGGACACCGGAATGGGGCGCCATGCTGGATGAAGCCAGGAGCAGCATTTACATTAATTCCAGTTTGATTATTTATCCTGGAATCTGTCTGATTATCTGCTGTGCCGGCTTCAACCTCTTAGGTGAGGGCCTGCGAGATACGATTGGAAAGGAGGATGAAATCAGTGCCACTTGAAGTCAAAGACCTTACGATTTCTCTTGCCTCCGGAGAACTTGTTGCGGAAAATATATCCTTTCAGATTGAAAAAGGAGAGATGCTTTCTATTGTAGGAAGTTCTGGAGCAGGAAAGACAACCATCTGCAAAGCAATTATGGGGCTGCTTGGCTCCGCCTATCAGGCTACGGGCCAAATTGTTTTTCAAGGAATGAATCTTCTGGACCTGACTAAAAAGGAGCGAAAGCAGGTATATGGAAAAGAAATATGTTTTATCATGCAAAATCCAATGACAGCTTTTAATCCTTCGATTCGTGTGGGAAAGCAGCTGGAAAAAACCTATCGGCTGCACCATAATCGTTTTTCCAAGATGGAAATGCACAGCTTATTCGATAAAATTTTACGAAGGCTGGGTTTAGAGGATACAGACAGAATATTAAAAAGTTATCCTTTTTCCCTTTCCGGCGGTATGCTGCAACGGTTGATGATAACTGCAGCACTAATCAATGAACCGCAGATTTTAATTGCGGATGAGGCAACCACGGCTATTGATGCCTGTAATCGCATGGAATTGATGAAAGAGCTGAAACAACTTTGCACAGAGGGAATGTCGGTATTATTTGTCACCCATGATCTGCGAGCCGCTGCCTTTTCCGATCATTTGCTGATTATGAATCATGGAAAAGTGATTGAGGCTGGAATTACGCAGGAAATTATCAAAGCACCAAAAGAAGAATATACCGCCTATCTTTTAGGGGCGTGCCGTTTAGAAAGGAGGGAGGGCGATTGATTGAAACGAGAAATCTAAGCTGCTCATTTTCAGAAGGGACCTTTTCGCAAAGCAGATTCATGGCGGTATCGCCAATCAGCGTTGCTTTTAAAAATGGAGGGCGTTATGCGATTGTTGGTGAATCCGGTTCCGGGAAAACAACGCTCGCACGGATGATTGCCGGACTGCAAAAGCCAGACGGGGGAAATGTGTATTTTGATCATAAGGCCCTATATGGCAGACGTTATAAAGTCCGGAAAGATCATTTTAAGAAAATACAGATCATCCAGCAAAATTCTGCCTCGGCTCTGGATCCAAAGATGCCTGTGGGAAAATCCATTGAAGAGCCTCTGGTTTGCTTTTTTGGTATGGATAAGGCACGGCGAAAAAAACGATGTGAAGAATTATTGTCACTTTGTAATCTGCCGGTTTCCTACTATGCACGTCTCCCATCGGAATTGTCTGGTGGCGAACAAAAACGAATTGCGATAGCCCGGGCGCTGGCTGCTAAACCGGAGTGTTTAATCTTCGATGAAGCGACAAATGGGTTTGATCTGCCTCTGCGGAAAAAGATTGTGGAAGAGATTATTGATTTGCAAAAAGAGGTTGGTTTCACTTTGATTTTCATTACCCACGACATGGAACTTGCTGTAGTGGTGGCTGATGAAATTCTTGTGATGCAAAGTTCACATCTGATTGAACAGGTCACTTTTTCCGGGGATCCTTCCGTATTTCAGCAGCCATATAGCAAAGTGCTGTTAGAAGCCAGTGGAATTATTTAATTTGGCACCCAATGAATTTGGATAAATATAATCAAGAAAGGAAAAATATACGATGAAATTTAAACGATTAGCGGCGGCTCTGCTGTCCGCAGCGATGATTGTTTCCCTTGTAGCGTGCTCCGGTAATGAGGAGCCGGAACAGTCCGGATCCGAAGCAACAGAAAGCGAGGCTATACATGTTAATTTGGCTGAAAGCTGGGGATTTGAATATTTCTATACGATTATCACTCCCGAAGTATCTTCCAGTCAATATGATATTACCTATTACCTTACCAGTTTCTACGACACACTGGTAACATACAATGAAAATAATGAGCTTATTGGTTCTCTCGCTGAAGAATGGTCTATGAGTGAGGATGGGTTAGTTTACACTTTCCAGATCAAAGAAGGTGTAAAGTTTTCAGATGGCTCGGACCTGACTGCTGAAGATGTGGCAAAATCATTGATGGCTGTACCTGTGAATCTCGGTCAGTATAACGGAGGATATGGACGCCTTTCTACAATTATTGAGAGTGCGGAAGCGACGGATGATTATACGGTGGAGCTTCGACTGACGCAGCCCTATTACAATACTCTGAGGGAACTTTGTCTTGCCAATCCTTTTGGCATTGTTTCCAGTGAGCAGTTAAATGATGATTTAACTGCCAAGGATACATTCCGAACAGCTACATATGGAACTGGCCCGTATATGTACGAAGGTGATAATGATGGACAGACATGGAATTTTGTCCGTAATCCTAACTATTGGGGGGAAACACCGGAAGTTGATAGCTTTTCGATTAAGAACATCCCAGATAATGACGCAAAGATTCTTGCACTGAAGAATGGTGAAGTTGATTTTATCTCCGGTATTAAAAATGTTTCTGCAGAGAGCTATTATGAAATCAGCCAGACGGAAGGTTTTGGGGCCAAAATCGACGATAAGGCTCTGCAGACCTACTATGTAGGATATAACTTAAATGATACTGTTTTTGGTGATTCTGTTATACGAAAGGCTATTGCATCGGCCATTGATAAAGATGCGGTTGCAGATAATATTTATGGTGGACTGCATGACCGGGCCGACAACTTTTTCTCCACGGATCTGCCGTATTGTAACTTGGAGCTTTCACAGGTAACATTTGATATTGATGCTGCAAATCAAATGCTGGATGACGCAGGATATGTCGATACGGACGGTGACGGAATCCGGGAAAAAGACGGGGCAAACATTTCAGCTGCGTTCCTGTATCAGACGGGATCTGCTTCGGATGATAACTTAGTTGTCTATATTTGTGACCAGGCACAGAAGATCGGAATTGAATTAACACCACAGTCTGCAGCTATGATGGATTGGTATGCCATGGTACAAAGCGGAGATTATGGCTTAACTGTATTCAAAACACAGGGCGGTTTTTATGATCCGGCCAACGTGGTTACAAATATTAATCCGGATACTTCTATGGATCCGATTGTAATGCTGTTAGGATCTACCCAGCCGGAACTTGCTGAACTTGTTGCTGAATTGGATTCTTCTACGGATGAAACGAGGATTCAGGAAATATACCAAACGATTTTGACGACAATCGCAGAAGATGAACTGACAACGCCTCTTGTGTATATGCATCAGCTGGCAATTTACAGCGATAAAATCACTGACTATACATTCCCGATGGATTCCAACTTTACATCTGTTCAAAACATGAAAATAAACTGATGATATATGAGAAAAAGCGGTCACGTCAGCCGCTTTTTCTTTCATAGAGAATTGTGAGCTGATTGGAGCATGAATTTATCTAATAGGTCATAGACGTAAAAGATCTAAAGGACTAATATGAAAATATCAAGTTAGTTTAAACTAATTAAATTTGTAAGGAGGGAATATATAATGAAACAAAAATCCGGAGGAATAAAACGCTTGTTAGAGTTTACGGGAAAACACCGTGGACTGCTGGCTGTCTCCCGTATTTTATCCGGCATTAGCTCAATTTTTATTTTAGGACCATTCCTTTGCGTGTATTTTGCCGCACGTGATCTGATAGGAGTATTTGCAGGTACGCCTTTAAACACAAACAGCCTTGTGCGTTGGGGAATTATGGCTTTAGTTCTGGAGCTGATTGGTCTGGCACTTTATTTTGCTGCTTTGCTCTGTTCCCATGTGGTAGCTTTTCATACAGAGAAGAATCTGAAGATGGCAGCATTGAAGCATTTAGCGAAAATGCCTATGGGTTACTTTGATGCAAACCCCAGTGGAAAACTCCGGAAAATTATTGATGACAATAGCTTTCAGACAGAAACCTTTATTGCTCATCAGCTGCCGGATCTGGTAGGAGCGCAGGTAACAATGATTGTAAGTCTGATTCTGATGCTGGTTTTTGACTGGCGTGTGGGCGTGCCATTGCTTCTTCTTTTCGGAATTGGATTCTTTTTGCAGGGATCATTAATGGGAAAGGACAGTATGAAATTCATGCAGACGTACCAGGATTCTCTGGAAACGATGAACCATGAAGCTGTGGAATATATCCGGGGCATTTCAGTTGTTAAGGTATTTGGACAGACTGTACAATCTATAACAAAATTCAATAATGCAATCAAATCTTATCGTAAATTTGCTCTTGCCTATACAATGTCCTGTAAAAAAGGAATGGTTGCGTTTAACTCAGTCATTAACTCCAGCTTTCTGGTATTAGTACCTGCGGCACTTATTATTGGTTTTGTGTCCGATGATCTGATTGGTTTTATGCAGAGTTTTCTTTTTTATGTGATTTTCTCCCCTGCATGTGCGGTAATGCTTAATAAAATAATGTATATGACCAGTTATAAGATGCAGGCTGAAGAATCCATGCGCCGTATTGATATGATTTTGACCGCACAACCGCAAACTGAGAGTACCAGCCCAAAGCGTCCAAAGAATTATGATGTTTCTTTTGACAATGTGACATTTACATATGACAATAATGACCATCCTGCAGTATCTCATTTATCTTTTATTGCCAAATCGGGGATGACAACAGCTTTAGTAGGTCACTCTGGTTCAGGAAAAAGTACCACGGCAAGTCTTATCCCACGCTTTTATGATGTACAGGAAGGCGCAGTGAAGATTGGCGGTGTGGATATTCGTGATATTCCACATATGGATCTGATGAAAATGGTGGCTTTCGTTTTCCAAGATCCTAAACTATTTAAGGACAGTCTTCTGGAGAATATTAGAGCTGGAAGACCTTCTGCTACACGGGAGGAAGTCTTACAGGCAGCACATCTTGCACAGTGTGACGATATTCTAGAGAAGTTTCCAGATGGAATTGACACTGTGGTAGGAAGTAAAGGTGTGTATCTTTCCGGCGGGGAAACTCAGCGAATCGCCATTGCGAGGGCTATATTAAAAAATGCTCCTATTGTGGTCATGGATGAGGCGACTGCCTATGCTGATCCAGAGAATGAACAACAGATCCAGAAAGCCTTCGAGGGACTGGTCAAGGGCAAAACAGTTATAATGATTGCTCATCGCCTTTCGACGATTCAGGATGCCGATTTGATACTTGTAATGAAGCAGGGAGCGTTAGTTGAAAGTGGAACCCATGACATATTGGTGCAGCAAGGAGGCGAATATGCCAAGATGTGGAGCAACTACACAAAGACTACCAAGTGGCACATTGGAAACCCAACAAGAGAATACCTGCATGACATGGTAAGTGTGTCAGAGTAAGAAAATGAGGTGAAAGTATGCTAAAACAAATGTTTGCTCTGAGCGATCAGGGATCGAAAGATTTGAATAAAGGAATTGCGGCTACCACACTTAGCAATCTGTGTCTGATTGCACCGGTCAGCCTGCTGGTTATGGTGATTTGGGAATTGTTGAATGTTATTTCGGGACAGGAAACCAGTATGCAAGAGCATGCGACGTTGTTCATAGTGGCTACAGTGCTGATGTTTATTATTGTATTTCTGACTCAATGGCTTCAGTATAATAAGACTTATACGGTTGCTTATGAAGAAAGCGCTAACCGACGGATTGTGTTGGCAGAGAAATTAAGAAAATTACCGTTATCTTTCTTCGGGCAGAGAGATCTTTCAGATTTGACAACAACAATCATGGGAGATTGTACAGCATTGGAAAGGGTATTTTCAAATGCTATTCCTCAGCTTTTTGGAACGATATTTATGTTTATTATTACAGCGATTGGTCTTTTAGTTATGGACTGGAGAATGGGGCTTTGTATCGTATTGCCGGTTCCGATAGCAGCATTCGTGGTTTTTGCGGCAAAAAAGGCCCAGTCAAATGCCGAGAGCGCAAACATGGATGCTAAAAGAGCCGCATATGACGGAGTACAGGAGTATCTGGATACCATTCAGGAATTGAAGTCTTGCTCCCGTGAAGCGGAGTATTTAGTGGGCTTAGAAAAGAAGCTGGACAACGTAGTTAAGTGCTCTTTCCGTAATGAAATTGCTCCTGGAGCAGCGACAACTACAGCTCAGTTCATTTTACGATTCGGTCTTGTAGCGGTTATGCTGGTGGGTGGTTTACTGGTTACATCAGGCTCGCTGTCAACCCCTATGTTTATTCTCTTCTTACTGTTCGCAGGCCGTATTTATGATCCTTTTACCAGTTGCTTTATGCTGATGGCTGAGGTGTTTTCCGCACTTGTCAGTGTTAAGCGGATGAAGCAGATAGATGTTACTCCGGAGCAGACTGGCACTAACGTCTGCAACAACAAGGGATATGATATTGAGTTCAAGAATGTGGTATTCTCATATAATGATGAGCCGGTCTTGAAGGGAGTATCATTTGTTGCAAAGCAGGGAGAGGTTACGGCACTCGTGGGACCGTCCGGAAGCGGAAAATCTACAGCATCAAAACTGGCAGCACGTTTTTGGGATGCTGATTCTGGCACGATTACTCTGGGCGGTGTGGATGTCAAGACGGTGGAACCGGAAACTCTATTTAAAAATTATGCGATTGTGTTCCAGGATGTTATGCTTTTTGATGAAACGGTTATGGAAAATATTCGCCTGGGGCGTGGTGGTGCTACTGATGAAGAAGTTATAGCAGCAGCCAAAGCAGCTCAGTGTGAGGAGTTTATTCAGCGGCTGCCACAAGGATATCAGACTAATATTGGAGAAAATGGAAGCGCTTTGTCCGGCGGTGAGCGCCAACGTATTTCCATTGCACGTGCCTTACTGAAAAATGCTCCAATCGTTTTGCTTGACGAGGCAACAGCCTCGTTCTTTTATACACAACTTTGCGCCTGAAAAATCAGGAGAGGAAAGCCGCTGGTTAGACGGCCTCCGTCCTGACAACACTCAACTTCGGATGGTTCGCTTCGATAAAGTCCAAAATCCGTTGGTGCTGGTCTGCAAAGTTAAATTCTACATCAATTTGTTTTCCCTCGTAAATGTTAATCTGTTTAATCAAGGCAACAACAATACCGCGCTCTAAATGGTCGATGTTCTTGTACTTCAAAAAAGTTTGCAGGTACGGGTCGTCGGAAGTAATACCGTTTGAAACAAAGGTCTGTTCCTCTTGAAGATTAGCAATCGTTTGTCGGATTTCTTCGGCCTGTTCTTCAAACTTCGCTTTCATGCGGTGGTATTCCTCCCGCGTCAAGTCGCCGCTTTTCCAGTCGATATACAGGCTATCACAAAGGTTTGTCACCTTATGAAGTTCCTGCTCCTTGGTTTTAAGCTGCTTCTCGATCCTCGTTGATTGATTACGCACTACGGGGGCTTGGTTGATTTCATCAATAATTTGTGCAAGGGTTTCACAGAGGGCAATTTGTTTTTTTACGGTTTCAAAGACTACCTGCTCCACAAGTTCATCCCGGATGGTGTGGCTGGTGCATAAACCTCTATTCTTCATAATGTACGTTTTACAACTATAATAGGTGTACCCCTTGGAAGTCCGGCGCGTCATGCCTCGCTTGCAATCTCCACAGCGGAGAAAGCCGGAGAACAGGTACACCGTTTTTGCTTTTGGGGAAGTACGCACATTCCGTTCCAAAAGTTCCTGCGCCCGGTCATAGGTTTCTTGGTCGATAATGGCCTCATGGGTGTTTTCCACCCAGAACCAATCTTCCTCCGGGATCGGGACAATGGTATGAACCTTATAGCTTTTTACTTGGTGCCGTCCTTGTACCATATGGCCTAAATACGTCGGGTTTTTCAGCATATTCACAATGGTGCGGTCGCTCCAATAGACCTTGCCTGTCTGCGCGTGGGGATTGTGATAGTTCAATCCCAACTGTTGCTTATAGGCTGTGGGGCTTGGAATACCTAAATCAATCAATTTTTTTGCAATCGCGTTTTTGTTCATGCCCTCATATACATACCATCTGAAAATGTCCTGCACAACAGGGGCGGTTTCAGGATTGACGATCAGCTTATGGTAGTCGTTCGGGTCTTTCAGATACCCATACGGGGCGAAAGCTCCGATAAACTGTCCTTGGCTGCGCTTCATATCCAAAACGCTGCGGATTTTGATTGATGTCTGGTAGCAATGCTGGTCGTTCATGTAGCTTTGCATCTTGGTGGCAATGCTGCTGATTTCTTCGGGCCGCAGGTAGCTGTCCAGTGCTGGAAGCTCTACGGAGATAAAACGAACATCCAGAGAAACGAACACATATTCCAAATAGTGACCGCACTCATAGTCATTTCTGGACAATCGGGAAAGGTCTTTGACGATTACGCAGTTAATTTTTTTTGCGTAGATGTCGGACAAAAGCCTTTGAAAATCCTCCCGGTCGCTGTCGGTTCCCGTCCGGCCATCGTCCTGATAGTCGCCTACCACTTGGATTTCCGGGTGCTGGGACAGATAGTAGTCCAGTATGGCGTCTTGGTTCTCAATGCTGTAACTTACGTCGTGCCCGTCCTCTTTGGAAAGCCGTTTGTATTTTCCGCACTTCCAAATTTTTTTGCCGTTCTCTGTGAATGTGTTGTTAGAAGATTTTCTGCCTCGTTTCACGATACCTCCAATCCTCTATAATCACAATATGATTATAGCATAAAAAGACGGGAAAATCAGCTTCTTTTCAGCCCCAAAAAGTAATTTTTGAGAAGGCTGTCAAGACTGTTTCCCTTGTCGGCAAAGTGAATAGAAACAACCGCATCCCCACAGCGAAAGCAGTAGGGATTTTTGATTTTTTCCAGATAGTCCATCATGCGCTGTTCAGGTGGCAAGGACGTATCAACGACAACAGAACGGATGTCCACAAGGTCGTCCTTGTTGATCTCCTTTATATTTTGCTGACGCATACGGGCCAGCGCGTCACTACTAATCACAGTGTCCTCCTTTCCGAACTGAAAGAGGACGGCATTGTTTGTTGCCAAAAATGGGCCATAACGGACGGCTGTTGGCACAGCTCCACGGGAATCTCACCCCCGCGTGGTTCTCACGCGGCCCTACCTATTGCCTGCGACGCTTTTAACGCTCGGACTTGGAAGCACCCAAACATGGGGCCTCGTTTAGCTATAAGGGAGTATCATTGTCGCTACCTCCGCTGTTTAAGAGCTGCCTTGCCCTCGGCCCGGTGGTTCTCGCTCTCTCATAGGATATGAGGTCATGGCGCACCACGCCGATGCGGAAGTCGCAGAATGTGTCCGCTGCCCTATGATGCGCCGCCGTTATCTTGCGGGCATATTTGTCAAGGTGCTGTCAGGGGCCTCCGGGGAAATGACGGATTGTGGAAAGGGTAAGACGTTCCGTGCTGCCGGGGGCCTGTCGTCAAATCGTCTGACTGACGATGGACTGAATGAGCTTAATTTCCAGTCGGCGCTTCATATACTCGTCCACGCACACATGGGGATAACCGTCCTCGTCATAGAGCGTCCGGGTGCAGAGCTTGAATATGTAGCCCTCGTAATACCTCAACACTTGCTCCATAGCCTCGGCGTCCCCGCTGCGGGCGGCGTCGATTACCGAAAGGGGCAGAAGCTCCCTGCCGTTAAATGTGGGCTGCTTCATCCGCGTTACCTCCCTCCCGGCATAAGCGCCATTAACTTGATACGCAGCTCTTTCAGAGTGCTTGTCCTGTGGCGCTGGACGGCGCTACGGGACATCCCAATGAGGTTGCCGATCTCGCCGTCTGCCATTTCCAAAACACAGTGCAGGATCAAAATGCTTTGCTCCTGTTCCGGCAGGCTGGCAAAGGCGTCGGCCACAAGCTCATTGTCGATCAGCAGGTCATAGCCATGCGACGAAAAAACGTAGCTGTCGCTGGGGTAATGATCTACCGTGGCGAGCTTGTCCAATTCCGCCTGCGTCAGAGTGTCCAGCGACTTTTCACGGTTCCGCTGCCGCGCCTGTTCCCGCAGATAGTTCTTGGCCTCATTCCGCAGTACCACTTTGCAATAGGCGTCAAAGCGGTGCTGTCTGCCATAATTACGGGGGATAGTTTCCATCTTCTCACCCCCTTTCTGTTGGGGGATTAGGTGGTTCTCTCCCTTTCCGCCAAAATGACACCGGCCAGTCCTTTTACTACCCGCAAAACGCCTCTTTTCACATAAAAACTTGAAAAAGGTTTTTGCCCGAATGTCAGACCGCAGGAAACGACAAAATTCGCCCGGCAGGTCGTAGACCCACCGGGCGAATGTGAAAGTGATATGAAGTTTCCTTACATGGTATAGTTCATACTCTTGGCCGGAGCTGCCCCCTGTTGGGTACAGGCTTTTTTTGAAAAGTTATTCCGTTGAAAAACAGGGTATATCAGCATGGCGGCTCCCTTCGTGGGCCGCCGATCTCGCACCGGGCAAAGAGAAGCGGCGGCCTTGATTTCTCAAAACCGCCGCAAAAATTATATTTTGAGCATAGAAATTGATCTACCCAGCGACGGTTTTTTCTTTTCTGCCGCTGGGCAGATAGTATCTTATATTTAGCTTTGCCGATATGATAAAATTGAATTGTTGCAGAAATGTCCTAACGCAGACTTTTTTCGACAGGATACTCGTTTGAATTGCTTCATTTTTGTAGCAATTCAAAATAATCTTCTAAAGCAGCCAATAAAGTAGGAAAATAAATTGGATCAGAAATACAGTCATAAGCTCCTTCTTGAAGATATACCCCCTCCGGGATGTGATCGTCTTTCGCTTTTATCATCACACAGGGCGGGATGTCTTTGCAGTTGGTTCGGAATAATTCTCCTTTATTCAATACTTCCAGAAATTTTAAAGGAGATCCTTTGGGTAGCATGGTATCACATAAAACCAATTCTATGCCCAAATCAGCGATCAACTTTGTTTGTGCCTCCAGCAGATCAGTAGTTAGCAGAGTATAAAAGCGACGCTGTTTCAACGCCGCTCGTAACACCCCGGCTTTGGCCGGGTCAGCGCACACATACAACAGACGATGCAGGAAAGGGCGTTCCGATGCTGGCAAGGATTGATTGGCAAAATCCATTATGCTTTCTTGTAACCGATCTATCTCGCTTCGACAAAAATATTTTTTTCTCCATGAAGAAGGACTGATTCTCCCAAAATATCATACCCGTAATTTGAAAATACCAAAGAAGGAGTACCGGGAATCTTTTCATGCACATAGTCCAGAAGTTCAAATCCGTTCCCATCAGGAAGTACCAAAGAGGTAGCGACAACCAGAGGATCGCTATCGACCAATATTCTTCTTGCATCGTTAAGATTACTTGCCTGAATTACCAAATACCCTTCCCGTTGAAGAAGTTGGGAAAGTAAGCGTCTAAAATCGGGATCACAGTCAATTATCAATATTGGTTTCATACAATAATCCCCCTTATGCCATAATCGTAAAAGGAAAATGTTGCAGAAATGTCCTAAAGCAAAGATTAGCCGGGACAGAAATTGTTTGTCCCGGCCAATCTTTCTCTTGAAGGTAAGCGTTTATTCCGTTCGCAAATTTTCAATCAGGCTTGTTTTTTCGATAGTTCGACAAATACCATAGCTTACAAGAATCTGCAAGCCAATCAGAATAGCACCAAATAGAAGAACAGGTATTGGATCAACGACAAAAATAACAAATTTTAGAGCCAGCACCTCATTTGCCAGATAGCACAGAAGTCCACCTATTGCAATACCAAACACCGCTGCTAATAGCGCCGACTTGATACTGACGCTCATACCTTCCCGGTAAAGCATTTTTCGCAACTGCCTGTTTGTCATACCGACAGCTTGAAGTAAAGCAAACTCCCTTTTACGAACGATGGCGCTGTTAATCAACATATTTACCATGTTAAGTAAGCCAAATATCACTACAAAGGCAGATATAGCATATAGGCTACTCATTGTCACATTGATAAACCAATCAATCATAGAGTATTCTTCCGAATATACTTTGAGCCGCAAATTTGGATTTCCGCTGATAAGAGATGTCAGGCTGTCTTTTACAGTGTCGGTATAGTTCTTATCACAAAAGATGGAGATATGCGTTGTATTATTGTATGGGGAAAGTTGTTCTATTGCCTCACGGGTGCAATAGAACAATCCCGTTGAGGGGAAATAGGCAATACCGGCAACGGTATAATTTTTTTCTATGGTCTGTTCACCAACTTCAAAATGAAATGTCAAAGTATCTCCGACTTGTAAATCACCATAATTGAGTTCGCTTCGATCCGTACGGTATTTATTGATAACGATTTTATTTGTACCTAATTCATCATAGCTAATAGTTCCACTTGCCACTTCGCTGACATTGGCAATAAGTTCGGGCGATAAGCTATTTATTGATTCCAGATTATCTCCGGGCGAAGGATAATTTACAACTGATTCAACCAAACGACCTATGATACATTTTTCGAGAACAATTTTCTGAACTCCCGGAATATCTGTGATCTGTTCCATCAGTTCATCGGATAATGGGTTGTTCTGGATAATTGTTGGGAAGCGTTCGTAGAAATTATCCATTTGGATGCCAATTTGAAAATCTTCATCCATAGGATAGCTTTGCCGTATCATAGCTGGAAGATTGATAGAGGACACAAGAATTGCTAATGCGATCATCAAAGTTCCGCTAATGCTTAACGAAATAATAGACATACGGTTTTTCTTTCGATTCGTATGCAAATTGCTTTTCGCTAACGAATTGGGTGTAATCTGTTTTAACGGCTTGTGAAAAGCCCCAGATACACCATCCCTAAACTTCATAGCTTCTATGGGCGAAGTATTCGCCAAAAGTCTTGCGGGTTTCCTTAATGCAAATTTAATGACAACATAAACCAGCAGGGCCGCAAACAAGGTAATAAGAACATCGTATAAGAGCCATTGTATTCCAGAGATTAAGACAATAAGCAAAACAGAAATCAATGCTCCAAGCGGAAGAAATCTTATCGCTAACATATTACCCTGCATATTTAAGAACCGGCGCAGTTGCTTTTGTGTTGTTCCCAATGAGATCAGTTGTGCATACATCGGCATGGAATTTACAATAGAAATATAATATATACTATATATAACGAAACTGCTGGCAAACATCAGGAATATAGAAAAAAAGAGAACGGCAGCTATCACAGTCCCATCAAAGTAAACGCCATCAATGTAACTCTCATTTATAATAATATCAAAGCCGGGGATGCCCGCTAATTCACCCTTGTTTTTCAAAAAGTCTTTTTGCGTGTCGGAGCTTGTGCTGGAATAATCCGAATTTAGCAAAACAAGTATATCAACTGTGGCAGCGGTTTCTGTGCTGAAATCCGAAGTTACTTCACTGTACTGTTGGGCATATTTCATTCGGAAACAATCAGATGTTACAATATAAAACTGATTCCCGTTCTCTTGTTTCTTATTTTGAATAATACCGCATACAGTAAATTCTTCTTCTCTTTCTTCATTCGTCAAACTATCAACATAAGAGAACAGAAAACTATCTCCCACCGATAAAGCATGATTTTTTAAGTAAGTATCGGATACAAGCACATCATTTTCATTCTCCGGGATTACGCCATCTCTAAGTAGGAATCCCATAAAGGCCATTGCCTGTTCGTCCATATATGCCAGATCGGTACGACCACCACGATCAACCTGATTTCCAAAAGATTTGTAGATACCTACCGCTTCAAAATCTTTGTCTGATTGGAATATTGTTTTGGTATCTTCGTTTACTGCCCGATACATAGCATGATATGGGGCCTGATTCGCTTGATTCAAAGCATCATTCACCAAGATGGAAAAAACAGTTGCCATCAGGCCGGTAGCCAGAACGATAATGATTGCAGTTAAAAGAGTTTTTAGCTTATGTGTTTTCAAATCAGCCTTTGCAAGACCGTGTATTACTTTGCTCGTGTCGTTTTCAAATGGTAAAGTCATAATGCCACCCCCTTACTCAACAATTTTCCCATCCTCAATACGGACAATCCGATCTGCCAGTTGGGCAATTTCATTGTTATGGGTAATCATTACAAGGGTCTGATTAAACTCCATGCTGGTTCGTTGAAGCAATCCCAGTACATCGGCGCTGGTCTTGCTGTCCAGATTGCCGGTAGGTTCGTCCGCCAGAACAATGGCAGGTTTAGATACCAAGGCACGGGCAATCGCCACGCGCTGCTGCTGGCCGCCTGACAGATTGTTAGGCATATTCTGGAGTTTATCTTCCAGCCCCAGCATTTTTACAACCTCGTCCATAAAACGCTTATCTACTGTATCGCCGTCCAGTTCCACGGGCAGCACAATATTTTCATATACATTGAGGATCGGCACCAAGTTGTAGTTCTGGAACACGAATCCGATGTTGCGACGGCGGAAAATAGTTAGTTGTTCTTTACTCATTTTTGCTAACTCTTTACCGCGCACCACTACGCTACCAGAAGTGGGGTTATCCAGACCTCCCATCATGTGCAGTAGGGTGGATTTTCCAGAGCCGGATGTACCGACCACAGCTACGAACTCTCCTTCCTCCACGGAGAAATTCACACCGTCCAAGGCACGAGTGATATTTGGCTCTGTGCCGTAGTATTTTCTCAAATCACTTGTTTGTAAGATACTCATAGGAATACCGCCTTTCTTTGCTTGATGCAAAAAGGATAACGGCCAAATGTTGCAGAAATGTCCTAAAATCCATGATACTAAATACTCTAAAAAAAGCGGGCGTCTACATAGGCAGACTCCCGCTTGATTAGCTTCGTGGTAGAAATACCGAGAAAGTAGAGCCTTTTCCAACTTTGGAAGTTACCAAAATATACCCGCCGTGCATGGTAATGATCTCACGGGCAAGGTACAGTCCAATGCCGATCCCGTCCACATCGTGTACGGCTTCTTCCCTGTAAAAACGCTTAAAGATTGCGGCTTGCTCCCGTTCGGGGATGCCCCGTCCTGTATCGGTGACATCAATTTTCAAGTACATTTCCCATGGCTGAACAGATACACAAATGCTACCACCAGAGGGAGTATATTTTACTGCATTGTCCAACAGATTGAACAGGGCTTCCGAAGTCCAACGGCTGTCATGGGAAACGGTCAATCCTTCTGGACAATTCACGGTTAGTTCTATGTTCTTTTTCTCCAGCAGTACAAGAACCCCATTAAGGGCTGTCACCAATGTTTCTTCGATGGAATCGTCCGTTTTCTTCAATCTAATTACACCAGTCTCCAACCGGGAAGTTTTAACCATTGCCTGAATCAAGAAATCCAGCTTATCAAGTTGGCTGCCTGTGGCCCTCAAAAATTCCTTTCGCTGTTCCTCTGAGATCGAACGGGTCAGCATGGTTTCATTGAGCATTTTCAGATTGGCAATCGGGGTCTTGGTCTGGTGGGAAATATCCGACAGCAGGGATTGTAGGTCAGCCTTTTCCTTTGCAATAGTATTACGATTTTTCTGCATAACATTATAGAGCCGTTCCAGTCGGTGACTGATCCGGGCAAGTAGCGTTTCAGCTTCATAGTCCATCTCTGGCCGTGCGGTGCTGTCCATCATGTCATCCAGCGTCCGGCACAGGCTGTCCGTGAACAGGGTCAGTTTCTTTTGAAAGTAATACAGGAAAATCCCGCCCCAAGCTAAAAGTGCAGCAGTCAGCAATCCTCCACATAAGACCGCCCATATATTTTTTGTGATCCAGAACAGACAGAACAGCAAGAGCGCTGCGGTCGCAAGCACACCACTGGTAAGGAAGCACAGAAATTTTTTTGTGGACAAGTTTATCATTTTCATTTTGGCTCACCACCGATCCATTGATAACCCATGCCATAAGCCGTCTTAATATATCTGCGTTCATCTGTTTCGATTTTTTTACGGATACGGCTGATGATGGTGGTCAGGGTATGTTCGTCTACGAAATCTCCATCAATATCCCATAGTTTCTCTAAAATTTGCCGCTTAGTCAAGATAATACGGGGGTTTTTCACAAACAGAAACAGGGTGCGGTACTCCTTCGGCGTAAAGTCCAGCGATTCTCCAGCAAGGGACGCACTCTGTTCTGAGAAGTCAATTTTTAGAACACCATCGTCAAATAGGTCATGGCGAGGTACACGAAGTTCCATATTTGCAAAGACAGCCGCTATTTTTTTGCACAGTACCATTATTGAAAAAGGCTTTGTTACATAATCCGCACCGCCTGCTTCATAACCTTTTAGCATATCACTTTCTTTGTCGTTGGCAGTTATGAAAATGATATAAGTATGTTGACCGCGTCCACGGATTTCTTCACAAAGGTCAAGTCCATTACCATCAGGCAGATTGATGTCCAATAGTGCAATATCAAACTCCTTGTCTTTCAAATGTTGAACGGCATCCTTATAGTTGTAGGCCGATGTGACAGCGTATCCATCAGATGTCAGATTATATCCAAGAGTGCGATTCAAGAGAGTATCGTCCTCTACAATCAGTATCTTTTTCATGTGTTCACTTCCTTTATTCTTCAATATGTAAAGCTAATCTTAAAGCAAAAATGTTGCAGAATTATCCTAAAACACTACATCCTTTTTAATGAACAGCCAGTTTCCTTGCGTCATTTGAGCATTAACTAAATTGTTATCGTTTTTCCGAGCCGAAAATACGGTCACTGGCGCAATAGTAGCTTGCCCTACGAAGGGTAACTTGTTTCTTTATAAGCGCATATAGTACGCCGCATACCTCAACAAAATTTATTATAGTTCTATTGCTCGAATAGAACAAGGAACAAAATATGAATTATAGGATGTAGCAGCACCATAAATTATATGCTGAACACGGAAGCTGAAAAGCCTTTCCCTGTCTACGCATTTAGGGGGCAAAAGCCCACGGAAATCAAGGTTTTTTGGCGGCGGTCGGTGGGGTGGCAGAATGATTATCAAATGTCTGCCGGAACGGGCTTTGAAATGCGTAGAATAAATTCATAGGAAAACGCCGGGCGCAGGGCCAGCAGGCCACCGCGTCCGGCGCTTTCTTATGGGCTGTTCAGGATGGCCCGGATCAGCTTACTTTGCAATCGGGTTTTCATGTACTCGTCCACCCGCACATGGGGCGAACCGTCCAGATCGTAGAGTGTCCGGGTACAGAGCTTGTCTATGTAGCCCTCGTAGTACCGCAAGACACGCTCCACTGCCAGAGGATCACCGGCACGGGCCGCCTCAATTACAGACAGGGGCAACAGCTCCCGCCCACAAAAACTTGGCTGCTTCATTTCGGTTTCCTCCTTTCGTCCTCCAATCGTTTCTGCAATTCGTTTAGGGCCTTGGTGCGGTGCCGCTGGACGGCGCTGCGGGATATTCTCACAAGGCTGCCGATCTCGCCGTCTGCCAGCTCCAACACACAATGCAGGATCAAAATGCCTTGCTCCTGTTTCGGCAGACCGGCAAAGGCAGCGGCCATCAGCTCGTCCCGGATATGCAGGGTGCAGCCATAGGCCGTGAATAGGATGCTGTCGCTGGGGTATTCGTCCACCGTGCAGAGCTTGTCCATTTCATACTGGGACAAGGCGCTGAACTGGGTTTCCCGGTTCCGTTGCCGTGTCTGTTCTCGCAGATAGTTTTTAGCCTCATTGCGAAGAACCGTTTTGCAGTAAGCGTCAAACCGGCAGCGTTCTCCAAAATCATCAGGGATGTATTTCATCTTCTCACCCCCAATCTGCGGGAGAGTGAGAAGCCGGGGCCGGTTGTGCCGCCCCCTGTGTCCGTGCTGCTGCGGAAGCTCCGGCCCGCACCGAAAGACCGCAGGAACCGACAAAATTCGCCCGGCAGGTCGCAGACCCACCGGGCGAATGTGAAAGCAATATGAAGTTTTCTTACATGGTATAGTTCATACTCTTGGCCGGAGCTGCCCCCTGTTTGGTACAGGCTTTTTTTGAGAAGTTATGCTTTTGAAAAACAGGGTATATTAGCATGGCGGCTCCCTCCACGGGCCGCCGATCCCGCCAGCGTCAGGGCGTCGTCAGTTTGAGGGGCAAAGAGAACGGCGGCCTTGATTTTGTCAAAGCCGCCGTAATGTAATCAGGCATGGGAAAAGGGCTGCTGTACGACGGCTTTTTTTCTTTTGCCGTCGTCCGGCAGGAAATAGATATATTTTCTTA
>ERZ1643246.1632-NODE-1632-length-23814-cov-33.806263_pt1 | contig 23814 bp, 23 predicted proteins | sample MGYA00579265_ERZ1643246 | MGnify/ENA primary metagenome ERZ1643246 (study PRJEB29033, sample SAMEA4952261) | chicken gut metagenome | biome: Broiler Chicken; feature: Gastrointestinal Tract; material: Caecum | place: Ireland | collected 2018 | study: Broiler...
TATTCATTGGTAATTTATTCCATTAAAACGGATTTTCTAACTTTAATTAAGGAAATTTTTTATTATTATCCGTTACAATTCACAGCCAATTTGGTAAAATACTAAATGTTTTATATATTATATTTCATAAATTTTTCGGCTCAATACATAATTTAAGAAATTCTAAATTAATTTTTTGGCGCCCTTTCACTTAGCCCTCACTTCGTTCGGCGCGAACATTTTCCAAAAAATTAATAAAGAATTTCTAAAATTACTCCAATCACATTCAAAATTTTTTCAATATAATATATAAAACATTTAAAGCAATAAGCAACAGGCTGTGAATAGTAACATTATTACAAATAATCTTTTACATCTTTTAATAATTTTTTTCTTCTCCTGAATTTAATATTTTCATTTATAACTAAAATCCAAAGATATATTATTATAAAAAATATTGCAATATTTTTATAGTATAATATTCCTATACTCCCTACGGAAGTAAGGATTATCATCACTATCATTGAAACATCATTAACAATATCTCTAGATTTATTAATCCCCATTTTTATATGTAAAAATTCTTGTATTATTCTTCCTCCATCTAATGGATATATTGGCAATAAATTAAAGAAAAACATTAACCAATTAGAATATATAATCATTAATTTTAGATTATAATCAATATTAATAAAACTAAATATAACTACCATTAATAAATTAGTTAAAGGTCCTGCTATCGCAACAATAATTTTTTTGAAATTAAATAAATTTCCTCTTCCTATTTTTTTATTATAATAATCAACATTAGTTTTGAATGAAATAGCAAGACCAGTAGGCATCAATTCTAATTTTTCAGGTTTCAACCCTATTATCAATCCACAAATTAAATGCCCTAATTCATGTATTATTGCAAAAATAATCATTATAATATATATTTCTATTTGTTTTGTAAAATAAAATACAATCAAAAATAAAAATATTTTCAAATCTATTCGAAATCTCATAAAACCTCCATCAAATTTAGACTTATAATTGTAGTTTATAATATACATTTCAATTTTTATTCTAATACTAATAATTTTTCTGGATCTACAGTTCTTTCTTGATATCTAACTTCAAAATGTAAATGTGGACCTGTTGAGTTCCCTGTAGATCCAACTTCTGCAATTTCTTGACCTTGAACCACTTTATCTCCTTGTTTTACATATAAATTATTGCAATGTGCATATATAATACTGACATCTCCAATTTGAATCTTTAAATGTTTTCCGTAATCTCCTTCTTCAGAAGCTAAAACAACTTCTCCATCTGTGGCAGATTTAATCTTTGTTCCAGTATTTGCAGCAATATCTGTACCAGTATGATCTTTTGGAACAGTAGTTGTTGTTGGATTTCTTAAACCATATCTAGAAGTAATTACACCATCTATTGGTTTTATGAAAGTTGTCGTATTGTTTATATTATTAAGATCTTGCTCTTCTTGTGTCAATTCTGTTTGAGAATCACCTGTATTACTTATTTCCGTAGGTGTTTCAGTTGCTCCTCCTATTGCTTGTGTATCAATATTATTTGTTTCCACATTTTGGGTTTGATCTTGATTTGTTTGATTTTCCTGCACTGTATTTTCTACTAAATTCTGTTCTGTAACATTATTTCCTTCATTACTGTTAAAATTATTAATTAATGACATTATAAAATTTTTACCATTATTATATAGTTCCTGAAAATTAGTATCATATGACAAAATTTCATTAGCCTTGTTTATGAAATCTTGTGAAAATATGAACTGGCTATTTTGTATTGTATAAATAACCAAATATATTAATATACATACTATAATTTGTATAATTAACTTCTTTAATAATTTTATATCTTTTTTATTATCTTTTCCTACTGTGACTGTTGCTGTAGGTCTGAAATTTTCTTCATGCCTTCTTGCATAAATTTCCTCTGCTCGTCTAATTTTTTCCTCTACTGATAAAGTTCTTTCCATAAAAAAAACACCTCTTCCTTAGTTCTTTATAAACTATATGAGGTGTGTTGTATTTTTATTACTATAGGGATTTGGGGACGTATCTCGAAATCCCTATATATAGGGATCTTGGGGACAGATCTTAAAGTTTTACGAAAAAATTATTAAAATTAATTCTATTATAGCGATTATTGTAATACAAAGAGAAAATTTTTTCAATGTTTTGTTTTTTATTTCTAATTCTTTATTGTTCTTACCTTTTTGTTTAGTATTTTCGATTTTTGCTATATATTGATTTATTACTGCTTCTGCCTCTCTAACCGCATAACTTGATTCCTTAATATTATTCTTTCCTCCTTTAGAATTTAAACTTTGAGCTTTTTGCACTTTTTCTATTTTTCTTACTTTCTTATTGTGCTTAAATATAACAATTGCCTCTTCTATAATATTTGATGGCAAATCTTTTAAAACTACTATATTCTTTAAACTATTATCTCCCATTTTAACCTCCTTAAAATATGTAAAATATAAATTTCTACAGAAATATTTTATTACCTTGATATTTATATTTTTTCCATATTTTTCTAGGTTATACATTTTAATGATATTTTTTACTTGCAGGTGCAATTATTATATTTATATTAGTGTCATTTTTATACTTTGCTAACAAATCATCTGAAAAACTGGCCAGTTCATTTGATATTACAATTGTTGTGTATTTCTTTTCTTTTAAATATTCTATTTCTTTATCTATATTTTCAGGACTTTCTAATTCGTAAATATCAAATCCAAAACCTTTTGCAATTCTAAAACTATTCTCGTCTTTTTTATATTTTATAAAAGATATTTTCACTTATTTCCTCCACATTTCCCATTTTATGCACTCTTTAATTCAAGGCGTAGCTTGTCAGCTATCATCGCAATAAATTCACTATTTGTAGGTTTTCCTTTACTTGCTGAGATAGTATAACCAAAAATATTTTCCACTGCTTCTTGTTGACCTCTGCCCCATGCAACTTCAATTGCATGACGTATAGCCCTTTCCACTCTTGATGGTGTTGTATTAAATTTTGATGCTATTTTAGGATATAGACTTTTTGTTATTTGATTTATTACATCTATATCATTAACTACCATTATTATAGCTTCTCTTAAATATTGGTATCCTTTTATGTGTGCTGGTACTCCAACCTCATGTATTATATTAGTTACTAATGCCTCTAAATTTTCTCTTGTTTTTTCAGCATTTTCTGGTAATTCAACGTATTTCACTTTTGGCTCTCTTGCTATAAAACTATTTGCTCTTTGTGTTGGTATGTAATTTTTAAGTTCTCTTATCCTCTTTATTAATAACTCAATATCAAAAGGCTTTACTACATAATATTCTGCCCCTAAAGAAATAGCTCTTTGTGTTATCTTATCTTGTCCTACTGCTGATAACATTATGCATACTGGCCTTTTAACTATCTTCAATGTGTTTATTTTTTCCAACACTCCTATTCCATCCAAATGTGGCATTATCACATCTAATAATACAACATCTGGCGTTGTATTTGCAATCATGTCAACAGCCTCTGTTCCATCTTTTGCCATTCCTATAACATCCATATCCTCTTGTCCTTCTAAGTAAGTAGCCAAAGTTTGACTAAAATCTTGATTGTCATCTGCAATCAATACATTAATTTTTTCTCTCATAATTTCCTCCTCCAAAATTGTAAATTTTTTACATTTCCATTGTATATTTTTGGAAAAAGGAAATCAATTAAATTGTAAATTTTTTCCAATTTATTTTACAAAACTATCATTTTATTATACTTTTTTCTATAAATTTCTTAGATAAAATTTTTATTTCATTTAAATTAATATTTTTTGTACTATAATCAGTCATTAATTTATCTTTTTTATTTTCTTCCATATTAATGAGACATACAATTTTTTCGGTATAATCTATTTTTTCTATGTTTATACCATTCTTTTTACAATAATATTTAAAACTTTCAAATTGATCATATTCTAAATCAACTTGTAATTCTAATCCCAATACATATTCTACAAAATTAATGTCAGATATAGCATTTAAAGTCGCATCTGAATAGGCTCTAATCAATCCACCTGTGCCAAGTAAAATTCCACCAAAATACCTTGTCACTACAACTAAAACATTTGCTATATCGTTTTTTTGTAAAATATTTAACATAGGAGAACCTCCTGTTCCTGAAGGTTCTCCATCATCACTAAATCTTTCTATTAAATTATCATCTTCATACACTCTGTAAGCAAAACAATTATGCCTAGCATCATGATACTTTTTCTTTATTTCTTTCAATTTTTCATTTGCCATTTCTTGATTATCTACTTTTATCAAATTTGCAATAAACTTTGACTTTTTTACTGTTATTTCTACTTCTGTATTTTTATCAATACTAAAAAAATTTTCCATTATTTATCTCTCATCTTTCCATATATATTTCATCTAGCATCTAAGCTTTAATCCATTGATGTAATTAGATTATATCAAAACCTGTCCCAAGTTGACCATTTTTGGCCAATTGGTACCTGTCCCCGATTAACCATTCCTGCTACATATCCTGTTGAATATGCTATTTGCAAGTTAAATCCTCCTGTATATCCATCAACATCTAATATTTCTCCTGCAAAATATAACCCTTTAACTAATTTAGATTCCATAGTTTTTGGATTTATTTCTTTTATATTTACTCCCCCAGAAGTTATTATAGCTTCATCAATTGGTCGAAATTTAGATATTGCTAATTCAAAGTTTTTAAACAATTGAATTAGATTTTTTCTCTCCAATTTAGTAATTTCATTTACTCTCTTATATTCGTCAATTTTACTTTCTTTTATGATTATTCCTATCATTTTTTTAGGTAATAATTCATCTAAACTGTTTTTAAATTCTTTATTCTTAAATTTTGAAAAATCTCGCAAAATTCTTTTATCTAAGATTTCTTCATTTAAAGCTGGTTTTAAATCAATACTTAGTTTTATTTTTTTCTCTCTTAACAATTCATCTATATTTTTATATCTAACTAAGTGAGCTGATGCACTCAAAACTACTGGTCCAGAAATTCCAAAATGAGTAAATATCATTTCTCCTTGTTCTTCATAGATTATCTTATTTTTTTGTGTATCAATAAATTTCAAATTTACATTTCTTAAACTTAGTCCTTGTAATTCTTTGCAAATTTCTTTTTCATATACTTCCATTGGAACTAGAGATGGCTTTATCTTTGTTATTGTATGTCCCAATTTTTGGGCTAATACATACCCATCTCCTGTTGAACCTGTTAAATGATAACTCTTTCCTCCTGTTGCCAAAATTACTTTATCACACTTAATTTTTTCTTTATTAGTTTTGACTCCAATTACTTTCTCTTGTCCATCAATGTTTTCTGTCAAAACTTCATTTACATTTTCATCATATCTTATATTTACATTTAATTCTTTAAGTCTTTTTTTGAAGCAATTTAAAACATCTACTGATTTATCTGTAACAGGAAATATTCTGTGTCCTCTTTCTTCTTTTACTTCAAGTCCTTGCTTTTTTAAAAATTCTATAATATCTTTATTAGTAAAAGTCTTAAATACACTATATAAAAACATACCATTTCCTGGAATGTTTTCTATAAATTCGCTAATATCTAAAGAAGATGTAATATTACATCTTCCTTTACCCGTAATTAACAATTTTTTTCCTAAAATATTATTTTTTTCTAATATCGTTACATTGTTACCTTGTTCTTTTGAGGTGACCCCCGCCATCATTCCTGCTGGCCCTCCTCCTATTATTATTACATCCATAAACTCATTCCTTCAAAATTATTTCGTAAATATTACTAATAATATTTAATTAAATATTAAATTTGAAATTTACTTCATCATTTCTTTTACTGCTTTTAATATTCCATATCTTCCATAATCATATGTTAAACCACCTTGCATATATGCAATATATGGACTTCTAATTGGTCCATCACAGCTCAATTCAATTGTTGATCCTTCTGTAAATGTTCCTGCTGCCATTATAATTTTATCGTCATAACCACCCATATCACTTGGTATTGGCACAACATTCGAATCAACTGGAGAACCTTTTTGAATACCCTGACAAAATTTTACCAAGTTTTCCTCTGTTTTTAATAAAATTGTTTGAACTATGTCAGCTCTTTTTTCATCATATTTTGGATCAACATCATATCCTAATTTTTCTAATAAACAACTTGAAAAAATTGCTGTTTTTACACTACTTGCAACCACTTGAGGAGCAAAAAACAATCCTTTTAATAGTAATGTGTTTTGATTTAAAGATGGTCCAATTTCTTTACCTATTCCTGGTGCAGTAAGTCTTTCTGCACAAAGTTCAATTAAATCTTTTCTTCCAACTATATATGCTCCACTAGTTGCAATTCCTGCTCCTAAATTTTTCATTAAAGAACCTACAGCTATATCTGCACCAACTTCTATTGGTTCTCTATCTTGAACAAATTCTCCATAACAATTGTCTACCATTATTATAACATTTTTGTTTACTTCTCTTATTTCTTTTATAATTGCCTCTATTTTTTCTATTGTCAAACTTTTTCTTGTTGAATATCCTCTTGATCTTTGTATTTCAACTAGTTTTACATCACCTTGTGATAATCTATTTTTTATTTCTTCTACATTAAAATCATTGTCTACCAATTCTATTTGTTCATATTTTACACCATAAGCTTTTAAAGAACTTTTACTGACTTCTTTTCCCGTTCCTATTACAGTTTGTAAAGTATCATATGGAGCCCCTGTTATACTAATCATTGTTTCTCCATATCTTAACAAAGCTGATAATGTAATTGCTAATGCATGAGTTCCTGATATAAACTGTGCTCTTACTAAACTATCTTCTGCCTTGAAAATTTTTGAATATATTTCTTCTATTTTATTTCTTCCAGGTTCATCAATTCCATATCCTGTTGATGTATTAAAATGCTGTTCTTGTAAATCACATTCTTGAAATGCTTCAATTACTTTATTACTGTTCTTTGTACATATTTTATCTATTTTTTCTAATTCTGGTTTTATTATTTCATCTACTTCTTTAACTAAATTCTCTAAATTCAATTTTTTCTCCTTTCTGATTTTATAGATTTTTCTTAAATTTCAAATCACTTGATTTTCCTCTAAATATACATCTATTTTAATATATAAAACATAAAATATAAGAACAAAAGCGACATGATTTAAATATTATGACCCTTTAGATTACTTATATGTCGCGTATTTGTTCGCGCGCCAAATTTTATGCAATAAAATTTGTGTGCAACCGTTGGAGCAAAGCGACTTTTCTACTAATCAGAAAGTATGACTTTCTGATTAGTAGAAGAAAACTTTAGGGATAAATGTCCCTAAAGTTCAAAACTCATTTAATTATACAAATATTTTTGTGGATTAATATGCTCTCCATTAATTCTTATTTCTAAATGTAAATGTGGTCCTGTTGAATTTCCTGTACTACCTACTGCTGCTATAACATCACCCGCTGATACAGTATCTCCTGCTGATACATACATTTTACTTGTATGTGCATACCAAGATTCTACATTATTACCATGATTAACTTTTACCAAATATCCATAAGAACCTGACCAACCAGCAGATTCTACCACACCATCTGCTATAACTTTAATTGGTGTTCCCTTCTTAGCTGCTATATCCAAACCTGTATGATTTGATGATCTTATTCTACTACTTACTCCATATCTTGAAGATATAGTTCCTGTAACTGGTATTGTAGCAATTTTCACTCCATTTATTACTGCAATACTATTTGCTTCTTCTTGTTTTTCAATTATTTCTTCTACTTCTCCTGTTATATTTGCTTTTGCTACTTCTAATGAATTTGTTTGTATTTCACTTGCATTAGTTGTAGTTTTTTCTGCTACTTCTAAATTAAGTTCTTGATTTTCTGATTTTAATGTTGTAATTAAATTTTCTGCATCTTCCTTTGTATCTACAGATTCAACTTTTTGCCCATCTAATAATATTTCATAATATTTATAAGTAATATTCATTTCTTTTTGTAAAGCTATTAAGACACTATCTTCATTTGTCTCTTCTGTTTTATTAACTAATTTCAACTCATATTCTGGATTAGAATCTAATGTAACACTATCTACATTTTTACTATCATAATTTATTATATTTTCTTCTACTATTTTATTAAATTCATCTTCACTTTGAACATATCCTACTTCTTCTCCAGAAATACTTACTGCATAAACTGGTTTATATTTTATAAAAACAATCGCGATTATAAAACCAAATGCCATTAAAGTTATGTTAAAAAATTTAAAAAACTCTTTAGTATAAAATTTTAGTCTTTTCTTTAAAATAAACTTCACTCTCCTTTTTGTTTTTAACGCGACTATTAATTATTATACTACATATTTTACGCAATTTCAAATGATATATACATATTTAGGCTTTTTTAAATTAAATTTCCATGTAAAATAATTTAAAAGTTGCTATTTATGTTAATTTATCTCTATTAAGCTCTATTTTACTAACTTTTACTAGTTTTTCCTAATATTGACAAATAACAAAAATTCCTCAAAATATGCTCCATTAATATACTTTCAACTCTATGTTATTAATTCATAATTAATATTTTACTTATAGGTTATATTTTATCTTTTAGTTACTTCAAAACCTATAAGTTAAATGATATAGTACTAGTTAGATTGGAAGGTGATAAGATTGAAAAATAATTACAATTTTGGCGTCGCGCAGTGGCGAACCTCATTTGAAATTTAATCAACGTACACACGTACGCCTCATAAATTTCAAATTTGTTTTCCTAGCCAAAATTTAATTCTTTTTCAATCTAATTTGTGCCTTAAGAAAGGGATGATAATATAATGAATTTAGACTATGATTTGATAGGATCAAGAATAAAAGAAGCAAGACTAGCAAAAAATATGACACAAGAAGAGTTAGCAGCACAAATAGATATTTCAGTGGCATTTTTAAGTAGAATTGAAAGAGGAAGTACTCACATAAATTTAAAAAGATTATCACAAATTTGTAATTTATTAGAAATACCAGAAGGTTATGTTTTAAATGGTTCTTCAAGTGAATCAGACAATTACTTAACACCAGAATTTTCACACCTTTTAAAAAGTACTAGTCCTCAAACTAGAAAATTAATATATAATATAGCTAAATTAATTATCGAAAATGAAGAAGAAAACTATTAATTTTGTATTTGCAAAATTTAATAAATATGTTATTATATTATTTGGCAAATTGGTAAATAATATTTAAAAGATGTTATCAAGTTTATTAGTACAAAGTAAAATAAATGAAAATATCAAAAGATAATTTATTCATTTATTGTGATAGGGAGGTAATAAAATGAATTTTAAACAATGGGAAGATTTTGAAAAAGGAGATTGGCAACAAGAAATCAATGTAAGAGACTTCATTCAAAAAAATTACACACCATATGAAGGTGATGAAAGTTTCTTAACAGGTCCTACAGAAAAGACAAAGAAATTATGGGACGAGGTATTAGAATTATATAAAAAAGAACATGACTCTGAAGGCGGAGTTCTAGATATAGATACTAAAACTATATCAACTGTATCTGCACATGATGCTGGATATATTGATAAAGATTTAGAAGATATAGTAGGTCTTCAAACAGATGCTCCATTAAAAAGAGCCATAATGCCTTTTGGTGGAATCAGAATTGTAGAACAATCTTGCAGGGCATATGGAAGAGAAGTTGATCCAGAGGTTGATGAAATTTTCCATAAATACAGAAAAACACATAATGATGGTGTATTCAGTGTATATACTCCAGATATAAGAGCTGCACGTTCAAATCACTTAATCACAGGGTTGCCTGATGGATATGGTCGTGGTAGAATTATAGGAGATTACAGAAGAGTTGCACTTTATGGTGTAAATGCTCTTATTGATGAAAAGAAAGAAGAACTTGATATCCTTAATGTGGATGAATTCACAGAAAGTGTTATAAGAGAAAGAGAAGAAATTAAAGAACAAATAGATGCGTTAGAACAATTAAAAGTTATGGCTTCAAAATATGGTTTTGATATTTCTGAACCAGCTAAAAATGCTAAAGAAGCTGTTCAATGGCTATATTTTGGTTACTTAGGAGCTGTAAAAGACCAAAACGGGGCTGCTATGAGTTTAGGAAGAACATCTACATTTTTAGATATATATTTTGAAAGAGATTTAAAAAATGGCACTTTAACAGAAGAAGAAGCACAAGAAATAATGGATCATTTTGTTATGAAATTAAGACTTGTAAGATTTCTAAGAACACCTGAATATAATGAACTATTTAGTGGTGACCCTGTATGGGTAACTGAAAGTATTGGTGGAATGGGTATAGACGGAAGAACATTAGTTACAAAAAACTCTTTCAGATTATTACATTCATTAGAAAATATTGGCCCAGCACCAGAACCTAACATGACAGTTCTATGGTCAACAAGACTTCCAGAAGGATTTAAAAGATATACAACAAAATTATCAATTAATACTTCATCTATTCAATATGAAAATGATGATTTAATGAGAATAACTTTAGGAGATGACTATGGAATAGCATGTTGTGTATCTCCAATGAAAATAGGAAAACAAATGCAATTCTTTGGAGCAAGAGCAAACCTAGCAAAAACACTATTATATGCTATAAATGGAGGAAAAGACGAAATAACTAAAAAACAAGTAACACCTCTATTTGAACCTATAAAATCTGAATATTTAAATTATGATGAAGTAATGACCAAATTTGATCAAATGATGGATTATGTAGCTAAAATATATATTAAAGCATTAAATGCAATCCATTATATGCATGATAAATACTCTTATGAAGCAATAGAAATGGCATTACATGATAAAGATATAATAAGAACTATGGCATGTGGTATCGCAGGATTATCAGTAGTCGCAGACTCATTATCAGCTATAAAATATGCAAAAGTAAAAGTAATTCGTGACGAATCAGGACTAGCTGTTGATTATGAAGTTGAAGGTGACTTCCCTAAATTCGGCAATGATGATGATAGAGTTGATCAAATAGCAGTAGACGTTGTAAAAACATTTTTACACAAATTGCAAAGACATCAAACTTATAGAAACTCAAAACATACTTTATCAATACTAACAATAACATCAAATGTAGTATATGGAAAAGCAACTGGAAATACACCAGATGGAAGAAGAGCAGGAGCACCATTTGGACCAGGAGCAAATCCACTTCATGGTAGAGATGTAAATGGTGCATTATCAGTTATGAATTCTATTGCAAAACTACCATTTGAACAAGCAGAAGATGGAATATCATATACATTCTCAATAACACCTGGAACTTTAGGAAAATCAGAGGATGAAAGAATAACAAACTTAGTTAATATGTTAGATGGATACTTCAAAGAAACAGGTCATCATATCAATGTAAATGTATTTGATAGAAGCCTACTTCTAGATGCAATGGATCATCCAGAAAGATATCCACAATTAACAATCAGAGTTTCTGGATATGCTGTAAACTTTACAAAATTAACAAGAGAACAACAATTAGATGTAATAAATAGAACAATACACGAAAAAATTTAACCAAAAGAGGGAAAATGGGGACGGACTCAAAAATCCCTCTTTAAAATTGATTTTGTATATATTTCCACAATATTATACATTAATAATAAAAGAGGGATTTTTGAGTCCGTCCCCATTTTCCCTCTTTTGAGAGGAGCTAATTATGGAAAAAAAAGACTTACATTATTACGCAAAAGTTCATTCTATAGAATCTTTTGGGACTGTTGACGGTCCCGGTATTAGATTTGTATTATTCTTACAAGGTTGTAATTTAAAATGCAAATATTGTCATAATAGAGATACTTGGGATATGAATGGCGGTTCATATGCTTCTTTAGATGACATTTATGCTAAGATTCTGAGATATAAAAATTATATTCACCCAAATGGTGGTGTAACTATAACTGGTGGAGAGCCTTTATTGCAAGTAAAATTCATTATATCTCTTTTTAAAAAATTAAAAGAAAAAGGCATTCATACTTGTATTGACACTTCTGGTATGTTTTCTATTAGTAAAGATATTGAGGAAGTTTTAAAATATACAGATCTGGTACTTCTTGATATTAAACATATCGACCCGCAAAAGTGTAAGGATTTGGTTGGTTTTTCAAATGAAAAAGAACTTGATTTTGCAAGATATTTGAGTGATAATAATATTCCTATGTGGATTAGACAAGTTTTAATTCCTGGATATACTGATGATGAAAATGATTTATTAAAACTTAAAAAGTTTATTTCTAGTTTAAAAACAGTTGAAAAAGTTGAACTTTTACCTTATCACAACCTTGGAGAATATAAGTGGAAAAATTTAGGCTTTAAATATGAGTTAGAAAATGTAAAAGAGCCTTCCCAAGAAGAAATTGATAATGCTAAAAAGATTCTTGGAATAAGTTAAAAGAGGGAAATTGGGGACGGACTCAAAAATCCCTCTTTAAAATTGATTTTGTATATATTTCCACAATATTATACATTAATAATAAAAGAGGGATTTTTGAGTCCGTCCCCAATTTCCCTCTTATCCTAATATTTTTAATTCTAAATTTTCCATTTTATATTTACTATCTACTAATTTAAATTCTACTAGTGATTCTGTTAAATGTTCTGCATTTTGTCTTAAATCTGTAGTAAAATACAATTTTATATGTGGTATTTCTATTTGACTTTTAACAATCTCTTTAAATGTTTCTACCATATGTTTATCATCTTCACAATTAAATATTAATTGTGGCATTGAGCTAAATCCAGAATCTCCTTGCACAAAATTTTCATAAAAATCTTGATACAATCTCAATTTTTCTACTAATTTCTTTTGCCATTCTGGCTCTCTTCTTATTGTTTCAAATAAAAACTGAATAGATTTACCATTTTTAGTTAATTTTATAGAACAGCCTGAAGTCTTAAATATTTTACCAACAGATTTTGCTGTTATTGCAGGTTTTACAGTATAACTATCAAAAGCTTTTACCTTTCTTAAATATGCGATTATTATTTGGTTCCCTGCTAATCTTTTCTTTATCATTGGAACTGGTTTTGTATTATCTGATGGTTGCCATTTACAATCAATTTCTTTTGAAGTCAATAAGTATTTTCCCATTTTTTCCAAACAATAAATTCTATAAATTCCTTTTCCTTCATCTGATGTGAAATAATATCTTGTTAATATTTTAGATTTTACTAAAACTTCTAATTTATTATTTAATTTATCTTGTGATTTTGGATCAAATCCTTTTAATTCTAACAATTGATATAGTTGTCTAGATGTAATAAATTCAAATTCATTTACTAAATCTAATATTGCAAAATGTATATCTGTAATGTGACCTATATTTATCTTATGTATTATTTGATTCATAGATACATATCCATCTTTACCATCAAATGTTTTTATTTCACCTTTTCTTATTGCAAATGGTGATACCTCAGCCTTGATTTCATTATCCTCAATCATTTTTATACCTCCCTAAATTAGAAAATTGTATATTATATTAATAATAATTAACTATTAATTTATAAGTGATAATTTTATCTTTTGCTTTTCATAATCTATTTTCTTAATTAGTACATTAATTTTTTTACCATATATCAAACCATTTTTATATTCTATCATTCCTACTAAATTAGGAGTAAGTTCTATAAATATTCCATTCTTGTTTTTCTCTGTTTCTCTAATTATTCCTGTAACCTTATCTCCTACTTTAAACTTGTTAGCATTTTCTATCCATGTTCCAAAGCTTTCTTTATATGATAATGAAATTTTATTAGAAGTTCTGTCTATAGATTTTACCACAATATTTACTTTTTGTCCAATTTTTAGTCTCTCAAAAGGAGATTTTATTCTTGCCACAGATAAATCTTCTATATGTGCAAGTCCAACTACTCCTCCTCCAATTTCTACAAAAGCTCCATATGGTGTAATATTTTTTACTATACCATTTACCTTATCACCTTCATTTAAATTACCCATTGCTTGTTCTAATGCTTCTTTCTGCACATCTTTTCTTGATAAGATTATATTTTTATTTTCCGTTACACCTTTAACTTTAAATTGTATATATTTATGAACTTTTCCTACACACAAATTCTTTTTAGGTGTTCCATCATTTTCAAGATTAATCCATTCTATTTCATTTCTAGGCATTACTCCTGAAATTCCAGCACCTAGGTTTATATGTAGATTAAAAGTATCGTCACATTCTTCTACAATTCCTTGTAAAACTTGTCCATTTTGTATATACTCATTAATTTCATTTGTATCCTTTATATTTATTGTTTCATTACTCCATCCTTCAGGTAAAAAATTAAATGTTTTCATCGTTTTCTCCTTTTTCTTCTGTTTGTTGTAATTATATATTTTTATAAATAAAATTTCAATCCTTTTTATCAAATCAAGTCACTAATTTCTGCATCTGTTAAGTATCTCCAATCTCCTATTTTTAAGTCTTTTACATCAATATTTCCTATTTTACTTCTATGTAATGCTAATACTTTTTTACCTATTGCTTCACACATTTTTCTTATTTGTCTATTTTTCCCTTCGTGTATTGTAATTTGGATTCTTGAAATATTCTTATCTTTATCTGTCTTTAAAATTTTTACTTTTGCTGGTTTTGTAATATAGTTATCAATTTTTACCCCGCTTCTTAAAGCTTCTATTTCGTCATCATTTATAATTCCTTTAACAGTAACATTATATGTTTTATTTACTTCATGTTTTGGATGAGTAATTTTATAAACAAAATCCCCATCATTAGAAAGTATTAAAGCTCCTGATGTATAAAAATCTAATCTTCCTACAGGAACTATTCTTTCTTTAACTTTTACTAAATCCAAAACAGATGGTCTATTAAATTGATCTTTTACTGTTGTAACATATCCAATAGGCTTATTAAGTAAAATATACACATTTCTTTGCTCAGGTTCTATTACCTTATTGTTATATTCGACAATATCTTTACTTGGATTTATTTTAGTTCCTAATTCTGTTACAATTATTCCATTTACTCTTATTTTTCCCTCTAATATCAATTCTTCTGCTTTTCTCCTTGACGCTATTCCACACTCCGCAATATATTTTTGTAATCTTATTTCTTCCATTCTAACCTCTTTTAAATCTCAATTTTTTTCAGATCTGTCCCCTATTTCCCAAAGAAAAATTGCTTGTCAATTTTTCTTCTTGCCGATTTGTAATTTCATTTTATGAAATTACAAAGGCAATAGCGATTGTAGCTATATGTTTATCAAATTCTATTTGATAAACATAGGGATTTTGAGATCCGTCCCTAAATCCCTATTCTCTCGTAGAGGTGCTTCTACATATATTTCTTTTCCTGTAATTGGATGTTTAAATTTTAACGATTTCGCGTGCAAGCACTGACCTTTTATTCCCCATTCATTTTTTCCACTTGAATATATTTCATCTCCAATTAAAGGATGGCCTATTTCTGATAAATGTACTCTTATTTGATGTGTTCTTCCTGTCTCTATTTTTACTTCTAATAATGTACAATTATGTTCTGGATATCTTTCTAATACTTTAAAATGTGTTACCGCTTTTTTCCCATCTTTATCTACTGCCATTTTCTTCCTATCTGTTTTACTTCTAGCTATTGGCATATCTATTGTTGCTTCATTTGGTTTTACTATTCCTCTGACTAGTGCAATATATGTTTTTTCTATTTCATGGTTTTTTAATTGATTACTAAGTGCAATGTGTGCTTTATCATTTTTTGCTACTATTATCGCTCCTGATGTATCTTTATCTAATCTATGTACTATTCCTGGTCTTATCTTCCCACCTATTCCTGATAAAGAATCTTTACATCTCGCCATTATCGCATTTACCAATGTTCCTTCCCAATTTCCGTTTGCGGGATGTACTACCATCCCCTTTGGCTTATTTATAACTATAATGTCACTATCCTCATATAATACTTCAAGTGGTATATCTTCTGGTTTTACATTTATTTCTTTGGGTTCTTCCATCTCATATTTTATGATGTCTCCTTCTTTTACTTTATATGATGGTTTTATACTTTTTCCGTTTAAAATAATTTTTTTATCTTCAATTAATCTTTGAACTGTTACTCTAGATATTTCTAGCTTTTCGGCTACATACATATCTATTCTTTTTCCCGCTTCTTCTACAATTATTTCATTCATCCTTTATTACTAATACCGTCCCTTTCTAAACATCTTAAATATCTATTGATTATCATTTTGCTCTTCCATTTGTTCTACTCCGCTTAATCTTTCATATACTACAAAATTGTTATCTGAATATAATAAGTTATAATTTGGATCATTAGTTTTTGTTATTATCATATTCATTTTAGCATTTTTATAACATATTACATGTGTTATTCCGTATTTTTCAAAAGTATCTTCATAAAATACGCCTATGTTTGATGTATTTATAAAATCCATAAAAATATCTTCATCTAACCCGTTAAATTCTGGTGAATATAAATCAGCTCTTGAATCTATAAATACAGGAATTCCCCTGAATAACATATAACTTCCATAATTATATTCATTATAAAATCTAGCTTTGCTTAAATCTATTCCTGACTCATTTAATATATAATCACATGCTTTTACTGGATATGCTGTTTCATCTATATAAGATTGTTTTAATTTGATTTTTGGCTCCATATAATTTAAACTAAATAGTCCCATTACACATATAAGTACCACCATTCCAACTGGTTTTACTAATTTTTCAAGCAACCATTCACTTCCTGTATTATATCTTTTAAACATATCTACTATTAACCTACCAAGCACAATTGAACCCATTATTGCAAACATTGTTAATTGTCGTCTTGATGTTAACATCAAATATGTTAAACCTCCTAACATAAACAAATCAGACAATTTTATTTTTGCTTTTGTAAATATTAATATTGCTAAAAATATAATTAATGTACACATTATTGGTAATTGATCTGATAGAGTCATTGGTAAATGTTCATTTATATTTTGAGTTGTATTACCTATCATGGTCTTATATAAATAAGTGTATGGAGTATCTCCAGTTGGTGTAATTAATCCCATTAAAGCACAAATTATCATTATTAGTATTAAAAATTTGATATTTTTATTTCTTTCAATTTTTATTTTATATGGTTCTTTTATATTTTGCTCTCTTACATTTTTAATTCTTGCAACTCTGCTTTCTAATTCATTTATCTTCTCTAAAACTTTTCCTGCTTTTTCTTCTGCAGATTTCTTTTTAAGAATGTTATATCTTAATTTTAGAATTTTAAGTGATATTTTTTTATACAAAATTGTATCACCTAAAGCTGCAATAATATATTCTCCTATATATGGTAAAAACAATACAAAGAAAAATGGCCATACTGCTACATGTAAATTAGCAATAGCTAAAGATATTAAAATTAAAAATACTCCATATCGCCATTTCTTTGTTTGTAAAAACCTTTCGATAAAATATACTGTCCAAGTAAATAGTATAAAAGTTACAAGTTGTGCTCTTGCTGCTACATAAGATTTAATTAAATACATTACTCCTACTGCAAGTAAAAAAGATATTAAATTGTTCTTATTTATTTTATAATTCACATAGTATATAGATATACCAAGTATGCATGATAATATACAAGTTACTATATAAATACCATCCATATTAAATGCTGCATAAATCCAATATGTTAATAAATCATATAACCAATGTGGATATGTATAACTTAATCCTTCATGCCATGAAAACGGATCTTGCATATCTATTCCTACATTTTGTATATGCTCACCTATTTTTATTGAATAAAATGTATCGTTTTGTAGTGATACTGGTGTTATTGCAAAACAAAATAATGATATTAATATTACTGCTAAAATAATAAATTTAACATTAGAACTAACTTTTTTGTTAGCTTGATTTTTTTCTTTATTTTCGCTTTTAAATATTGATTTCTGCTTTTCCATAATTGCATCATTCCTTTTCAAATTAGGTTGGAAAAGAATTAAATTTTGGCAAGGAAAACAAGTTTGAAATTTATGAGGCGTACGTGTGTACGTTGATTAAATTTCAAATGAAGTTTGACGACGCCAAAATTGTGATTATTTTTCAACCTTTCTGTTCTTAATGTTCTTATTATAACAGAATTAATTGAAAAAATCTACTACTATAATAAATATAAAAATTTAATCTTTTTTACATTAACATTATTTTTCTTTAGCAGTATATATGTATACTAATAATAATAATTTCTCATAGTTTTATTATTTTTTTTTATATTTTAATGTTTTATTATAAGTTAGCTGATACTATTATATAAACTAATAATTTTGAAAATATGAAGTAGCTTATTTAATTATTAAGGAGGATATCTATGAAAAGTAAAAGTAGAATTAGACGTATCTTTACAGCATTAACAGTAACATTATCTTTGATTATGGCAGGCAGTCTTACAGCATTTGCTTCACCCGATACAAGCATTCCAAAAGAAGCAACAGCTCGGAATATTTCCCTTACATTACCTTGTAACGATGGCGGCCTAATCTCCAATGAATCACGAGACTATACTCTTACTGTTACCGAAGCCACAACTTACACTTTCTCATTAGCAACTACTGCTCATAGTGGTAGTCTTTGGGTAATTTTCGAAAAAGCAGGTGGTTCACCGAGGTATATCGACAGAAATATTAACGGCAGTTTTCAGCAGAGATATACATTATCTACTGGAACCTATTATTTGAAGCTTGCTAATCCAAGTGGGCTTTCTACATTTAGCTTTTCGTTCCACAAAACTTTTTCTTGATTTCTCAAACGAAATACAAAAGAATGTAACTAATTAGTTCATAAAGCTACTTCATATTTAGGGCACAGAATATCTGTGCCCTTATATCTATGAAATACTTTTTTTTGCTTTTTTCTTTACTATTTTATTCTATTGATATATACTATACAAAAATAGAAGGAGGATTATTATGGAAGATGTAAACAAAACAAAAAAAGAAGAAAAAATCTCTTCAAAAAGGAAAGTTGCTGTATCAACAGTTATAACAACTATTATTGTTCTTATCATTCTTATTTTCATCATTATGCTTTGCAAACAAGTTCTTATTATAAAAGGATTACAAAATAAAATTAGTGAATACATTGATTCTTCTAACTATTCAATAATAAGTACTGCATATGATGGTAACTCAATTTCATATGATGAATGTTTCGTAAATGGTAATAAATATATTTCTAGCACAAACCTTTTAGATAGAGAACATAATAATAAAACAAGCACTTTTTCAGACGGAAAAACTATAAATACTTATATTGAATCTGGCGAAACAAAAATTGCCATGTTAAATACTGATGAAGGAGCACCTAGTAAAAAAGAAGTAATTGATAGCTTAGAAACAGATAGCTTTGGAGAATTCATCTACATGCTATTTTCTGCAAAAATATCATCTGCTAAATGCAATGGAAAAGATTGTTACAAAATTGAAAACTTAAAAACTTCAAATTTCTTATACACAGAAAATGGTTATAACACTATTTACTTAGATAAAGAAACAGGCCTATTAGTAAGGGTTATAATTGGAGATTCAAATAATGATTCTAAAGATTCTATTATAGATTATAGTTATGAATTTAATACCATAACTGACGAAGACATAAAGGAACCTGACATTTCAGAATATGAAGTTAAATAAACATACTAAAACAAAATAAATGACATTAACTGTGATTATTCACAATTATTGTCATTTATTTTTGTTAAGTCAAAACTTAATTATTAAACTGCTTCTTTATTTTCAACATCCTCTTTATTTTCTTTTTCGTCATCTTTTTCATCAATAACTTCTAAGCTTCCAATAGAAACTTCATAAGCAACTCTTGTTTCTACTGTTCCATCTTCCAATTTTTTCTCATAATTTCTTGATTGAACTCTACCTACAATTTTTACTCTTGTTCCAACTTCTAAGTTTTGGCAAAATCTTGCATTTCTTCCCCATGCTATACTTGGTATATAATCTGATTTATTATATGCTCTATTTACTGCTAGTAATAAATCTGCAATCTCTCTACCAAATGGTGTTTGTCTATAAATTGGTTTTTTACATATGTAACCAATTAAAACAACCTCGTTTGTAATTGTATCCTTTTTAGATATTTCATTTTCTTCTTGTTCATCTTCTTCTAATTCAGTAACATCTTTTGCAAATACTGTTAGAATTAATCTGTTTTTTTCGTTTTCATAACTATTGTATGATCTAAATTGTCCTTTTACTAATAATTTTTTACCTTCTTGCAACATTTCATCTGTTATTAGTCTTTCTGAAACTGTAATTGGTATTATATCTGCATTACCACTTAAACGTGGAATACTTAAATCAAATATATAAAACCTCTCACCATATATTTCATGACTAAATCTTTTTTCTCCTGTAACTTTTCCAACTAATGTTAAATAGTTGTTTTCTAAATAATTTGTATCCAATTTTCTTTCCTCCCTATTTTTTATTTTTCAGTTGTACTTTTATCTTTATGCGTTCCCCTCATATAATACCTATTATACTACACTTTTTTGGTTTTGTCTACATAAAAAGTTTATTTTTTCATTTTTTTCCATATTTTTATATATTTTTTCTATTTTTTATCTGTTTCCCCGTATATTATTTCTAAAATAAAGGTCACTAGCGCATCATATACTGTTGCTTTGTTTTCTATTGGAAAATATCTACTACCACTGTCAATTACAGTATTGTTAGCATTAATTATTGAACGTTGCAAATCTACTAAAATTCTATCATCTGAAACACTAGATACTAAAACTAAAGATTTTAGATTAAAACCAAATGTTATTACTTTTGTATCAGTTCTATTTGTAAAATCTTTTCTTATTTGAATATCAGCATTTATTAATAAAATCTTTGACTTTCTTATTATCTCATCTAAATATTTAATATTAATATCCCATTTTTCTAGATTCTGCATTATTACTACTGTATCAAAAGTAATATTTTGAAAATTTTCCACGTTTTTCTTATTTAAATTAATTATATTCAACGTTTCAGCATTTATACTATTTTTCAAATTTTTTTTAATAATTTCAGAATCCTTTGTTTCAGAAACAATACCAATAAAAAACATTTCTCAACCCCTATTTATTCCTATTATTCCCAAATTGGAAAATTTTATTCATTTAAAATTTGAGTACCATTTAAATCTATGCTATAATTTGATTTATATATTAAATCTGAAACCTTAACTATATTAAATCCTTTATTTTTAATATTATTAATTAACATTTCTAATGAATCAGCAGTATGTTCAGTCCCATTATGCATTAAAATAATATCACCATTATTTAATTTATTATTTAACCTTTGCCACATTTCTTCTCCAGTTAATCCTGTATAATCAAGTGTATCTAAACTCCATTGTATTGGAAAATACCCACTATCTGTTGCTGATTGTATTACAGTATTATTATATTCTCCATATGGTGCTCTATATAAATCTGGTTTTTGCCCCGTTATCTTTTCTATTTTTTCACTACTTTCTTTTATTTCTGATATATTTTCTTCTAATGAAAGATTATTTACATGTGGATGTGTATTTGAATGTGTCCCTATTTCATGTCCATGCTCAGCTATTTTCTTTACCGCTTCTGGATATTTGTCTACCCAATCTCCTACAACAAAAAATGTTATTTTTACTTCAGTCTTATCCAAAACTTCTATAATTTTATCAATATCATCTGCATTCCAGTCGCAATTTCTTTTGTGATAGATACGAAACAATATAATAATAATTTTCAAAAGTTTATCGTTCAAGATAATTTTCGAAGAATTTCTAAACAAATTTTGTGGCACCCTTTCACTTAGTCCGAGCTAAAGCTCGACGCGAACATTTTCCACAAAATTTATTAAGAAATTCTAACTCAATTACTATCAATCAAAACTTTTTCAAATTATTATATATTGTTTCTAAACAGTAAATTTATAATTTATTTTGATATTATTCTTGTCCATTATTTCAATACTATCTATTAAATTTAAAATTATATTTCTATCTATGTTTTCAAAACTTACAATTTCTTTTATGTATTTTATTAATTCTTTTTCTTTTGTATTTTCATAGTCTTGCAATTTTAGATTTAAATTTTCCGTTTTTTGTATTAATTCTTTTTGCTCTTTTTTATAACTTTCTGAATATGTAACAAATTCATTTATATCTATTATTCCATTTACTCTATCTTCATAAGCTGTTTTCAGTATTTTGTTAATTTCATTAATCCTTTTTTTATTGTCTGTAATTCTTTTTTCTATCTTCTTTTTTTCTATATTTATACTGCTTTTATCAATAGAGTTTATTAGTTTTTCCTTATCTATTTTCTCGGTCAAATTTTTTCTTAAATCTTCTACTACAAATTTATTCAAAACACTTTCTCTTATTGCTCTTCTTGTACAATAATCTTTTCCATATCTATTATACATGCTACAAATTGCAACCATATCATCTTTTAATCCACTTTGTTTCTGAAATGTATATTTATTATGACATATTGGACAATATAACAAACCTGCTAATAGATGTTCTGTATTTTCTTTCCTATGTATATTATGTGCTTTTCTCTTTAGAATATCTTGTGCCAATTCAAATGTCTTTTTATCAATTATTGCTTCATGAGCATTTTCCCTTATTAAATATTCTGATTTTGGAAGTAGCCTGTATTTTTTTACTTTATAACTTATCATCTCACCTTTATGTTGTATTAAATCTCCTGTATATACTTTATTTGTTAATATAGATTTTATTGTATTGTGTCCCCATAAATTAGCAATTGCTTTGCAATGATATCTTGAGTTTCTTTGTTTATATACAGATGGGCAATCTATTTTTCTTTCATTTAATCTATGTGCTATATATGCTAAGCCCTTTCCATTTATATATTCATTAAATATATATTTAACTACCTCTGCTGCCTCCTCATCTATAATTAGTTTAGTAATATCATTTGGATGCTTTTTATATCCATATGGTGCAAATGCTCCAATAAATTCTCCCTTTTCTGCTTTTGTTCTTTTTACAGTTCTTACTTTTTTAGAAATATCTTTTGCATACATATCATTTACAACTGCTAAAAATGGTCCAATGTCGTTATTATTTGTTTTTGAAAATGTATCTACCCCATCATTTACTGCAATATATCTAATATTTCTTGCAGGGAAATAGTTTTCTGTGTAATATCCAACCTGTATATAATCTCTTCCTAAACGTGATAAATCTTTTGTTATCACTAAATCTATTTTTCCTGCATTTACATCGTTTATTAATCTTATAAAATCTGGTCTATTAAAATTTGTACCTGTATATCCATCATCTGTATATATATCTACTAAAAACCAATTAGAATGTTTTGCAATGTATTCGGTTAAGAAAATTTTTTGATTTTTTATACTTTCTGATTCAGTTTTCGAATCATCATCTCTTGATAATCTTAAGTACATTCCGTACTTTGTAAGTTTTACTTTCAATTATACTTGTTTCCATATTGCTAAATTTTCTCCTCCCTCATAGTGCATCGAATTTGGAAAAGAATTGTTATTTGACTAGGCAAACAAATTTTAAATTTATGAGACGTGCTTTTTGCACGTTGATTAAATTTAAAATGCAGTTTAACAACGTCAAATGGCAATTATTTTTCAAATTATTACTATGTTTATATTATGAAAACAAGTTATTTAGGATTTTGTGTTTTGAA
>ERZ1643246.1634-NODE-1634-length-23798-cov-7.470075_pt1 | contig 23798 bp, 21 predicted proteins | sample MGYA00579265_ERZ1643246 | MGnify/ENA primary metagenome ERZ1643246 (study PRJEB29033, sample SAMEA4952261) | chicken gut metagenome | biome: Broiler Chicken; feature: Gastrointestinal Tract; material: Caecum | place: Ireland | collected 2018 | study: Broiler...
CATCCCGCCGCCCCGGTTCTGCTGTTGGCGCAGCTCCCCAGGGAGGGCGGTTATTATTCTTTCATACTCCGGCAGTATTGCCGCACGCCGGAGCGCCGGTCCCTTTTTGATCTACCCCCTGACGCCCGGATCCGTTGCTGCAACACCTTCACCGGGAGGGCATAGGGTAACGGATTCGTTAGGCCGTTTTCTTTCTTCTGGCTCTCTCCGAACGCTTTCCACACATTACCCCATAGCAGAAAGCGATATATGCACCTGTCTTATCATCAGATCTGTTAATAATCTCACGAATGACTATACGGTCCGAATCATCAATATAATTTTTCTCGGCCTTATAAATATCTCTGTCGACCTTCCGCCATGTAAGAGAGTTTTTCAGAACATGAATAGTCTGTTGCAACATCTCCGGTGCTTCCTTAGCTAATGCCTCACGATCTTCAACGCTTGCTCCCAGATATCCCTCTGCGATATCCAGATACAACTTGAAATCTTTGTTATCCCTATTCAGGACTACATAGCCGCTTTCCATGTCATAAAACAAGGTGAGAGTTTCGATGCTTGCTCCTTCTTCCCATTGCTTTAAAAAGCTCTGCACCTGCTCCATTGTCAAATCTGCAAGCCCACAAGCCGCTATTTTCAACTCCTTGTTTATTGCTTCAAATTTCATCTTTCCCCTTCCTTTCCCGGAAGATCCATGCTATTATGTAACTGATAGTTTACCGCATGGCTCCGGCTGTGCTGCCCTATGGGGAGTTGCCGCTCCCTATGGGGCTATTTTTATTAATTCCCTGAATCTACGCTGCCGCCGACTCGAAGGAAGCTACATCCTTCACCGCCTTGATACCGAGATGGCTCATACCCTACACATTCACTCAATGCTTCAATATCTCCACTCATGCTAATCAATGTACCGTTAATATCTTCCAGTACGTCGGCTATTCGCTCCAACTGTTCGATCTGCATCTGTTCAAATTCTGTCATACCTTACTCCTTTCTTCCCGAGAGCACTTAGGGCACATTTTTTTTAACTCTATCTATATACCTCGTTTTCGTAAACTATATAGCTTTTTTAGTCCCTTATACTTGAAATCAAAAATACCTGCTCTTTCTGCTCTATTTCGGGTTATTTTCCGCAAATACGGCATTTTCTTCAAGCGTGGCCTGTCTGAAACCTGCTCTTTCAGAGCAGGAAATAGCACTTTTAGAGCATATATCTTTGAAGTATCTGCTCCCGCATGACATATAATCACGGTATCCTTTTCCTCTCAGATTCTTGTAAAAGCTCCTACTGCTTAGTGGTGTCCACTGGTTAAAATAACAATAGTTCCCATAAAGCTTATATAGCTCCGTCCTCTCTATCCGCTCGCCCGGCTTCCTTTCAATCCAATCATCAAGAAACGCTTGCACATTGTCTGACTCTCTATGATACTCATGTACCAACCTTTTACTGTTCGGACTGTCTATCTCTTTTACTGTGGTATATAGTCGCGTCAGAGCTGCTACACACTCCCGGATAAATCCCAGCATACTGGAAGCAAGCCCTTCCTTTAGGTTGGGAATCTCTTCCCCTTTTTGCATAACCTCAATAGAAAGCATTCTCCTATAAAAGGCATCAGATTTTTCATCAAGATTTACAGGCATTTCATTCGCTGAGAAGATCAGCTTTGCATAGCTTCGAAAGGCGAACACTTTACCGCCTTTATATTCTCCCTTTACTAAATCTTCCCCAGTGATCCGCTTAATTGCATCCACTTGATCCAGCGCCCTTTTAGGAAGATCTGCACAAGCATTGAGCAGTTTTCCGAGTAGCTCTGTGGGGGTGAATCTTTCGTTCAGGTCTTGCAAGGTAATGCAGCTCACGTTTTCGGCTCCAACTGCATCAATCAAGAGATTTATTGCTGTGGATTTTCCCGATCCGGGGACGCCTATAATAATCATGAATTTTTGCAGGCTTGTATCCATTGTCATACAGTATCCACAGAACGCAAGAAACATTTCCCGGTCTTGTATGTCTGGAAATATTCCCTCAAGAAACTTTTCCGCCACAGTGCCGTGATACTCTGCGTCAGGATCATATTCGTGCGGTACCTGGTTAATCGAGTAATATTCCGGTTGATGTGGGTGCATAACCTGTAATACCGGGTCATACATCCCATTTCTGAAGTTGATCCAGTGTGCCGGATACTGATTGATTTCTTCATTTTTCTTTGTCAGTCTGTAATCCGCAAGAATCAGATTGTATACTCGGTTTATCCTTCCGATTGTCACAAGCTCTGGCCAGATCAAAGCTTTAATATAAGCTTTCAGCACCTTTCCGTCTTCATCCCGGAGATAATAACCACGCCTATAAAGATAAGGAACCCCGTTCAGTACAATCACTCTGAGCTGTTTTTGAGTAATATACTCGGCAATTTTATCATCTAGTATGTCATACGGCTCGCCACTTTTTTTACCAATCTTCTGGAAATCCAGTAAATTGATATTCTGACTTTCTTCGGTCTTCAATCTGTTCCCTCACCACCTTTCTTTTCATATTTTCCCAGCGTTTCCTACATTCCCCCAAATACCAGGCACCTACTTCTTTCATTTCGGCGTCATATGCCTCTTCAAATTCCTTTACCCATGACTGATAATATTGCCTTGCCCTACTGCATCCGGACGCCTCCAATTTTTCTATTGCTTTCTCTGCAAAGCCCGGATATTCTATCTCTAGACTATACATACGCTTGAAAAATTGTTTTGTCAGTCTCATTTCGGGTTTTATTTCTTCCAAAAGACGTTTTCTGTTCATGATTTATTTCTGCACCATCTCAATGCCAAAAAACCTCTCTTTTACATAGGCTGCCGGGACCTTTCCTCTGACGGTCAGAAAACCTTTTTCCTGCAGTTCTGCGTTCATAATCCTGATGTACTGGTACGCCTTACTCTCTGACACTCCAAGAATTTCCTGTAAATCTTTTGCCGTGTAGACCTGCTTATTCACAGCCCCATCTCCTTTCTGAGCCTAATAAGTTCTGTATCAAAGTTTTTAAGCTCTTCTTCGTACTCAGGCAGCCATTTACTCACTGAACAAAGAGAAAGCTCTGAACGGCGCTTAGCCAGCGCTGTATACTTTACAATTTCCTCTACTGTCATTGAATGCTCCTTTCTGTCTGATATCGTATTATTACTCATCTTCCAATCTACACCCCGGCCCGGCGTGTTATTTTTCTAATAATGTTTCAAGTGGTACTTTCAGCGCGTCCGCAATCTTATGACCTACTTCATCGGAGCAACTCTTACCGCTTTTAATGTAGTTCACAGACGCCCGGGAAATCCCTGCGAGCTCTGCAAGTCTCTTCTGTGTCATGTCCTGCTTTGTCAGTTCTGACACAAGTTTGATCCTGTCAATTCTCATTTTTTTCACCTCCAATTAAAATCATTTGCTTGTTACATTTTTATGATAAAACAAGCATTTGATTTTGTCAATATTATTTTACTAACATTTGCTTTTATTTTTTTGTTGTATGTGTTATTGTTATATAGAGGTGATTAAATGACAATTGGTGAAAATATAAAAAAATATAGACAAGAATTGAAACTAACCCAAAAACAATTAGGTGAAATTATCGGGATTTCACAACAACAAATAGCACAATATGAAAGTGGAAAACGAACGCCTAAAATCGAGACTTTAGCAAAAATTTCACACGCCCTCAATGTTTCTATTGGTGATTTAGACTTAAATTATTCATATATGCTACAAGATCAGGAAGATGCAGTTTCATTAATAACACAGCTTAAACAATTTATAGAAGATATTTCCAATATGGATATCACGGAAGAAATCAAGCAAGAAAATATATTAAAGGCAAATGAACTCATTAAAATAACTTATGAACTTATTAAAACAATTGATTCTGCTAAAGAATCAGACCAAAAAAGGAAGCATTTACTTGAAGAAAAAAGAATATTAAAAAATGACATACAAAAAGCCGAACAAGATATTGAAGATATGTGCTTATCAGTCTTTCGCCAGCTTAACCTTGACGGGCAAGAAAAGGCTATTGCATATACTGCTGATTTGGCCAAGATTCCAGAATACCGTAAAGACATCGAATAAATTTCAAAAATAGCAGTACCGCATCATCTCCCAATCTATACCCCGGCCCGGCTAGAAAAGGAGAATGAAGAAATGCCAATCTATAAGGACGAAAAAAGCGGTACATGGTACTGCAAACTGTATTACACGGATTACACAGGAACTAGAAAACAGAAAATGAAACGGGGTTTTGTACTCCAGAGAGAGGCCAAAGAGTGGGAAAGAGACTTTCTTCTTAAGCAGGCAGCGCAGCCTTCTATGCCATTCCACACGCTGGCAGGGCTTTATCTGGACGATAAGAAAGCTCACACGAAACGAATCACTTATGAAACGAAAAAGAATCGTATTGAGAAGTGGATACTTCCTTTTTTCGCGGCTCGTCCTGTCGATGAAATCACTGCGGCCGATGTGAGGAAGTGGCAGGCGGAACTTAAAAACTCTAAGAATAACAACGGGGATTTTCTGGCGCCGGGATATATGCAAAACCTTGTCACGGAGCTGTCCAGTATGTTCAATTTTGCCGTGCGGCTTTATGGGTTGTCTGTGAACCCTTGCCGCATTGCAGGGAACACCGTCGGCAAGAAAACAAAGAGCCTTAATTTCTGGACAAAAGAGGAATTTGATAAATTTATCGGAACCTTTGAAAAGGACGACCCGTATTATATGGCGTTTTTAATCTTGTATTACACAGGCATCCGGATCGGAGAGCTGGAGGCTCTTACTGTGGGAGATATCGACCAGAATGCCGGGACATTGAGGATAAACAAAACCTATCACTTAATCAACGGGAAAGGAATCATCACGTCGCCAAAGACAGAGAAGTCAAATAGAGTAATCATATTGCCGCCGTTCCTCTTGAACTGTATCAAGCGACATATAGCGCGGCTGTACGCCGCCGATAGCTCTACGCGGCTATTTACGCCCTCTCATTCATCCTACGCCCGGCAGATGGAGAATCACACGCAGGCAGCCAATGTAAAGCGCATACGGCTGCATGACCTTCGGCACAGTCACGCTTCCCTGCTCATAGAGCTGGGGTTTTCTGCTCTGCTGGTGTCGGAGCGTCTGGGGCATGAGAGTGTATCAACCACATTGAATATATACTCTCATCTATTCCCTTCCAAACAGACGGAAGTAGCTGTAAGACTTGAAAAAATGTGCATGGATAATGACTATTGAGTGATACTAAAATGATACTAAAAAAATGTAGGGAGTGAAAAAGAGGGTTGTTTTTGTCCATGAAATGAACGGAAAACAGCCCTCTAAGCCTATCGAAAACAGGTAAAAGTACAGAATACGACTCCCGTTATCTGCTTTCTACAGCTTTCACAGGTGATTTTCGCTGGATATAATTAACTGTATAGCAATAGTTTCATTGTGCATATTATCTGTGAAAGGAGTGACGGCATTATGTATTACAAGACTTCATCGAAGGTCCTCTATCACGCAGCGCCAACTACTGCCAACAATTCCGCTCTTGCTTACGGTACTGAGTCAAGACCGGTTGCGTCTCTTTCAGAAACATATCTGAAGAAGATTCGTGCCCTGGAGGATTCCATCCGTCAGGAAACAGGAAAAAATATCGCTTTGATTGCGTATAGAGTATAAAGACATTATCTGAAAAGTTATCTGTCATGACTCTCATGGCAGAATAAAACCGGAGGACTTCCCGTCCCCCGGTTTTATTTTTGCACTGCCTTTTCGGAAACTATTTTTCCAGCGTCAACGTCTCATAAGGACGCAGGGTCCATGTATTTCCCGAAGCTTGATGCAGCGCTTCTTCCGTTCTGCTTTTTTCCCCTTCGTAATTTGTCAGCAGTATAGAATAATTTTTCCAGGCTTCATCCAGATGTACCTCCGCCGGATGACCGGTGAGATTATTGAACACGATCAGTTCTTCTCCGCCGAGGACACGGCGGTAGGCCAGCACGTTTGCATTCTCTTTCTCGAGGAAAGCAATCTCGCCTTCCGCAATCACTTTTTTCTCCTTCCGAAGCTGAATCAGTCTTTTGTAAAAAGCCAGGATGGAATCCGGGTCATTTCGCTGCGCAGCCGCATTGATGGTCTGGTAGTTTTTATCAATACCGATCCACGGCGTGCCGGTGGTAAATCCGGCGTTTTCCCCGGCGTTCCACTGTACCGGCGTCCGGCCGTTGTCTCTGGAGCGCGCCTGAAGGATATCCATGGCTTCCCTGCTGGTTTTGCCCTGTTCCAGCAGAATGCGGTAATAATTCAGGCTCTCCACATCGCGGTACTGGCGGATGTCGTCAAAATGCGGATTGGTCATGCCGATTTCCTCTCCCTGGTAAATATACGGCGTGCCGCGCATCAAATGTACGGACGCAGCCAGCATTTCGGCCGATTCCTTCCAGTAACGATCCTCGTCTCCCAGGCGGCTGACGATTCTCGGCTGATCGTGGTTGCACCAGAATAAGGCGTTCCAGCCGTTTCCTTCCTGCATACCTGTTCCCCAGGTTTCAAACAGCTCTTTTAAACGCATCAGATCCGGTTCCATCAACTCCCATTTCTTTCCGTCCTTGTAATCAATCTTCAGATGATGGAAATTAAAGCACATGCTCAGTTCCTTCTCCTGCGGATTGGAGTAGCGGATGCAGTTATCCAGAGTGGTGGATGACATTTCTCCCACAGTCACATACTGATCAAGACCGGTATCGGCGGTCAGTTCTTTTAAGAACTCATGGACGTGGCGGCCGTCTGTGTAGAAACGGCGGCCATCGCCAATATGGTCATCCTCAAAATGCTCCGGTTTGGAGATAAGATTTACCACATCAAACCGGAATCCTCCGATCCCCTTTTTCTGCCAGAATCGAATGACGTTCTTCAACTCTTCCCGCACTTCCGGATTCTCCCAGTTTAAGTCGGCCTGGCTTACATCAAACAGATGCAGATACCATTTTTTCAGATGCGGCACGTATTCCCATGCCGGGCCGCCGAATTTGGATTCCCAGTTGGTCGGGATTTTGTCCGGTGTTCCATCCTTGAAAATGTAATAGTTCTGATATTTTTCATCACCGGCAAGGGCCTTCTGAAACCACTCATGGCTGGTGGAAGTATGATTGAACACCATGTCAAGCATCAGCTCCATGCCCCGTTTTTTGCCTTCCCGGATCAGCTCCTCCAGATCCTCCATGGTGCCGAAAATCGGATCGATGTTCCGGTAATCAGCCACATCGTAGCCGTTGTCGTTCTGTGGAGATACGAAGAAAGGAGTAATCCACAGATAATCCACACCCAGTTCCTTCAGATAATCCAGCTGCTGTGTAATTCCTCTGATGTCTCCGATTCCATCTCCGTTGGAATCTTTGAAGGACCTCAAATATATTTGATAAATGACTTTATCACTGAAATTATTCATTGTTTTCACCCATTTCTTTCTCGTCTTGAGGATGCTGACATTTCTCAGCAAATGTTTTTCCTTACTCAAATGTGGCAACGACAGTCTCGCCTGCCTTTGCATTTTCTGTAAACTGATACTGAATATTTTCTGCCCTGCCCGGATCAGAAATAATGCACATGGTCACGTCTCTGTGTCCGGCCGCCTGAATTTTCTCCCTGTTGAACCGGATCAGCGGCGTGCCTGCTTCCACTCTCTGTCCTTTGGTGATGAGATACTCAAAACCATCCCCGTTCATATCCACGGTATCAAGACCGATATGCAGCAGGATCTCCATGTCATTGTCCGCCTTGATGGCGCAGGCGTGGCGGGATTCATCCATGGTCACGGCAACTTCACCGGCCACCGGAGAAACCAGCACTTCATTTTCCGGGATGATGGCGATGCCGTCTCCCATGATTCCCTCGGAGAACACGCCGTCTCCCACTTCTTTTACCGGAATCACCTTTCCGTCAAGGAAAGCAACCAGCTCCTTCGGCATCTCTTTTGCGGCAGAAACTGCATTACTGCCTGCATCAGAAACTTCATGATCGGACATTTCGTCCTTCCCTGCTCCCTGTGCGTCTGCAGCGGCAGTGTCTTCTCCTTCCATGACAGCCGGTCCGTATTTCTGGGAAGCGGTCAGTTTCTTCTGTCCCACGATCAAAGTCAGCACAAACGGAATCACGATGGCAATGACCATACAGATGGCAAAGCTGAGCATGGACTGGGTCTTAATGGAGAGGATTCCCGGCAGTCCCCCGACACCGATGGCGGATGCTGTGGTGCCTGTGGCCACGCTGACAACGCCGGCAATGGCGGAGCCGATCATACCACACACAAATGGAAATACATATTTTAAGTTCACACCGAAGATGGCCGGTTCCGTTACACTTAAATAACAGGAAACACAGGATGGAATGTTGACTTCCTGGGCTTCCGCATTCTTTCTCTGCAGAACGATCATGGCGAGAACTGCGGAGCCCTGTGCGATATTAGATAAAGCAATCATCGGCCAGAGCATGGTTCCGCGATAGTCAGCGATCAGCTGCAGGTCGATGGCATTGGACATATGGTGAAGTCCTGTAATGACCAGCGGCGCATATATGAAACCAAAGACAGCGCCGAATACAACACGGAAGGAACCGGTGATACCTGCGAAGACCAGGGAGGAGATGGCAGAGCCAATCTTCCAGCCGATCGGTCCGAGGATAAAATGTGCCGCAACGACGGCGAGAACCAGACTGCAGAACGGCACGACGATCATCGAAACCACCGCAGGCGTGATCTTACGGAAGAACTTCTCAAGATATACCAGAGTAAATGCGGCCAAAATCGCCGGAATCACCTGAGACTGATAACCGATCATGTTCACTTTAAAAAATCCGAAATCCCACGCCGGAATATCCGCTGCGGCTGTGGTTGCCACATCGTAAGCATTCAGCAGCTGTCCGGATACCAGGGTCAGACCAAGAACAATACCAAGCATCTGGGTGGTTCCCATCTTTTTGGTCACCGACCAGCAGATACCCACCGGCAGCATGTGGAAGATGGCTTCACCGATGAGCCATAAGAAGCTGTCCATGCCGCTCCAGAACTGGCTCAGATCACAGAGGGTCTTCGTTCCGTTTTCAAAAAGATAAAGGCTGTCGATGCAGTTCCTGAAACCGAGGATCAGACCACCGGTGATGATGGCCGGGATCAGCGGCGCGAAAATCTCCGCCAGTGCTGTGACGATTCGCTGCAGCACGTTCTGATTCTGCTTGGCGGCCTGTTTCACCTGATCCTTGCTGACGCCTTCCACGCCGGCAACCGCCACAAAGTCATTATAGAAATCTGCCACCGTATTGCCAATGATCACCTGAAACTGCCCCGACTGGGTAAAACTTCCCTTGACCACCTTCATGGCTTCGATGCCTTCTATGTCCGCCTTTCCCGGGTCATTGAGTACAAAACGCATTCTGGTCATACAATGCGATACTGCGGCAATGTTGCTCTTTCCACCTATCAGTTCCAAAAGTTCTTTGGAATCTTCCTGATATCTTCCCATTACTATTCCTCCCTATCATTTCTCCTTGAATAAAGCATCGGTTTATTGTTTAAACAAGTTCTGGAATTTATGCATCTATCTTGTTTAAACAAGTTTGATGATTTATTTATAACACACTTGTTTAAACAAGTCAAGAACATTTTTCTATCTTGTTTAAACAAGTTGTATTTTTTCATTTTTCTGTTATAATGATATTAGTTACCAAACATTTACTATGAGAAAATAAAGGAGATTTTATGCCCAGAGTAAAATTTAATGAGATATATAAAGACTTAAAATCTAAGATAGAGACGTCCGAATATGAATATCAGCAGATGCTCCCGTCGGAAAACACCATGGTGGACATCTATGACTGTTCCCGCAATACGGTCCGCCGCGCCGTCTCCATGCTGACCGATGACGGCTATGTGCAGCCGCTGCACGGAAAAGGCGTCCGCGTCATCTACCAGCCTGTCCACACCAACAGTTTTCTCATGGGCGGCATCGAATCCTTTCAGGAATCCGCCCGGCGCAATCACCGGACCACGGTGACAAAAGTAGTACAGTTTGACGAGATCGTCTGCGACGAGCGGCTCTCCCGCCGCACCGGTTTTCAGCCTGGCGACGAACTTTATTATGTGCGCCGCGTCCGGTATCTGGACGGCAAACCGCTGATTCTTGACACGAACTTTTTTCTGAAAAGTCTGGTGCCCGGCCTCACGGAAGCCATCGCTGAGACTTCCATTTACGAATACATTGAAAATGAGCTGGAAATGGCCATTGTGACCAGCAGAAGGACCATGACCGTGGAACACGTCACCCCGGCAGACGAGTCCTTTCTGGAACTGGGCGATTACAACTGCCTGGCAGTGGTCACCGGCCAGACCTTCAACGACGACGGCATCATGTTTGAGTACACCCATTCCCGCCACCGCCCGGACTACTTTTCCTTTCAGACCACGGCCACGAGAAAGAAGAATTAATTTCTCAGACTAAGTGGCCGGAATACGGAATACTCCCCCTATCTTCTTCATATTTCTTGTAATAACCATATTCACAGGAGTTCATGATGTTGCGAACTGCCGCCTACTGCCGGGTTTCCACCGACAGGGAAGAACAGGCCCAGTCCCTTCGCAGCCAGCAGCAGTACTTTGCGGACTATATCCGGCAGCGGGAGGACTGGACATTGACCGAAGTCTATTATGATGAGGGGATCAGCGGAACGCAGACAAAGAAAAGAGCGGGATTTAACCGGATGATCGACGACGCCATGGATGGACGGATCGATCTGATCCTCACCAAGGAGGTGAGCCGTTTTGCCAGAAATACGGTAGACGCTCTGGCCTACACGCGGATGCTTCGGGAACGTCGCATCGGCGTGATTTTTATTCTGGATCACATTGACACCAGAGACTGCGACGGGGAACTGCGGCTCACTCTCATGGCAAGCCTGGCCCAGGAAGAAAGCCGCAAGATCTCGGAGAGGGTGAAATGGGGACAGAAAAGGAGAATGGAGCAGGGTGTTGTTTTCGGCCGGGATCTTCTTGGCTATACTGTGCGGAACGGCCGGCTTTCCATCCATGAGCCGGAGGCCTTCGTCGTCCGGCGCATTTTCCATAAATATACGGAAGAAGGAAAGAGCGCCCGCCGGATTGCAGCAGAATTGCTGGAAGAGGGCTTTTCGCCCAAATATGCTGCCCGCTGGTCTCCCGGCGTCATCATCAAGATTCTGAGAAATGAAAAATATGTCGGCGATCTTTGTCAGAAAAAAACTATCACTCCCGACTATCTCACCCATCTGAAAAAATCCAACCACGGAGAGGAAGCTTTCATCACCATCACAGACCACCATGCGCCCATCATCGATCGGGAGCTCTGGAACCGGACGCAGGAAGAACTGGCCCGCCGCTCCCGGCGTCGTCCGTCCAAAACGTGAACCTATCCCATGCAATCTGACCTGTACAAAACATCTGACCGACCTGCCCCAGCCATCTCTTCGCTGACGGCAGATTCCTAATCTGACCTTTATATTTGTCATGAATTGGTTCTATATGACATGCCAGTTTTGTGATATAGTGGCACATGTACAAAAAAGAAAAATGAGGTGACATCATGAAACACAAAATCAGTACTTTTTCCCTTTGCTGCGGCGCCCTTCTGACCGCCCTTGTCTGCATCATGACCATGGTCATTCAGATTCCCATTCCTCTGGGATATGCACATCTGGGCGACGCGATGATTCTGCTGGGCGTGGCATACTTCGGACGGAGGGAAGCCGTCTGGGCCAGCGGTATCGGCTCTTCTCTGGCTGACCTTTTAACGGGATTTACCCAGTGGGTGATTCCCACATTTTTCATCAAGGTCATCATCGTACTCATTGCCAGCCAGCTGATGTTCGATAAAGAAGGCGGCTACCGTCTCTGGCACCCGCGCAATCTGTTCGCCGCTGTGCTTTCCATGGCGTGGATGGTCATCGGTTATGTTGTCGTCGGCAGTATTTTATATGGAAGTATTCCTGCGGGACTGGCCTCCGCACCGGGCCTGATTCTGGAGGGCGTTGTCAATATCGCCGCCTACTACGCCATCGCCGCGGCTCTGGAAAAAGCCCATGTGCGCCGCCTGCTCCATGCAGAGTAAAATAACACAAACATTCGCCGCACCCCCTGCATCCGTCCGCTCCCTGACAGCGGTTTTGTCACCGATACAGGTACAGAAGAGTTAAATCACATCGAGATGATCTGTACCATCGTCCATCAGCTGACACGCAATCTCACTGTGGAACAGATCAAAGAACAGGGGTTTGCCGATTACTATGTGGATCACACCACCGGTCTGTGGCCGCAGGCCGCCAGCGGCGTGCCGTTTTCCGCGGCGACCTTTCAGTCCACCGGCGACCCGATCGCAGACCTGACGGAAGACCTGGCTGCAGAACAGAAAGCCCGGATCACGTACGACAATATCCTCCGTCTCGTCAAAGACGACCCGGACGTCTACGGCGCCATCAAATTCCTCCGGGCCCGGGAAATCGTGCATTTCCAGAGATTCGGCGAAGGTCTCAGGATCGTGCAGGATCATCTGGACAGCCGGAACTTCTACGCCTTTAACCCGGCCTTTGATAAAGGCGTAAATGCAAACAGTAATGGCTGCTGCAGGAACGGACGCTGCCGGAGATAAAAAAACAGGGCGGCAGTCAAAACGCTGCCGCTCCCTTTTTATCTTTCATTTCCCGGAATACATGTCCGGTATCGTCCCAGCCGCTCCGCCCGGAGTACGTATTTGTTCAGCACATAATTTACTTCCGGTTCCAGGTAACTCACCTGTCTGCGCAATGCCGCGACCTCCGTATTGTCAAACTTCGGATACAATGCTTTTCGCATTCTCTCTATAAAGTCTTCGATACGCTCCCTTTCTTCCGGATGTATCACCCCCGCACTCACCAGATAGTGCATCTGTTCCAGTTCTGAGAACATATGCCACAGGGTCAGAAGAATTACCCGCAGCCCCTCGTAAGTGGGCAGTCCGGGATGTTTTTTCAGATATCCGATACATTCTTCATAGATCATATGGAAATATGTGAGGATTTCTCCGGACACCGACAGATCTATGTCTCGTTTCAACCCTTTTTCGATGATTTTCCAGTAGCTGCAGTTTAAGCGCAGAAGCGCTTTAATATTATAGCGGAAAAGCGCGTCTCTGCGCACCGGGAAAAAGAAACGGTTCACCACAAACACAATCGCTACCGCTGCCATGAGAAACAGCAGCCGCAGAGTGATAGCCGTGGTCTCATTCATGACCATTCCCGCCAGCGTCAGCGCATAGCAGGTAGAAAAGATCGGATGATACCAGGTTCCCGGCGTGGAACAATACATCAGCGAAATCATCACCAGCGCAAAAGCCAGCTGTCCGACGATTCCCGGCAGAAACGGATGCAGCAAAAACTCAATACAGCAGCCAATCAATGTCCCGATGGGTCTTGTCTTCATCCGGTAACTGCTCTCCTCGCAGCTGGGCTGCACTAAAAGAAACGCGTTGAGGGGAATCCAGTAGGAATGTGTGACCGGCAGCACATAGCTGACCACACAACTGATGGTCATGACAGCAGAAACCCGCATAGCCACACGGGTCTCAAAGGATTCCAGTGAAAAACGCATCCGTATCTGCTGCCAGATTTCCCGCCAGTTGACCTGATGAAGTCTTTCCATCGGCGTCTTTTTTCTATTCCGCGTCTTTAAAATCAGGATCATCATGTGAAGCATGCTCCGGCAGAAGATCCGGATTCTTCCTTCCGGCACCACCATACGGTCCAGATACATCTGTGCGATTTTTATCTGCTTATCACTTGCCGGAGGATCCAGCCGTTCCGCCGTCTCCCTCAAAAAAGTGGCGATCCGCCCCAGCAGCAGAATGCCCTCCTCATCCATCTCGCTGCGCCATTCTTCGTCTGTGATCAGGTAGGAAAATCTCTGAAGCAGGGTATTTACCATATCATAAATCTGATTCTCTCTGGTTCTGGTGGAAAAAAAGTTCTGATGGTAAGAAGTCTGGTTGAAATCATGGAGCAGATTCTGAAAACGCCGTTCCAGTTCTTTCTGCTTTCCCTTTTGAAAAAGCAGGAACATCATGCCCGAAACTTCACAGAAAATGTACTCCAGCGTCAGAGTCTGCGTTGAAGTCCGGGCAAAAAACCGGTAATATCCTCCGATGAAGACCGCCAGCAAAATCACACAGAACCAGAAAACCGTAAGCTCCTGTCCCAGCCCCGCCAGGTTATCCGGGGGGATCAGGGACAAAAACACAAAAATCATGGCGTAAGAAAAGTATCCCTTCGGTTTAAACTGTGTACTCTGGGTAAATACCAGGCAAAACGGCACAGTGATGTTCAAAAGAACACACATCCAGAGACTCCATGAACTCACATAGGCCAGCACCACCAGCAGGCTTCCCACCAGAATAAGTCTTATGTACCGTATCAGCGTATTATCATTTTTCTTATATCTTGTCTTAAAAAAGACTGTGATGATGGACACCATCATCGCGTAATGGATGCCAAAGAGAAAATAGACGCTCAAAAATGTGGTGAGGAAAAAGAGAATCACCGGAAACGTTGACCGCAGGGACTTCCAAAATGTTTTTCTCCATTGTGATACCTGCTCTGCCATAACCCGTCCTTTCTAATTCACCACATTGACCGGCTCTCCGGCAAGAAATGCCCGGAGATTGTCCACCGCTGTATCCATCAGTCTCTGCCGGCTCTCCCTGGAAGCCCAGGCGATGTGCGGCGTGATAAAACAGTTTCTGGCTGTCAGCAGAGGATTGTCGTCGCGGATTGGTTCCGTGGAAACCACATCCACGCCGGCGGCGTACACCTTTCCACTGTTCAGCGCTTCCGCCAGATCCTTCTCCCGCACGATCGGCCCTCTGGCAGTGTTGATGATAATGACTCCGTCCTTCATTTTGGAAATATTCTCCCGGCAGATCAACCCTTCTGTCTCCGGAAACAGCGGACAGTGGACCGAGATAACGTCCGCACGCTCAAACAGCTCCTCTATGGTAACCATGGATACCCCGTCGTCCTGTACATTTTCTAAAACACTGTGTCCCGGCCTGCGACAGGCGATCACTTTCATCCCAAAGGCCCCGGCAAGCCGGGCCGCAGCCTTTCCGATATGTCCGTATCCGATGATCCCCATGGTTTTTCCGGCCAGTTCCATCAGAGGATAATCCCAGAAACAGAAATCTTCCGACCGCTGCCACCTTCCCTCATGAACTGCCTGGCTGTGGTGTCCGGTCCGGTTGCATATCTCCAAAAGCAGCGCCATCACATGCTGAGCCACAGCGGCGGTACCGTAAGATGGAATATTGGTCACTGGTATCCCCCGCTTTGCGGCTGCGTCCACATCCACCACATTGTATCCCGTCGCCAGCACACCGATATATCGAAGCTTCGGCGCTCTCTCAATGACTTCTCTGCCGATCAGCGTCTTGTTGGTACAGATGATCTCCGCATCTCCGATCCGCCGGAGTATCTCTTCCACATCCTCCCGGGGCGTCCGGTCATATACTGTCAGTTCTCCCAGTTTTTCAAAACCTTCCCAGGATAAATCCCCGGGATTCTCCGCGTATCCGTCCAAAATGACAATTTTCATATCAATTCTCCTTTTTTATTACATATTTTTATTTCTGTGCCGGATTCTTAATTTTTTTATTTCCGGCCTGCTTATTTTTATTCTTTATTCTGTTTCTATCTTATCACTTCCCGTTCCTTTTCTCCACCTAAAACTTCCGCACCGGTCATCCGGCAAAAGTTCTCTCCAAGTCACATTTTCCAAGTGTAATGGTTTTAAATATGTCTTTTTGGACACATTTCCTATGTTTTCCTGAAAAAATACCAGTTTTTCCATGTTTTTATTCATTATTTCGTAAAATTTCACAATTAATTCACCGTAAACCGCTCACAATCTTTTATTTTTATGGTATAATATAAATTCCTTCCAGGGAGTTTGAAACAGAGAGATATTTATAAACCATTACATCTATATATAGGAAAGAAGGAATCACACTTGCACTTTTTAAAACATTTTACAGTGTGGGGGCTTTGTGCCATCATGCTTGGGACACAGCCGGCTCTTACCTATGCGGCAAAGACTCCGGCTCAGGAAACGGATACATATTCCACCACAAAATCAGAGACAAATAATCCGTCAAAGGAAAGTTCTCCGGACGATGAGTCTGCTCCGGATTCCCCTGATTCCAAAGGCGATTCTTCTGAAAGCTCCGATGATACTGACAGCGGCGAAGAAACCAGCACCTCATCCTCCACAGAGGGTACCACGGAAAGTTCGTCTTCTGAATCCGAAACCTCTTCCAGCACGGAAGCAGGCACCGGAGGCAGCACAGAAAAAACCGACAAAAAGGAGGACACGGAGGAGACGAAGAATACTTCTTCCAGTGAAAGTTCCGAAACTTCCACCAGCAGCAAAAAGGCTGCCTCCACTTCCAAAAAAGAAGAAACTTCTTCTGAAGATTCTGACAAAGACAGTTCTTCTGACAAAAAGAATGCCAAAAAGTCTTCCAAAGATGAAGCAAAGAACACAGAAGACGAAAAAGAGCTGAAGAAACTGGACGGCACAGTCATTGACGAAGAGGAATCCGCGGAAAAAGATGAAGATCCTTCCGCGATCATTCCAAAAATTTACGGAAGCGCCCAGATTGTCACCAGAGATGACGCGGAATACATGGGGGACTTCGTTTATTTCAATCAGACTGACAGTATCTGGAACCAGAATGGATATCAGATCGCGTCCGCCGGCTGTGGTCCGACTTCCATGGCGGTGGTCATCTCCTCTCTCACTGATCAGTGGGTGACCCCGGTGGATACTACGGTCTGGGCATATGAGCACGGCTACTATTCTTCTGCCGGTTCCGCCCACGCACTGATCCCCGCCATATCTGAGGCCTACGGATTAAATTGTGAAGGCGTCGGCACCGACTATGCTTCCATCAAAAAGGCTCTCAAAAAAGGAAAACCGGTGGTTGCTCTCATGGGGCCAGGATATTTCACAAGAAAAGGGCATTTCATGGTGCTGATCGGCATCGACGATGATGACAATGTCACTGTAGCCGATGTGGGCAGCCGGACACGTTCCGCCTACAAATACGCACTTTCCGATATCATCGCTCAGTCCAAGAGCGCCAGCGCCGGCGGACCGTTCTGGGTGATTTCGAAACCGAAACAGAAGAAGAAAAAAGCCAAAGAAACTGTCACCTACACATCTCCGCAGAACGATTACGTCATCTACGTCAAAGATGGTGAAGACGAGAAGTCTATCACTTTCCATCTGGGAGATAAGGTCTCTTACAACGGCACTTACGGGCTGATCGTCAAATTTGAAAACAGAAAAGCCTACATCACCGGCGAAAACGGGGAAGCACTGACCACGGCGGACGGTGAAAAGGCCATCCCTCTGTCTGATCTCCGAATTGCCAGGGAAGCACCTCAGACCGTGCATCAGGCAGTGGCATCCATTGTAAAAAATGAAATGACTGACAAAGCGGCAGGCAGGTAATTTCCGTATATTTCGGCCGCGAAGGGCAGACGCCTCCAGCAGGCGCTGCCCTTCGCGGCCAATTTTTTGCAATTTTCTCTTTTCACTCCTGCATTTTTCGTTATTTTTAAAACAATTTCAACGTCAGGATTTTATATATATTTCTTCTTTTCTTTCCTGTTTCTTCACATTTTTTTCCTATCTCACAAATTTTCTCCTGTCATTTTTAGGATTTTTTCACATTATCAAAAATAATATAAAAATTTTTCTTAATTTTACTTGTATTTTTACAATTCTATGTTACAATGAGATTGTTAAAAAAAACACATTTTCTTTTTATGTGAGGAGGAGCGTTATGAGTCGTTTTACTTTACCTAGAGATATTTACCACGGACCGGGCAGTCTGGAAGAATTAAAGAACCTGAAAGGAAAAAAAGCCATCCTTGTAGTGGGCGGCGGTTCCATGAAACGTCAGGGCTTCCTTGATAAAGCCGTCGGCTATCTGAAAGAGGCAGGTATGGAAGTGGAAGTATTTGAAGGCGTTGAGCCGGATCCATCCGTTGAGACTGTTATGCACGGTGCTGAGGCTATGCGCAAGTTTGAGCCTGACTGGATCGTTTCCATGGGCGGCGGTTCACCAATCGACGCTGCAAAAGCTATGTGGGCATTCTATGAGTATCCGGATACTACTTTCGAAGATCTTTGCATTCCGTTTAATTTCCCGGAACTGAGACAAAAAGCTAAATTTGCCGCTATTCCGAGTACATCCGGTACCGCTACAGAAGTTACCGCATTTTCCGTTATCACCAACTATGAGACCGGCGTAAAATATCCGCTGGCTGACTTCAATATCACACCGGACGTTGCCATCGTAGATCCTGATCTGGTTTCCGGACTTCCGGCAAAACAGGTGGCTTACACCGGCATGGACGCTCTGACCCACGCCATCGAGGCTTATGTATCCACTCTGAACGGACCGTTCACTGATCCTCTGGCACTGCAGGCCATCGAGATGGTTCTTGATTATCTGCCGGCTTCTTACCATGGTAACATGGACGCCAGAGAACAGATGCACTACGCACAGTGTCTGGCCGGCATGGCTTTCTCCAACGCGCTGCTGGGCATCGTCCACTCCATGGCACACAAGACCGGCGCTGCTTTCTCCACCGGACATATTCCGCACGGATGCGCCAACGCTATCTATCTGCCATATGTTATCAAATATAACGCAAAGGATCCGGTAGCTGCTGCACGCTACGCTGAGATTGCCCGCCGCATGGGACTGGACGGCACCAGCCAGAAGGCGTTGATCAACAGCCTGTGCAAAAAGATTGATGACTTTAATGTCATCCTCGGCATTCCAAAGACTCTGAAAGAATTCGGCATCAATGAAGAAGAATTCAAGAGCAAGGTCGCCAATATCTCTGAGCTGGCCGTTGGCGATGCATGTACTGGTTCCAATCCTCGTGAGATCACTCCGGCTGAAATGGAACGTCTGTTTACCTGCACCTATTACGGAACCGAGGTAGATTTCTAGTCTGCTTTTCAGCCGTCATATCCGGCGAAGGCTTGCGCCTCCCTGCCGGATATGCTATGATAAATACAGTTTCAGCAACAGGACAAAGAAGTTTTGTGACTTCTTTGTCCTGTTTTTTTATCGCATAAAATAAAACAGCCGGATGCCTTTGCCGGCACCGGCCCGGAGAAAGGAGCGGAAAATATTTATGGCAGCTTTTGACAGAATACGAAGCGGATATGCTGGTCTCGACGCATTGCTTGATTCCATCCGTCTCGGAGACAATGTGGTCTGGCAGGTGGACGATGTGGAGGAATTTCGTATCTTTGCGGAACCTTTTGTCCGCCAGGCAGTCAGAGATAAACGGGATGTCATTTACATACGCTTTGCGCAGCATGATCCGGTCATCAAAGATCTAAGCGGCGTGACCGTCCGACGATTTAATCCGGATGAAGGTTTTGAGGCTTTCACCGTAGCCATTCACAACGAAATCACTCTTCACGGAAAGGACGCGTTCTATGTGTTTGACTGTCTCTCGGAACTGCAGTCTGTCTGGTATACAGATCTGATGATGGGAAACTTTTTCCGGGTAACCTGCCCCTACCTGTTTGAGCTGGATACGGTGGCTTATTTTCCACTGCTCCGGGGACGACATTCCTTCGACGCCGTGGCAAGGATCCGGGATACCACCCAGCTTCTGCTGGACGTCTATTCCGGCGGGGACGATATCTATCTGCATCCTCTCAAGGTATGGAACCGATATTCGGGCCAGATGTTTCTGCCCCACCACTTTTCAAGAAAAGACGGGCAGTTCCGCCCGGTGGAGGGCGGCGTTGGCATGAGTCGGTATTATCAGCTTCTGCAGAATCTTTCCTTAAATCATCCGGACCAGAATTACGACAGCTACGACCGTTTCTTTAATCTGGCAAAAATGGAATATACCCGGGGAATCTTCAGCGAAGATACCGAGGAACAGATCATCGACAGCACCATGACAAAAGACGAGCGGCTGAAAAAGCTGGTCCGGCAGTATTTCACTCCGGATGACTATTTTTTGCTCCGCAACCGGATGATCGGCAGCGGTGCCATTGGCGGCAAAGCCTGTGGTATGGTTCTCGCCCGGAAAATCTGTGAGACAGAGATTCCGGAGTTCACAGGCCACAACGAGCCCCATGACTCTTTTTATATCGGCTCCGACGTTTTTTATACCTACATTGTGTCCAACGACTGCTGGCGGCTCCGCATCCGGCAGCGGACAAAAGAAGGCTATTTCAGCGCCGCCGGAGAACTTCGGGACCATCTGCTCACCGGACAGTTTCCGGCCAATATCCGGGAACAATTTCTGAACATGCTGGAATACTACGGGCAGAGTCCGATCATCGTCCGCTCTTCCAGTTTTCTGGAAGACGGCTTCGGAAATGCTTTCGCAGGAAAATATGAATCTGTCTTCTGTGTCAATCAGGGGAGTCCTCAGAAACGTCTGGAGAAATTTGAACAGGCTGTGCGGCAGGTATACGCCAGCACCATGAATTATTCTGCTCTGGAATACCGCTACCAGCGCGGACTGGACACCAGGGACGAACAGATGGCAATTCTTGTACAGCGCGTGTCCGGATCCGGATATGGCAATTATTTTATGCCCGGCGCCGCCGGAGTCGGCTACAGCCACAGTACCTACAAGTGGATGCCGGATATGGATTCCTCTGCGGGAATGCTGCGCATCGTCATGGGCCTTGGTACCAAAGCCGTGGACCGGACCTCCGAAGACTATCCACGTCTGTCCAACCTGGACCGCCCTACAGCCACCATTTACAGCACCACAGAGCAGAAACACCGGTATTCCCAGCGTAATATCGATGTGCTGGACTGCACGGAAAACTGCGCCCGTGAGCTTCCTTTAAATCAGCTTCTTCCTGTTCTTCCGCTTTGGTACAAAAAACTTCTTCTGGAACACGACCGGGATGCGGAAATGCTCCTGCAGCAACGGGGTATTTACCGGGATGTGTGGTTTGTCAGCTGTCAGGGTCTTCTGTCCAACTCCGGGTTTACCGGACTGATGCAGCGCATTCTTCACACCCTTGAAAAGGTATACCATAACCCGGTAGATATCGAATATACGGTAAATATGGATGAAACCGGGGATTTTGTCGTCAATCTTCTGCAGTGCCGTCCGCTTTATACCAGCAAAAAGAGCAAACAGGTTGATTTTTCTAAAATAGAATGGGACGACATTTTCTTTGACATTAAAGACTCTTCCATGGGCGCCTCCGACCGCCGCCCGGTGGACGTGGTAATCCAGGTAGATCCGGTTCTCTATTACAGCTATCCATACAACAAAAAGTATGACGTGGTATCTGCCATTCATAAAATAAACCGCCATTATCAGGATCGTAAAGGGACTAAAGATAACATTATGCTGATGACACCGGGGCGCATCGGCACCTCCTCACCGGAGCTGGGTGTACCAGTGGCCTTTGGAGATATCTCAAACTTTTCCATTATCTGCGAAGTGGCTGACAACCGGGTGGGTTATATGCCGGAACTCAGTTACGGCAGCCATATGTTCCAGGATCTGGTGGAAGCGGAAATGATCTACTGCGCCATCTGGAATAATCAGAAAACCCTGTCCTTCCGCCCGGAACTCCTCCTGGATCAGCCGGACATATTCCTGAAGATCTGCCCGGAATATCCGGAGCTTGCCGGAATGATCTCCGTAAGAGAAAGCAAGGGATTTACTTTTGTATTTGACGCAGTATCTAATCACGCCATGTGCGGAAAAATACAGGAGAATTAGGATTTGTCGCTTTGAACCTATAGGTTTTGAAATGATCCCGGCGAAGAAGAACAGACAGAATTTGCGGCTTTATATGTATCATAGAAAAACGCAGTCAGGGAAGTCTCCTCCTCCACTTCGGCAGGCTGGCAGGTTCTTCTCTTTCTATGACTGTCATCGACGCCTGCGCTCACAGTCGTCGTCGATCTTCCCTGATCCGTTTTTCTATCACGATTCTACCGTGCCGCAAATTCCTGTCTCCTGCATCACCCGGATTATAGCAAAAGTACCTGATTCAAACCGACAGAAGAGCTACCTGTGTGGCCTGCTCTGCAGGTTTATACCAGACAGACACAACCATAAATTTGGGTATCAGTTGATTTGTCTGTAGCCATAGACTGCTGTTTTGCCAGCGTAGCACAGGATTTTTGCAAAGGTGGAACAAAGATTTTTCCAATATACAGATGCCATTCGGAGTGCATACAGTTTCCGACCGCGAGCTGTGAGGGAGGACTGTCTAAGACCTGGAGAAAGCAGGGAGCAGGATGAAAAAAGGGATATCTCTCGTGTTTACACGAGGAGCAGGCCTTTTTTCATCCTGTAAGGCGCAGCCGAAACCGCTTTGCGGTTTCTCCCTGCTGATCAGAAAACATCAGCAGTCCGAGTGAGGGTCGAGTCGGGAGGAACTGTATGAAAACGAATGGCATCGTCTGATATATGAGAAATCTGTTACCACCTTTGCAAATCCCAATTTACTGAAATCTCTCCTCGTACTCTTTCTCTTTAAATCCCACCAGTACATAGTCATCCGCCACGATCAGCGGACGTTTTACCAGCATACCGTCTGTGGCAAGAAGATCGTACTGTTCTTCTTCGCTCATGTTTGGCAGGCGGTCTTTGATGTTATTATTCCGGTAAATTTGTCCACTGGTATTGAAGAATCGTTTCAGCGGAAGTCCGCTTTTTTCATGCCAGAGTTTCAGCTCTTCGGCTTTTGGATTATCTTCCACGATGTGACGGTCAATGAATTCCACACCATGATCTTCCAGCCATTTTTTTGCTTTTTTACATGTGCTGCATTTTGGATATTCGATAAATAAAACGCTCATTTTTTTCCCTTTCTCCGTTCTTTATATATTCTGATATATTCTGGATTTACAGTTATAGTTCTCTATGACTGACCCTGATGAATATTTTCAATCTGCCAGTCAATCGGCTCAATCTGATGAAACTTCAGAAATTCGTTGGCCTGACTGAAATGACGGCATCCAAAGAAGCCACGATAAGCAGACAGCGGACTTGGATGCGGTGCCTCCAGGATCAGATGTTTTGGATTATTTAACATAGACTTTTTGCTCTGCGCCGGACGTCCCCAGAGCATGAAGACAATGGGCCGATCCTGTTCATTTAATACCCGGATGGCTGCGTCAGTGAATTCCTCCCAGCCAATGCCCCTGTGTGAATTGGCCTGATGGGCACGGACAGTCAATACGGTATTAAGAAGAAGGACTCCCTGCTTCGCCCATTTGACCAGATATCCGTTGTCCGGAATGTAACAGCCCAGGTCATCATGAAGCTCCTGATAAATATTGACCAATGACGGCGGAATCTCCACATCCGGTTTTACAGAAAAACAGAGTCCGTGAGCCTGTCCGTTATTATGATACGGATCCTGTCCCAGAATGACAACTTTCACATCTTTTAATGGTGTCAGATGAAATGCATTGAAAATATCGTCAGCTGGCGGAAAAATCTCTCTCTCCCGGTACTCCTGATTAATCTTATTGTACAGTTCCCGGTAATAAGGTTTGCTGTACTCTCCTTTCAGGGCTTCCGCCCAGTCGTTACTGATTGCTGCCATCGTTTGTCCCTCTCTTTCGTACTCATCTAAAATACCGGATGCCTCCGTGCTTCGCACTCCCGCCTCCCCGCGGAGCGTTTCCCCTTTTTTGTTGGGAAT
>ERZ1643246.1635-NODE-1635-length-23785-cov-13.108217_pt1 | contig 23785 bp, 18 predicted proteins | sample MGYA00579265_ERZ1643246 | MGnify/ENA primary metagenome ERZ1643246 (study PRJEB29033, sample SAMEA4952261) | chicken gut metagenome | biome: Broiler Chicken; feature: Gastrointestinal Tract; material: Caecum | place: Ireland | collected 2018 | study: Broiler...
AGCCAGCAGACCGTAACGATGCTCCACCACGGGAAATGGCGGAAGATGACCTGCATGTCTATCAGCAGCTTACATACCTGCACATACAAGTTACCAATGTCGAAGCTCAACACGAAGTAGAAGTAGTACGCAAAAAAGCCCGTGACGACGCTTGCAAGGTTCAGATGAAATACCCAAAGAACGATCCAGCACACCCAAATTCCTCTATGCTCCGAAAGATATTCGCGGTAACATAGCACGGCGCGCTTTATTGGCTGATACGTCCTTGCTGTTATCCGTTTGAAGGCTTTGAGCGGCTTTGTATCTTGGTTGTGTTTGGTATTTCCCTGCCGATACATTCTGTAAATGACAAGCAGCAGCACGATAAAGCAGGGCAAAAGAACGGCAATGACCTTTGCCGCGACGAGCATGATATCACCGACCTTCGCCCAATATCCCGCAAAGTTTTCGCCGTCAATAAGCAACGCAAAATACTCCTTTGCCGAGGCGGTAAAGCCGTTCCAATCATCGGGCAGCAATATCTCCCATTGCATTACGTTTGAATACTCCGTGACCGTAGGCGTAAAGGAATAGTCTATCCCGAACAACTCGCAGACATAGTACGCGACGGAAAATCCGAAATCGCGGCAACTCTCGCCGAACCGCACATACGACTGCCAGAATATAGCCGATAGCCCCAAGAATATGGCCGAAATAACGATAGTTACAATGATATTAAACCGTCTGCTCATAGGCGGCCTCCTCCTGCGTGGCGGCAAGCCGGCTGCCCGTATAGCACAGGTAGCCGACCGTAAAAACCGCCACGATCAAGAGAAATATGGCTAAAATTCTCCTGACCGTCTTCATTTACACCTCCTTGCCGTCCGTATCGGGCGGCTTTTTACTTTGCTTTTTCTTTTCCTTCCGTCGCTCTTTGACTTTCCTGCTCGCCGCGCCTATCGCCTTAAACGGCAGGGCAATGACTTTTCCCACCGCCAATACGATGACGGGCGCAAACTTGAAGAGCAAGATGACGACGAGAATGAGCGCTAATACCGCCAAAAGCACTTTCCACCACGGGGTCGTCTTGTCCGACGTGGTATGTACGGGCGGCGTACCGTCCGCCACGACGTCGATGGGCGAGGATACGATGGGGATGACGACTCGCTTCCCGCCGTCGTCCCACTCCATTTGGATGAGGTCGAGCCCGAGATAGACGGTCTCCTCCGCAAGGTATCCGTTCGTGTCGCTGTCCGAGAGCTTGTACACTGTCCGGAAGCTCCCGCCCGCCGTGATGCCGTTCGGCACCCACTCCGTCGATTTCGTCCACTTGCCCTGCGTCACTTCCCACGCCGAATACACGCTCTGATCGAAGCGGAACAGATACACCGTTTCATCGCTGCGCTTTGCCGCCTCGTACACGCCCGAGAACTCGTCGTAGTCGTTGAGATCGATATAGAGGTTCCGGCAGGTCTGTTCTTTGGAAGCGCCGAAGTCCTGCTCCGTCACGGGATGGATGGCTTCGATGCCGTCGAAGGTATCCGAATACTCGACGTGCGAGGTCCCGAACACCTTTTCCCAGAACGTCTGCGAAATCTTCTCGCTCGTCAGGGAATACTCCTTCTCCGCAGGCACGTCCACGACGGTGAACGCGCTGTCTACGGCGGAAAAGAGCCTGCGGTCATACGTCCCCAACACCTTGTCCGTGCCTGCGCGCGAGAACTCTTTCATCTTGTCGAGCAGTGCCTCTCCGCCCACGCGATAGGTGTCCGCGCTGTCCGTCTCTTCCCCCGAAAAGAAGGAGAGGCAGATGCGGTCCAGCTGCTCATTGACCGATTCGAGGTATTTTAGCCACGGGTTATAGGCAAGCTCCGCGCGGCGGTGATTGAACACCACGCCGCCGATGCTCGTCGTATCGTTGGAATACCCGCCCAGGATGCCGTATTCAAAGCCCTCCTCGTTGTACGCGCCCATCGTTTTGCCGAGATAGCTTTGCAGGGCGTCGTACACGGCTTTGTTGCCCGTGATGAAGAAGGGCGAAAGCACAGCTTCCAGCCACTGTACGCGGATGACCGCGAGCCGCCCGTACTTTTCGATGAGTTCGTTGGGAACGGAAAAGTACACGGTATGCAGGGTGTCCTGCTTGAAGAAACTCCCGCTCACGTTCCCCGAAGGGCGGTAGAAGGTCTGATGCAGGTCGTCGTCCTCGATGACGAACACGTCTCCCTGCGAACGGGTATAAGTGAGCGTATCCGCGCCCTCGTTCGGCCCGTATCCTTCCGCATAGCCCGTATAGGTATAGACGGCGTTGACGGCATATTCGTGCGGGAGCGATTTGCCCGCTTCCAGCAGTTCCACGCCGCTGATATGGTAGGTGCGTTCCGCAGAGTTGAGCGTTTCCAGCATCTGCTCTTTCTGCGAGAGGGAGAGCTTCACTTTGAACTTATAGAACAGCCCCTCGTAGTTGGTGCGCTCCGAACGGTTGAGAAATTCCAGCGGGTACTTGACGTAATCCGCCTCCGCGCCGTAGGAGAGCTGCACCGCGTTGAGGGAAGAGCCTGTATCAAAGCGCAGCCCCTGCGGATTCCAGACGTAGAGATACAGCCCGAAGTTGTCCTGCAAGTTCGCGTAGAAGGAATAACAGTATTCCGCGAGCATCAGCACCTGCGCCTCTTTTTGGTTGTTGAAGGCGTAGTCTCTGATGTCGAAGGGCTCGCCGTCCACGCTGCTGTTTTCCAGATCGTCCATGACGTTGGTCTGCTCGAACTGAACGGTATCATCTTCGGCGGCAAAAGCGGACAAGTTGCCCTGTCCGCCCATGACCGCGCCGAAACACACCAAAAGCGCGAGCAGCAGCGCCGCGATCTTTGCCTTGATGTTTGGTTTCGTCATGTGTTTTGCCTCCTTATTCCTGCGAGCCTGTAAAGATGATCTCGGAAGGATCCAGCGTCACGCCCGTCACATCCACACCGACATTGAAACGGATGTTGTAGGTGACGCTCTCGTTGTACGAGGAGATGACCAGCTTGAAGGGATACGGGTTTTCCGATGCTGCGCTTTCGGGGATCTCCACCGTCTGACCGGAGTATTTGCTTTCCAGTACGCCCGTCAAGCCCGTATCCTCTGCGGTCACGATCTCGAAGTACGTATCGTGCTTTCTGAGCCCGAACGCCGCGGACAGATCACCCGCCTTGGAGTAGAGGTATGGTTCGCCGTCCACCGTGTACTCGAAGTCCTTTTCCGCGTTCGGCACGATCGTTACGGAATAGTCTTTTGTCTCCGACTTGTCCGTATCGAAGGTGTACTTCACGTCGAAGCGGTACGCTTCTCCCGCTTTGAAGGACATCTTGCTGTCCGCGGATAGGATCTGCTCTCCGTCATGCTCCACATAGAAGGTCTTGAAGTCCTCGTTGAAGCCGTTGGTGAAGCGGTAGATAACGGCGACGATGCCTGCAAGCAGCAAAAGGACAAGGACGATGCCGATGACCTTTGCCGCCGTCTGACCTTTGCTCTGCATAGTCCGCCTCCTCGTTAAAATTCAAGTTCCGTCTCGGAGAGAGACACGCCGCTCACCGAGCTGACGAGCCACAGCCGCACCGTCTCTGAAAGCCCGCTCACGTTGTCCTTGACCGTCACATAGAAGTAGCAGGAGCCGATATTCTGCGCGTTGTACTTGGAATTATCGTTGTAGAACGTATCCGACGGGCCTTTGATGTTCCAATAATCGTCCAGCTCGACGAGGAAAGCGTCCTTCGCGTAGTAATAGTCATACTCATCGTAGGCGTATTCGGAATAATAGTTCTCCAAAACGCTCGAACCCGTCTTGACGGTGAGCGTCGTTCCCGAAATGGTCGCCGACGTGATGAACTTATCCGCAAGCTCGCCGATGCTTTTCTGATAGACGTCCTGATAGTTGTAGTAGCCGCCGTCGTTGGAATACCTGCTGCCGAAGTACATCGTGCCTTCGCCGCCGATCTCCGTTACCGTCAGATCGCTTGCCACGTCGTCAAAGGCGTTCGTGAGCCCGATATTGAAGGTGTACGTCTTGCTCGTGCCGAGTTCATAGTATTCGCCGCGCTCGGAAGTAGACTTCTTTGCCGCGGTGCTGCTTGCGATCTCGATGCCGCTCGCAATGCCCGTGAACGTCACCGTGCAGGTAGCCGTATATCCGCCCTCGCGGGTGGTGACGGTGATAATGATGGTATCATCGCCGAACGCCTTTTTGCAGGATATGGTCGCCATCGTGCTGCCGTCCGAATCAGGCGTCACGGTGAGATAATTCGTGACATCTTCGCTGCCGTGTGTGGGAGCGTTGCCCCAAGCAACGGAGAAATCCACTTCCTTGTTGGCGGCGTCATCGGGCGTGACATACGCCTGAATGCGCACGTCTACGCTTTGCTCCGAAGTGACGGCATTCGGCTCTCCAAACTGCGCAAACGTCTGCGCACTGAACGACATCTTCGCGGGCATGGGATATACCATGTCCGCATCCATGGCGTTGCCTTCGCCGTCTGTGACCGCTGCCTGCTCCGTCTGTTCTTCCTCTACGGGCGGCGTCTTGCCTTCATCTTCCCGCAACAGGAATACCCATGTCCCGACCATGCCGACAAGCAGCACGAGGATGAGGAAAAAAGAGATCACCCATTTGACGGTATCCGACCGCTTGTGTTCATATAGTTCGTTGTTACTCATATTTCACCTCCGTTAAAAGATCAGTTCACTGTCCGAAAGAGACAGGTTTGCATAGTTGCCCGCCGCGGGCCATGCATACATGAGATAGCTGTCCTCGCGCGTATAGCTTCCGTACTTGCCTTCCACGCTCGCCGCGACGCGCCAAAGCACGGTGCCCTGATCCTGCGTTAAGTACCGCTCCGCAAGTTCTTCGCCCGAAAGGTCTTTGTAGTACGTCGTGTTCTTCGTCATCTCGCCCGTTACGAACGAGCCCGACTCATGGCGGAAGTTGTACGGCTCAAACATATGGTTATCAAAGGAAAACGTCTTGCCGATGGCGTTCTCGATTTCGTCCACACGGGTATAGCTGTACGAGCCCATGGAACCGCTCGAACCGTGATGGTCAAAATAGGTACGGCTGTCGTCCGCGCCGGCGCTCGTCAAGAACGATACTTTACAGGTCGCCTCCTCCGCAAGGGTATAGACGTCCGAATAAGTCGGCGTTGCCGTGAGCGTGTACACGTTATACGACGACGTACCGCCGTAATAAGTGAAATCGATGCTCACTTCCTCGCCTTCGGGAATGGCAACGTCCCCCGTGCGGCTGCCTTCCAGCGTGACGTCCATGCCCGTGATGCGCTGCGCATAGTCCACCGTACACGTCGCCGAAAGCCCTGTATAGTCACGGGAAGTGCAGGTGACCAGGATGCGCTCGCCGAACGCCTGCTTGCATTCCACCGTCGCGGTATCCGCGCCGTCCGAAGATGGCGTAATCGTTACGTAATCGGTGACCGACTTCCCGTTCGCCCACGAGGAGGAGCCGTCCTCAAATTTGATAGACCAATCAAAGGTCTTTTCGCCCGCATAGTCCGGCTCAACGCTCGCCGTGAGGGTATAGGCGGTGTCCGCCAACGCAGAGACCCCGTTTGCCGCATACGCCGCAGGGGCGATCTTTGCCGACATCAACGATACGCCGTGTTCCGCTGTTTCGCTGATGATGGCGCCGTCTTTGGGCTCCGCTTCGGGCTCGTCTTCCTGCGGCTGAATAAACAGCGCACAGAGAAGTCCGATGGAGAGGATAGCGACCAAAACCATCGCTATGACCGTGATGATCCAGCTGAACTTATCCGACCAAGAATTGTCGTTATAGTTGCTCATTGTTACCTCCTTGAAATTAGCCGTTCAAGGAATATGAGGCTCACGGTTTTCCCCGCAAGCCTCATCCCCGAACCTCTTATGCCGCCGTTACTGTGCGAGCAGCATCTGAAGAAGCGTCTTGTCCGACTCACGCGCGGGCTTGACCTTGCAGGAATATACCTCGCCCGTATCCTGATCGACGGACGTGACGGCATAAGTATTGCCCGTGATGATCCTGCCGTCCTCCGCCTTCATCTCGAAGGGAGTGACGGTGAGATCTGCTTCCATGGCGCCGTCAAAGACGATGTCCAGCACGGTATAGCCGCCGTTGTCGGGCGGTTTGACGCCCGCCTTGACCTTCCTGCCGCGGACTTCTCCGCTGACAAAATACCCGAAATAGGTCTTGCCGTTGCGCTCGAACGTCTCGCGTTCGACCTTGATCACATTCTTTTCCATTCTGTTCCTCCTGAATTTTAATTTCTGCCCTTACGCTGAGAGATCTCGCGCGCTTCCTGCTTCGATTTTCCCTCCGAAAGAGCCTTCTTGTACTTGTAGATGCCTGCATGGTCGGCTTGCGCCTGAAGATAGCCGGAGCGGATGCCCGCCTCGTAATCGGTCAGTTCCCTGCCTTCCTTCGGTCCACGCTGGTGGACTTTTGCCTTCCGTTCCTCGGCGTAATTCTTTGCGCGCTTGGAAGGGATATACCAACGGCGGGAATTGTACTTCCCGCCATTGCCTGCATTGGTGTTTCTCGGCATATATGCCCTCCGTCAAAAATTTGCCCGTATCGCCGATGGCGCAGCGTTTGTTGCCCGTGTTGCCGTTAGCCAAGCGAAAAAATAAATATGAAGTTGTATTTTGCACACGGCTTTTCCCATTTGCTGCAAATTCTGCAGAGGGATCTGCGCAAGGTGGCCACCTTTTGTCATCCGCGGATCTGCAAGCATCCGAAATCGTAGGTCAAAGCCGTTATTGCCCGTCTGCCCGCTTACGTCCGATACGAACGGAAGTAAGCCATCGTAGGAATGCGCTTGCCGTCAGGGTCCTTATTTTCGCCAAAGATGCCCTCATAGCACGCATCGCGCCCGGGCGTCCTCAGATAATAAGTATCCGTGCTGATGAGCTTTGCGCTATCCAACCCGTGGTGCGCGAGAGATATGACCTGCTTGACGATAAATTCCCTGGTACGGTAAATGTTGGACGCCCCGCGGATGAAGTCGGGGATCTCAAAGCCATCTTCCTCCCCTATTTCCTCGTCGTCCGCTCCTTCCATGTCGAAATCCTCATCGTCCAAAGACGTTTCGATCTGCGAAGGATCCACGCCCGCCAGTTCCGCGAAGAAATTCTTAAGATTTTGCTTCATGCCCTGCCTCCTGATAAGTAATGTTTTTTCGTAAAAAAGAGAAGAGTTCGCCCGTCAGCTTGCGGATATATTGCGGTGTGTACCCGAGGTCCATCGCCACAGCGTCCTGCGTCTGACCCCGAAGATACAGACAGGCATATAGATCGATCAGACGCAGCGGAGCTTTCCGGATGGCGCAGTTGTAGTTCTCCAAAATCCGTTGAATGGGCAAAGACCCGATAGAATGACTTGCATCATCCAAAAACTCTTTCCGCGAATAATAGTACCTGATCTCCCAAAGGTCTGCCCTGAGCTGTTCCGCAGATATCATTGCTTCCTCCCGATCGGTTTGAGGCTGCCGCACGGCATATAATTTGCCGCCGCATTTCCGTTTGCCTTCAAGCAAACTCAAAACCCTTTCACTATCACAAGGACACTTATCTCGGAAAGTACACGGGCTGACGAAAATATTTTTTAATTTTCTTTCAAAATCTTTTTCAAAGAAGCCAAAACACGACGAACCGCATTTGATACAGCTTGCTTTGTAGCTCCCGTCTCCGCAACGATTTCACCCTGCGTTCTGCCATTGAAATAAATCTCTCGGATCAGATACTGCTGCCGCTCGGTCAGACACGCAATCGCAGAATGCAATTTCTCCATCTGTTCATTCCGTTCTTCCTCGGCCAAAAGATCTACCTCAATATCAGATTCGGACGGGAGTTCAAATCCCGATTCTGTAAGCGCATCCAAAGACTGCTCCGCACCGCCAAAGGCCTTTCCGCTTTTTGCATACTCACATTCGGAACAGTTGCCTTTACAACGCACAAGCCCAAGCCGCTCGCCTTTTACCTTACATCGCTTATTCCGTTTTTCTGTGCGCTGCTGCGCCCTTACAGGCCGCACATACGCGCGGTACACCTCTTCGCTGACCTCCACTTTCTGCCCGTTTACCGTGACGTAAAACTTCTTTTGCCCTTTGGTTTCCACAAAAAACTCCTTCGCCGAACCGCAATCCGGACAAAGGAGTACAAGAGAATGCTGTTTCCGAGCCATTCCGCTCGCAATAAGAGCATGGCAAGAAAAGATACCTTCCGCTTCTTTCCCAAAATAAAAAGAAGCCTTATGTATCCTTTGCCCTTATTGCAAGTCAGGCATCAAATATTTTTTTCGATCCTTTTATGACAGGGGATCAACCTGATTTTGGCATAAAAAAGAGGCCATCGGTAAACACGGACTCCATAAAGGAATCTCATGTCTATCGATGACCTCGCAGGTAATATCTTTGCTCGTATCAAGCGACCTTAGCTGACGTATTCTGGGCGGCTTTATTAAAGCACTGTTCCAGCTCGACCGCCTTCTCCCGTCAGCCGTGATATAAAGTTGTCATGTATCGTCGTAGTGCCGTGGACGTCGGATGTCTTTGATATAATGATACCGCGACTTGAAACGTTTTACCGTCACCGTGCCGCAGTACGGGCATTGATATTTGACCAAACCATCTTCCGATTTGAATGCGATGATCTCTTTATGACAAGCATCGCAAATTTCCCGATAGGGACGCGTGAGATCTGAAAGCTGCAAGACAAAACCACCCCCTTTTCACAAGCTCTACTTCAAAATCAAATCAAAACGCACAGAGGGCAGAGGTTATCTTACGAAAGCCTTTCCTTCTTTTGTCGGATCGCCTGCATGATCAGATCTGCAGCGCCCGTCACCACCCGCATATTTTTCAACGCCCGCTCCGGTTGCTCCCCGGGCGCGAAATCTGTTTTGCAGTTCTCGCACTCGACCCAGCCGCCTGTCTCTTCCAAATCGACGCCTTTATTCAAATGTCCGCATAGCGGACACTTTATATTGATACGTCCCATTATGCCTACCCGCCTCCTTTATAATGCAAACATATGTTCGTATTTATGGGTAGATTATAACATATAGGGACGGCAAAGTCAAGCGCTAAATGTACAATCCACGCGACATCCGGAAAGATTTTTTGGGAAATTTTCTTCCGTATGAAAACCGCCCATTTTATGATGGGCGGAAAACAAACTATTCTGTCACAATAGCAACTAGCGCTTTCGCAATTGCCTTAAGTTCATCATCTGCAATATTTTGCGCCAAAGAAATACGAATAGTCCCCTTTGCGTATTCCTTGGGGACGCCAATCGCGTCTATAACATGAGAAACCTGAATACGATGCGAATCGCACGCCGCCCCCGTTGAAATAATAATTCCTTTTAAATCAAGACGATGCAATATCATCTCGCCATCTCTTCCTCGAAAAGAAAGACTTATAATTCCCGGAAGATGTCTTAATATATCATGATTACCATTCCAAAGAAAATCTTCACCAACTGTAAGGCCATTTTTTTGCAGTTCATTTAGCAACTCGTTTTCTTTATCATATAAAAGCATCGATTGTTCAATATGAGAGCATCTTTCTTTTAATGCAGCCGCCATACCAACTATACTTGCTACATTTTCAGTCCCCGCACGTATGCCCTTTTCTTGCGCTCCTCCATCCATAAATGAACCAATTCCCGTCCCTTTCTTAATGTAAAGAAATCCGATCCCTTTGGGGCCTCCAAATTTATGAGCCGATGCAGACAAAAAATCTACATCTAAAACCTTTACATCAACAGGAATATGCCCTATTGCTTGTACCGCATCGGTATGGAACAACGCGCCATTATCATGAGCAGCTTTTGCCAATAATTCTATGGGCTCAATCGTCCCTATTTCATTATTGGCAAGCATGATTGAAACAAGACCGGTCTTCGAAGTAAGTGCAGATTGCAAATTTTGTAAATTAACCGTACCATCCTGCGAAACGGGCAAATATGTTACAGAATGGCCATGACTCTCCATCGCTCTGCATGAACATAAAACTGCATGGTGCTCAATGCTTGACGTTATGATCGTACCCCTGTTACCATTCAAAAGCACTGACCCTTTAATAGCCCAATTATCGCTTTCCGTACCGCCTGATGTGAAATATATTTCATTCGGATCCGCATGAATATATTCGGCAATATCTTCCCGCGCCTTCTTTAATGCCAATTTACAAGGCCGTGATAAAGAATACGGTTGCGATGGATTTCCAAAATAACTAAGCAGAAATGGTTTCATCGCTTCAAACGCAATCGGCGATAACGGCGTTGTTGCAGCATTATCTGCATAAATGATTTTTTTCATGACAAATCACTGAAAAAGCGTACAGCCTTCTTCTTTAAATTCTTCAACTTTAGCAAGCAACTCATCTTCTGACACTTCTAAATATTCAGCAAGACATGACAGGCAATAATACCTCTCCGCTTTTATGTCAATTAATTTCTTTGTCAAACCGATTTCATTTTTTGTCAATGGTACTTTACCACAAACATAACATTGCTTCTTTTGCATTTCTACTTTACTCCATTGCTTTGCTTAATTGAAATGCTGGAAGATCTTTCCCCGCATATTCTGCATCTAGTAAACCCAACTGGTAACGAATCGTGTCCCTCATTCGTTTTGCCCGATCCAAACAATAATGTTTAAAATCATATGCCGAAATATCATTAACACTTTGCACATTGGGGAATAGTAATTTCAAATAGGCAGTAGCAATTCTCTTTACCGCTTCAGTATCGCGAGTATCAGCCCCGTCAGGAACTATAATTAGATCGTCTACAATAGAACGATATGTCATATCACTTCTCAATTCATGCAAAATTGAGCAGAAGTATTCAGAATTTAATGCCCATCCCGACACCTTCAAATCATCATTCATGCGCGGTATATTCCAACCCTTTATGAAGCCGTGAAATCGTTCAATCAACGCCGATTCATGAAACACTGTTGGCAATTCGACGAACATATTGCTGTAACCATCGGCATCCATAATTTCTTTGCGAATATTACCACACAAAATGACCCCTGCATCTGCCACCCCTTTATAATCACCAACGGTAAAGTTTCCTTGCTCCAAATATCCTTTTAAGGCAGCCCGCATTTCATCAGTATCGGTAAAAGATATTGTTTGAACTTCGTCCAGTGTAACAAAATCACTTCCAGAAATCAACCCTTCCCGACGCTTACTCTGATCATAAAACATTTTAGCACGGCTCATAATTCCGCCACTCGATAACCAGCCATAACGACTAACATTACCGAAAAGGTATGATTTCCCCGTTCCTTTAGGAGCTAATTCGATCAAGTTTAGTCTTTTTTCGACAAACGGAAGCAATCGCGTCAACATCGTTAATTTTTCTTCTTCCGTCTTATAGCCCGAAGCGTTATAATCGACCGCCCCTAATACTACATTAATCCACTCGTCAAGGGTGAATTCTTTTCTCGCTTCTTTATACTGTTCTACATCAATTTCATAAGGGCAAAAGTTTCTAAAAGAGAGCAGTTTAATTTTCCCCTCCTTTGAGGCCTTCGCTTTAGATTTGCTTCTCTCATACTCGAATTCAATATCAAAACTATCTGGAGAACGATATCCCAATTCAACCATTCCCCATATATCTCGACCTTTTACTAAGTCATCTTTACAATCTGCCCAAACACCAGGCTCTATTATTGTCTCCCGAAAACCAAGCCCAAATTCTGGAAGACTAAAAGAAATCTCCCCTGTTTTAATATCAATATTTACAGCAACTTTTGCGAGAAACTTTACTTTTTCACCTTCTACAATAATTCTGTTTTTTATAGCATTCCAATCATCTTTCCTTGGAATAAACTTTTTAACAAACAGCGACAACTCATCTTTATCAAAATTACCATCCTCATCTTCAAATTTTCTTAAAAGCCAGTCCCGCATAAATGCCGGAAGACTCAAGGCAGAAAAGAAGTTCGTTTTTTTAAGATCCTTAAAGACAACCATTTCATCAAAGTTGTCCCTTAATTTCTCTATGTACTGCATTGCTCATTTCTCCTTAAAATAAGTCATCAAAACTGCTCTTAGAGGTCCCTACAGCCCCTTTAGCCTGTAGAGTAACTTGTCCAAGCAAATTTTCACCCTCGAAAACATCTATGGTATAGTTGCCGGAACGTTTAATATCCGCAATTAAAACATTATAGTGCGCTGTATCAACCATATCTGCTTTATATGTTTTATCTCTAAAAACAACTCTAATTGCAGAAGGAGATTCAACCTCGGATATATAAATCATAAACCGCACGCCTACTTTTCGTTCAATAACAATATTATTTGGATTTATAATTCTAATTTCTACCGAACTTGTGCTTCTAAGCGACAAGGTCACAAGTGGAATTACGACCTCCTCTAAAGTAGCCCCGCCATGGACTTCAACATTCGCCGCTCGACTTCTTTTAAATCTGCCATAATCGGTTAATACTATATATCCATTTTCTGTTATCGAATTCGCAATATCACATCCATCAAAAAATTTACAGCATCTCCCCGAATGTTCGCCCTTTGTGTCAGTTTCATACCTTTCTTCATATTGTCCGATAACTGCCAATCTAGAGGCCCCATGATCGCTTGCAATAATAAATTTTTTACACCGATGTTGTGACAATTCCACCGCTGCCTTCAAAACAGCTTCTTTTATAATATCAAGCTCCTTCGCGAGATGAATCGGTAACTTGCAGAGAGAATAGTCAAAGCCCCCTTCCGCCTTATGCTTAATTTCATCCAATCGACTTTCCTTTCTCTTTTCACCTTGCCACTCATCATAAAAATGTCTATTAATAGACGTAATGGTTGGAAGATCGGCCCGTACAATATCTATATGCAACGCCAGTCCCTTTTCTTTTGCCAAATCCTGAATATAAGACAAGTATTCAACACCCATCGCGTCGATCCAATAAAGAACAGTATGCTCCTTATCCTCTATTGTAGCTAAAACATTCTCACGAGTTGCAAGAGACGTATAGCAAAATGCTTTCTCTGTTACAACACTTTTAAACCCACTACTTATTTCATTCGCTATCTTCTGCTGCTTATATTGATCAAAATAGTCCGTCAATTCCTGCGATACACGGCCGCAATCGAAAACATACTTTTTTGCATACGAAAATAAAGCAGGATAAAGATACTCAATTTCAGAAATCATACCGTACTGAGATATCCACTTAATAATCTCCTGTCTCTCATATAGAGTAACATCTGTCAATTTAAAAATGCTTTCATTAGAATCAACTTCATTTTCGCGTATGAAATCTAATATTACCTGATCTCCTTCAATTGCAACAATCTCCTTTAGCAGTTTCTTGCGTCCAACATATAATTCCTCGAAGCCAGGGGCGTCGTGCGCAATCTCAATAATTGCATTCATGACTTCTCTTTGTAGAAAAGTAAAATTGTTCTGTCGCTGAAGCACATACTTCAAATAGGGATTTTTTATCTCCCCCATATTCAATTTAAGCAGCAAAAAATATAACCAATTCTTATAGTCTCTCCCAAAGGCTTTTTCCGCAAAATCTGTCTCAAGGTCTTCGAATTCTCCCAATACAGAAGAAATTGAATTGCTGTGCTTTTGTAGATCGCGGAAAAACTTGTCCCAAAGTTCCTTGCTCCCCATATCTGCAGAAAATGGAAAATTATTAACCAACTGTTTTACCGCATCATAGGAGTTATCAATCGTCGTCACAGAAAACAATGACTTGCTTAAATCCAAATCTGTTTTAGCATATACCGTTCCCGTCGCCCCATTTTCTAATTGTTTTAACAACCCACTAATGCCCTCTTCTTGAACAAGTCCCGAAGATGGCATCTTAATGTTCACCACGGAAATCATTTTTGTAATCCCATTATCAAAAAACACCCTCTGGGCCTGCAACCTTAAATCCTCTTCGGCAACACACTTCACTTGATTTTGAACATGCCTTAAAAGAAGAATGACTCGCGCATTGCCTAAAGTAGTATTTTTAAGGCCACGAATAACCTTGAGCGCTTCGTCTTCTCCGCGAAGAGCCAAATACTCTCCAAGTCCAATTAAAACACATCTGTTAGAAAAACAATCAATATCCGCAATCCTAAATGAATCAATCAAATCATCAATTGCGGGAAACCTATCTGGTTTTTTACAAAAATCGCTAATTTTTATTACATCCAAACCAAGTTGCTTAAATTCTTCTAATGTTGCATTATAATGCTCATCACTTACAACATAGAAAAACGGCAACCCTTTTGCCTTGGATAAATAATTTTCGACAAGCTTATTAAGCATTATCTTTGCCCTCAACAGATATTATTTTGATTCCCATATCGATATCCTTCTGCACAAGCTCTTTCAAATACTTTTTTAAATCTGCATCACTCATGCTATCGATTATTTGCACCGCTTTATCACTCCCGCCGGCATAATATTCTGCAGATGCTAACGCTTGAATTCTTTGGTTGACAATAGGGCTATCGATCCAATCATAAGCCTTGACAGGAAGAGCATCTAATTCTTGACGAACCTTATTAATATCACGCAACAGCGAAATATAATTACCAATAACCTTCTCTGCAAACCTTTGATCTCTCGCTTCCGCGTCTTGTAAGATAGCAAATATATCTTGATGATCTTTAAAAAACTCTAAAGCCAAAGATATATCCGAATCGCTCTGAGTCGTGCTATTCAACACCCCAAACGTTCGCTTAGCATCCTCATACAAGGACGCGTCTATCATGCACAAAATCGGAGTTTGATAACGAATCGACCATTCCAAAGGGTTTTTCGTAGCAGTTTTTTCTTTCCAAAGATTGAACAGCTGTGTCTTCTTCTGATTTTTACGATAATTTTCTGCTGCTTGCTTAACAATTTGGTTACTTGCTGTAGTTGACGCGATAAATATATCATCCTTGATCGAGTTCTTGATTTCCTCCTTTTCCAAGTCGGAAAATCCCTCCAAATATACGCTATATAACTCCTCAAATACAGCAAGCCGATTATTCAAGACCTCTTGCAGTTCTGATCTATGAGCCTTTATTTCCATAAGGCACGACTTCAGCATATCTGGAATGAACTCTTCTCTATTTGCGATTTTCAGCAAATAAGAAACAAGTTTATCCAATTCCGGCCGTTTAGCTTTAAGTGCTTCTCCAGAAAATCCAATAAACTTTAATTCATCTCTCCAGGCCTCAAACATTTTTTCTTTGGAATTGCACGAAGTATTTAACAGCAAATTTGTTTGCTTGATCAATTGATACTCAACGATCAACTTTGCAATTTCCGCTTGTCCAGTTTCTTCAATCCAAAGAGCCGAATGTTTTACGCTGAAAATATCTTTAATATCACTAAGATATCGATCCTTTGCACCAATCTCATTAGCCAATTCAAGCAAAACCCCGTTTTCAAACCTCTTCAAAAACAGATTCATGCCCTTCTGACAATTGTCCGTTGTAAGTAGGTCCTTTAACCCATCGGAAATATTCGGCCTGACAATAGCAATATCCCCTATCTCATTGGCAAGCATCTGCGCCTGTTTCCCATCGCACTGAACTAAAGAAACGTATTTTTTTATGACATCATAGAGGCCTACGTCTACTTCTTCCAAACACCAAATTGGCAAAGACAAATTGCGCATTTTCTCACTAAGCATTATACCAACCTGAGAAGGAGAGGAACATTTCGTCGCAGGTATACCCCATGCAGCCTCAGTCGTCTCGTAAAAAGCCTTTTCCTTCTCCGTCATGAGCTCGATATAAGTTGATTTAGGAGATTTACCGATATAATTGCCAATCATTTCCGCCATCTTATCCGGCGTCATTGCTTCAGGATACCCTTCAGCATTAATATATCTATACGGATCCGAACTATACTCCTTCAATAAGAAGCCTGTAATAAATGCCGATAGATTGCAAGGAGAAAATCCAAACTCATCCTGCAAATAATCATAAATTTCATCAATTGAGATACGCCCATATTCTCTAAATGCATCTTGAATGATCCTCTCAACTTTAGCTTTTATAATAGATATAGGGGTATTCTTTAACTCTGGAATAAGCCAATATTCCTTTCTGCGCCACACTGATCCCAACACGTTCTTTTCGCATCCGGCAATCAAACCTTTAACCTCTGATTCGCCAATGCCATACCTAGCGACTTGTTTCGCTTGCGTTAATTTTAATTGTGTTTCAGTTAAACCTTTCGCGAAATCCTGGGCGTAAGGAAATTTATTTAAAACGAATGTCTGAAGAACAACTTGAACATTTCCTGCGCCAATAGCCTTTTCCCCTTCTTGATTTTGATATGTATAGATATAAAATTGCCCGGCATGGATTTTATCTTTCCATTCTCGGTTCAAAATATCTTTGGCTTTCCTCGCATTATCCTTCGCCTGCTGATTATTGTTGCCCTGATAATAATTAGACATAGCAGAATAATCGACATATTGCTCGAACAGCTCATTCCCTAATGGCGACGATAATGCGTCGATCACAATAATATTTTTATACTGCTCGTCCGCAATTGTCTTTTTAATTATAGCACGGAAAGACATTGCCTCATCGTCGCTTTTTGCCAATGCCAAAACTGCATAAAAACGCCAAGGAGCATCTTTATGCTTTAAAGCTTCCATGCTTTTAGAAAAATCAGCAAGCGTAACGACGGGAAGTGCCCCTGTATCGTTAATCGCATATCTTAACTTAAGCGCAGGGGACAACCCTAATGCAGTAGACAACAGGTCTCCTTCTTGCACCAAACGGTATGTCGTACTCTGTCTACGAATTTCTGTTTTAGTCGCTTCAATTTTTGCGCTATCCCCCGCAAGTACAGCGGCGCCATAGACCTTTTTGCCCTCACCGATAGGCGTACTAATCAAAACGCCCTTAGTAACAAGTGCCGCAGCAATATTTTTCGCTGACATCTCATATTCCGATATCCCTTCAAAAGCATAATTAAGATTTTGGTCTGTCGGCTTTAATAAGGGCAGCGCTCCACTTAACCTTTGATCTATTGCCTGCAAAATCAATACCGCTTTAAGAACCTTCTTTTCCCTTTCATTTAACATCGTCTGTTGAGAGAAGGTATCAAGGATCAATTTTATATCAGCAGTGAGATACTCTTTCCCCTTAACGTAAAAGAAATCCCACAGCATATCAACGGTAAGCAAAGGTGCATCATCCAAAGGGCCATATTCTTTAATAAACCATTGAAAAGCTTGTACGTCGGTATCATGAGAAGTTTTTATAAAATCAAACATACTCCTCTGGTTCGACTGGAATGCATGAGCTATGTTCTTCAAAACCAAAGCAGCAATAGGATGAATAGGTAAAATTCGCCTCATCACATCCCTATCTGTAATATTTGCCGCTTTCATGACCGCTTGAATGGAATTTGGAAGATTTCTCTCCAAGTCTTGCGTCATCTGATCCCATTGCGCCTTTGCCACTTCTTTAACGTTATAAGCATGACCGATAAGTTCAAAAGCAATGTTCTCCGGCAATTCAATTTCTACGCGGTCAAAACGCTGCTGCACAATTTTCCAAGACTCATCACTATTGCTAAGAGATGACAGCGGATGCGTAACAACGATAAGATAAAACGGCAATTCTTCGCAGATAGAAACAACCTTCTGGAATTCCCCAAGAGAATTTCTATTCAATCGGAAGAAGTCGCTAAATTCGTCCCAAACAAGAACAATTTTTACGCCATTTTTTGCAATAATATCTTTGATCCAATCCCGCAGTTTATCCGCATCCAAAGACAAAGCAGTAAAGCCTTCTTTTGCCGCCATCCTAAAAATATTGTTCATTAACAAAGAAACATTAGAATGATTCTTTAATTTATCAACAATTTCTTCCGCTGTTGACTCTGAAAACAAAGACCTCCATTCCGGCTGCTGCAAAAGATTATTGATCAATCCTTTTTGAGCCGGCTTTTCCATCCAAGCAATAACACTTTCTTTAAGGGTATTTTCGCCTTTATATTCAATTTCATTTTCATCCAATGCGGCCTTAATGCTCTCTTGCACGGCAAAAAAGAACTGCTGCGGCGAATCAATACTCCCGGAAGCATATCGAAAAGAGGTCAAAATCTTCTTTTCCTTATGCCCAATCAGTTTGCCAAAAAGCACCTGCTCTTTCTTAAGAGGGGCGTACCTATCCCAATACTCCTTTAATTCTTCTTCAGGAACCTCGAGAATTTTCTTCAAAGCATAGGCACATTGGCTCTTCCCCGTGCCATATGCACCATGGATCCATATGGATCGCTTTGTCACACCGCTAAGCATTTGCTCCGTCTTCTTAAGCAGTTGGATAAACGTCTCATGCGGATATGTTCTTTTCCAATCCACCCCTGCATTGATCGCAGACTCATCGATACAAGGAAAATAGGCCTCATCAATATCAAAATATTCGCAATATTTCATAACAGCCATGTCACATATCCTCACTGAAAAGTTTTAATACATCGTCCGAGGTTTTTCCCTTTAACGATATTGTTTTAAGATCATTTGTAAAAGTTGCATTGATGAAATCAGGATACCTCGCAGATAATCCAAGAAGTATCGATTTCCATTCTTCTTCATCATAAATGCCAAACATTCTAACAGGACTGATCCCATCCCGCTCCGTCTCTTCGTCAAATAAATACGAGAGATGAAATTCGCAATTTAAACCAAGATTACATTTTTCTATAAATTTAAAAAGAGCATATAAAACTACTCTATTGTCACTAATTCCCCATTTCGTACGTACCAAATCCGAATCTGTATATCCGCCAAAATTTAACACCGTTCCAAAAGGCGTATCCACGATGCGCTTGTATGATTTGACAATACTATTAGCCGCCTTCTCCTTAAGATCACTTGCAAGCAATACCTCTTTTAAGTATTTGCACTCATAATAATATCCAACATCCATTTGCTTTACATACCATTCAAATTGTGCATTGTTATTGACAAGACTTGTTAACATAAGCCCAAGTCCCGTCTCAGTATTCCAACCAATTTGCTTTACCAACTCAAAGAAGCTGGAACAATGATTATCTCGGATTAGTTCAGCATCTCTTAAGAATCTCTTGAAATGAGAAAACATATTGGGGCCAAGGGAATTCTCAATTAAAAAACCATCCCCTCTCTCAAAAAAGTCGATTAACCATTCTGTTTTAGGCGCATGATCATCAAAACAATTAATTGCTTTCACTTTTCTTTCTCCTTGAGGCATTTTTAATGAATTATATGCTAAACATCCAGTAGGTATCTCATGGCACTCACCACACTGAATACAATCCGTAATAGTTGGATGTCCTACGCTATCAAATTTTAGACGACCATTTTTACAATTTGTTTCGCACACTCTACATCCGACACAGTATGCAGACTTTCTTAAAGCTTGTCTAAATCTTTTACCTATTGATGGATTTCTCTGAAAAAATTCCTCATTTACAGTAAAAATCCATCCTGTTTTTGTTCCTTCTACAGTGTATTCGCCAGGATTAATTTTAACAGTTTTTAACCATTCAAAGCAATCTTTATTTGGTTGGAGAATTTCAATTTTAATAATTTTATTTTTTGCAGTCTCTTTGTATCTTGATTGATTATTTCTCAATCCTCGTCCACTCCGTCTATTAATCCAACCTCCAGATGTCAAATAAGTTGTCATTTCTGAATCAGAGCTTTCCCATATATTTGACTTTCTGATAATATCAATATAACTATCAACAGAATTAGTGTAATTGCTTCTTCTTACAAAGTCACTACACCCTCCTGACATCGGACACAACAAACAGCCCGCTCTTGAATTACCCTTCTTATATGCGGCATTAACAAATATGGAATTTATAAAGATATAAAGCCATATTTCTGCCGAAGTCCACTCTAAAATCGGATTAAAACTATATTGCCCTTTTTGCTTTTTCCCAAAATTTTCAAACTCGTATTTGCTTCGTGCAAGGCTTTCATGGGCTCGCACCCCCACAAAATCCATACCGATATAATTATTCTTTCCGGTTATTTCTCGCATCTTCAACGTTTGCGGGGTACTTTTATGAACACTACAACACCATCGCAATACTCTCGATGGAGGCCCAAATAATTTCCATGACTCATGAGGGTCCAAATGCGAACGCGCAATATAGAACGGCGTTCCATCGGCATCACATTGAGTCTTTGCTCTCTCTACCGCCTCGTAGGTATCTGGGAATTCCATTCCCGTATCGCCAAAAATCACCACGAAACTTCCTCGAGGCAACGCCTTTTTAACCAAATCTAATAAAACTGCGCTATCCTTCCCTCCAGAAAAAGCGACATGAAAGATATCTAATTTATTTTTATACTTTTCATACTCCTTTACGATCATCTTGACCGTCGTATCTTCCATAAACGTGAGCAGCTCTCTATTTTTTTCGCACATCCTTTTTAAATCGATAGGCTGCAACGTCACCCCGGATGCTCTCCCACATTGAATCTGTCCTGATTCGTCCCGTATTGGAACTAAATCCGGAGCATGGTATAAATCCCCGCCCTTGATTTTTGCTATAAGAATTCCACGATAAATGTATGAATTAGATTCAACCCACAAATAAGGAATTTCGTCTTGATTTTCATAATCCCAAAATGCAGCAAATCCTAATAGATTCATTTCGCTTGCATATACAGGGCGTGGTTCTTTAGAGAAATTTGTAGGGGTGGAATTTAATAATATACCGCCCGTTTCTTCATCAAATGTATAAGAGTACATCTATTTGGTCTCCCGAAGAGTTTTTGCTTTTTCCACTACACTATCCAATGCGTTCATACTTCTTTTTGATGTATAACCCGATTCGCAGAGAAAATTGCCTACCGTTGAACGTGTCAATTCTATCGGAGAACGGGAAGCCGCCATCGCTAAAATATCGTAATAACCTATATCAAACTCTTTTTTAACGATTATGCCGGCATTTCTGTCATTGAAATTTAACACTTCTAACCTGAACTTTTTGCTATACTTATAGCAAAAACTTTCCAACAAATAATGATTCCATGTGTAGTTGCAATCTGGGAATAAAATAAACGTTGCTATCCCCCTAATCGGCGTAAAATCTCCAGATATAACTTCTTCAATGAGGGCATCGATTTCATCAACGGAGAACTTCACAAACCTGTCAGCAACGAACAAATCTTCCCCTACGCGAACTAATTGATCGTACGCTGCACGAAACGCCACCTGTCGATTCGGCACCCCGTTCACAGAAGCCACATAATCATTTAGTTCTGAAAACGTACACTTGTCTTTATCTGCACAATACGCCTTCGCAATTGTTAAAATATCTATGCTGGCATTGCACCTAGTAAGAATTTTCCCGGTTAGCGCAAATTTATCTTTTAATATAAGGCGATAAATCGAATCATGAATCGCTACACCTGATACTTCATAATTCTCCTCAAGGATATTACCTAAAGGAATATCGTTTATCGACACATATCCGATAATATCACATTGCTTTTGAATATAATCTATAATTGACGCCTTTTCTTCCTCCGTAATAACGATCTTATCTATAGATACGAATGTTTCAAAGGAAGACCAAACAAACCCATCGATATATGACAAATAGAACCGTACCTTTTCCTTTGGAATATAAGGCAACTTTTCATACAATTCATCATAGGTATGTTTGACCTCAGCGCCCCATACTCTATGCAATTCCCGCTCAACCGCCGATAATTCGCTTATCCTTTTGCTTCCCCTCGATACAAAATTCTTTGACACATAAATATCGTCGTCTCTTCTTCCTAACAAATCTTTAAACAACTCTATAGAAATAATATTATATTTTTCAAATATCTCTTGGTGCAATTCAGATAACTTCTCGTAATATAGTACGGTGGGTCCTTCCGCAAAAATCGCATCCAACCAAGCACTTATAGATACGCAAACCTCTTCAGAGATAAAGTATAACTTGCCCTCACTACAAATACCAAAGTCTAACAACTGTTCTTTCAGTAGTGCATCATCGTTAGTTAATTCTACTCCTTCATTATCCGCAAAACCCTTCAACCGCATCATATCAATAAGGGAATCTATACGAAGACCATACGGAAATCTATTTAAGAGCAATGTCTTCAATTGCTCAGGACAACAATTTTGATTGACTCTTGTAGGATTAATGTTGCTAGTTTTTCTACGCTTTCTCACAAGAGGGAAGTCTATTCCAAGGCAAAAAGATCCATAGGCTTTTAACGCAGCACTAAAACGATTGTGTTGTACCGCATTAAACTCTGAAAAGCTCTCGTCGGACAATATCGCTAATATTGATTCCTTTAGTTCTGTATCCTCCAAATCCCATATATTCTCAGAAATTAAATGATGCTCTAAAGCATACTGATTAGCTGTTTTGATATTAGACACATAAGCACGAGCCGTCACCGCTGAAGCCCCGCGCACCTGTAATAACCAAGTAGAATACTGATTTAGTTTGTTCTTATTCCCTTGTTTAGATGGTTGTACAAATGCAACAACATCATCATTTTGTTTATTCTGTATGGCTACCGATTGAACATCCTGTGAATCTCGATTTTGTTGAGGCAACCTCGCCTCAATATTCATTGGCTCAATAGCAGATTGATTTTGCGTTTCAGCAAGTTCCTTTATAAAATCTGCATACAACTTGCCAATTTTCTCAAAGTTCTTATACAAATTCCGATTAAAAAAACGAAAAATTCTACTCCCCGAAAGTTTAACCCTAATCTTATTAAACTCTCTATAATCTACAATTTCCCAGAAGGCAATTTTTGAAATATGGTGTCCTTGTGCATAATCCGAGGCTTGATCCATACATTCAATGCATAGATTAGCAGAAAACTTATGGCCATATGCTTTGCTTATCCATTCCGCAAATTTATCTTTTGTACTTATCATGAACTTTACCCTTTCATCTCCTGCTAGTCGATGCGCTTCCGCTAAAACAACATTAAACTTCACTTTGTCTGTTTGAAATAGACGAACCATCTCAACAAACAATTTTGGAGGAACTCTAGAACCGACGTTCCCATCGGCAAACGCAGCCTTTATAAATTGGTACTGCCAATGCATACCATTAAGATTTCGATATGTTTCGTCAACGACTTCTCCTTTACATATAGCCATATTTTGAAGCCTTGCCGATAACTTTTCCAACTCAACCTCTAAATCAAAGCCATTTTCACAAACATTTATATAACATTCGATCAATAGAGACACTTCATATTGATCCCACGGACGTTGATATACCATAAGTTATTCATTATAATTATTTGTGATCTCCAAAAGATACTGTTTTAACACCTCGACCATTTTGACAGGCCCCACCACCTTCAACTTATCGCCGAACGAGCTGCACCACCCGAGGAAGACGGGGCTGATCTGCACGGTCGCGGTAAAACGGAACGTATGCTCTCCAACAGCGCTCAGATGCGTGTCAAAACCGAATTTATCAAGCACCGCGTCGATAAGAGAATTATCGGCTTCAAAGGTGACATCGCACTCTTCGCCCTTAAACATCCCGAAAAGCTGCCGCTTATGCTTCTGAATGGCATAGACCTCCGACAATTCCGAGGGCGTGATGTCCTCCGAAGAAACCCTCACGTTCGCCATACGGTCGATACGATAGTGGGCAAGATTCCCGTGCTTGTCGTCATAGCAGAGCAAATAATACTTATCGTCGGAAAAAATCGTAGCGACGGGATTGACCTTATAGACTTTATTTTCTTTGCGATATATCCTGCGTTTATTGATATCGTAATCGAAGTATTGATACTCGATTT
>ERZ1643246.1636-NODE-1636-length-23768-cov-5.730485_pt1 | contig 23768 bp, 21 predicted proteins | sample MGYA00579265_ERZ1643246 | MGnify/ENA primary metagenome ERZ1643246 (study PRJEB29033, sample SAMEA4952261) | chicken gut metagenome | biome: Broiler Chicken; feature: Gastrointestinal Tract; material: Caecum | place: Ireland | collected 2018 | study: Broiler...
TGCTCCTACTATATCATACATTCTATGAATCAAAGCATTTACTAAAAGTTCTGTAATTGCTCTTTCATTGTAATCATAATATTCAGCTCTTGTCATCGGCAACTTTTTCCATGCTTTTTTGTTATGATTTTTTATAAAATTAAACCCATTTTCTAATAGCATTATTAAATTACCACTGTATTCTTTATCATCTACTGCGTCTTCGAATATAGATGTTTTATTCAGTCCGTTCCATCTTGTACAAAATATTCTTGATTGTAGCAATGGGCATTGGTCTGAAAATAATACTCCTGCATAAGTTAATTGCCTTTTTTCATTCATTAAACCAAAGGAAATAAAATCATTTTCTTCTAGTTTTTTACCCGTTTTTTGCAAATATGTTGCTTTAAATAATGTAAAACTCAAATCATCAAAATTATATTTAGAAGGCATCGCATCAAATGTTAATTTTTCACCTTTAGCAATCAATTCATTTATAAGATAGGTTGGTGCATTTACACTTTCGTTTCCAATTCTAACAAAAACAATCTTATTCCCATCTCCTATATAATAATAAGGTGTTTTAGTTCCTTGAATGATTTCTAATCTAATTATGCTTTTATCATTTTGTGTAATTACTGAAATATTAAAATTTGATAATGGTTCTATCCTTGTTTTTATTAATTCGCTTATTTTTTCAATATGCTTTTGCACATCTTCTAATCCAATAATTTCCCTATTATCATTTACTCCAAAATAGATTATTCCTCCAATACCATTACTAAATGCGGATACAGTTTTTAACCAACTTTTTGGCTTTTTGTATTCTATTTCTTCTTTAAATTCTATTTCATTCGTTTCTGCTGATAAATCCATTGTTAATCTTTCCAACTTAATCACCTCTTCTTTCTACTTTTAAATCTAAATTGATTTCTTTTTTGCTAACCTTTTTACCAAAATATTGTTTGTATTTTATCATCTTCACATTTTAATGTCAATAAAATATGTATAATTATGGTAATTATTTTTTGTCCTGATTGAACTTAACACTACTATTTAATAAGTTACCCTTTTGATTACTGATTATAATTTTAAGAAATTTCACCATAAAAAAGGAATCGTCTGGTTAATTTTTTAATAAAATAAAACCTACACATTAAAATTACAATGTAGGCTTTATTTTTATCTTTTTTAAATTTTAATATATTTTAAATAATTCCTTTTTCTTTAAGGCTATTTTCTAGTTTTTCCGCTGATAAGAATTGTATTCCTGTAATTCCAATGCTTTTGGCTGATTCTATATTTGTCATTAAGTCATCTATAAATAAAGTTTCTTCTGGCTTTGCTTTTATTCTATCTAATACTTTTACAAATGTTATATTATCTTCTTTTATAGTTCCTAATTGATATGAGAAAAATTTATAGTCAAATATGTCTAAATCTTTATTAGTTTTTTCTACATAATCTACCCATTCTTTTACATTATCTGATAAAAGTACTAATGTATATTTATTAGTTTGTTTGACTTTTCTTAATACATCTATAGTGCCTGGCATCTTTTTATCCAATACTTTTCTCATTGTACTTTTAAATTTTTCAATACTTATATTCCATTTAGTAATGCCAAGTAATTTTTCTATATATTCATCTTCTGACATTTTTCCTTCCATAAGTTCTACAAATAAAGGATAATTTTTTGTTTTTTCTAATTCTATTTCTTTTTTAGGAATTTTTATTATTGGTTCTAATTCCTCTGCAATTCCCATAAATCCTTGAATTATAACTTCTGATAAATCTGATATAATGTATTTATACATAATATATAAATTTTCCTTTCTAGTCTAATTTTAAGTATTTTTTCAAAAACATTCCAGTATAACTTCTCTCATTTTTACATATTTTTTCAGGTGTTCCCACTGCTATTATTTCTCCACCTTTATCTCCACCTTCTGGACCTAAGTCGATTATATAATCACATGTTTTTATTAAGTCTAAATTATGTTCTATAACAATTACAGAATTTCCTCCATCTACTAGTCTTTGTAATATATCTACTAGTCTATGAACATCATCAATATGAAGTCCTGTAGTTGGTTCATCTAATATATATAATGTCTTTCCAGTAGAACGTTTTGAAAGTTCTGTTGCAAGTTTTATTCTCTGTGCTTCTCCACCAGATAGTGTTGTAGAAGGCTGTCCTAATTTTATATAACCAAGTCCTACATCATAAAGTGTTTGTATTTTTTGTTTTATTCTAGGTACGTTTTCAAAAAATGTTAGTGCTTCTTCAACTGTCATATCTAGAACATCTGAAATACTTTTTCCTTTATATTTTACTTCCAAAGTTTCTTTATTATACCTTTTTCCTTTACAAACTTCACAAGGTACATAAACATCTTATAAAAAGTTCATCTCTATTTTTATTATTCCATCACCACTACATGACTCACATCTTCCTCCTGGTACATTAAAGCTGAATCTCCCTTTATCATATCCTCGCATTTTAGCTTCATTTGTAGCTGCAAATATATCTCTTATATAATCAAAAACTCCTGTATATGTAGCTGGATTAGAACGAGGTGTTCTTCCTATTGGTGACTGGTCAATATTTATTATTTTGTCTATGTTATGAAGTCCTTTTACTTCCTTGCATTTTCCAACTTTTTCATTTGATTTATTTAAAACTTTATCTATATTTTTATATAAAACCTCATTTATTAATGTACTTTTTCCAGAACCAGATACTCCTGTTATACATATAAACTCACCTAAAGGAAATTTTACACTTATATTTTTTAGGTTATTTTCAGTAGCACCTATTACCTCTATTGATTTTCCATTTGATTTTCTTCTTTTTTTAGGTACAGTTATTTGTTTTCTACCTGATAAATATTGTCCTGTTATTGAGTCTGGTACTTTTGATATTTCTTCTGCTGTTCCTTGTGCCATTACTCTGCCACCATGTACTCCCGCATATGGCCCTATATCAATTACCTCATCTGCTGCATACATTGTATCTGTGTCATGCTCTACTACTATTACTGAATTTCCTAAATCTCTTAATTTTTTAAGTGTTGCAATTAACTTATCATTATCTCTTTGATGAAGTCCAATACTAGGTTCGTCTAATATATACATAACTCCTGTAAGACCTGAGCCTATTTGTGTTGCAAGTCTTATTCTTTGAGATTCTCCTCCAGATAATGTTGCAGCACTCCTTGCAAGTGTTAGATAATCTAGCCCTACATCTATTAAAAATTGTAATCTTGTATTTAATTCTTTTAATATCTGGTCTGCTATAATTGCTTCTTTTTCTGTAAGAACTAAGCTATTTAAGTACTCTTTTATATGTACTATAGACATTTCTGTTAATTCATTAATATTTTTATTTCCTACTTTTACTGCTAAACTTTCTTTTTTTAATCTTGCTCCATGGCATTCTGGACATTCCATATTGCTCATATATAGTTCATAAAATTGCATCATTCCTTGTGATTTTGTTTCTTTATGCCTTCTTTCTAGAGTTGGAATTACACCTTCAAATGGAGTTTTATTTTTTCTTATTCCAAATGCTGTTTCATATTCAAACTCTATTTCCTCATCTCCAGTTCCATAAAGTATTTTTTCCATAAACCATCTTGGAAGATCTTTTATTTTCTTAGATATGTCTACACCATAGTGTTTTGCAATTGCTTCAAAGTACATTTTAGCAATTGTATCACCTTTTTTCATTGTACTTGCACCAAAAGCTTTTACACCATTATATAAAGTTAAGTTTTTATCTGGAATTATTAAATCTTCATCCATTTTCATTAAATATCCAATACCTGTACATGTTGGACATGCTCCAAATGGATTATTAAATGAAAACATTCTTGGGGATAATTCTTCAAAACTAATGTTACAATCAGGACAAGCATAATTTCCGCTATATAGTACTTCTTTTTCTCCTATTATATCTACTGTTACTAATTTATCTGCATATTTCATTGCAGTTTCTATAGACTCGGTAAGTCTTGCCCTTATTCCCTCTTTTATAACTAATCTATCTATAACTATATCAATATTATGTTTTTTCTTCCTATCAATATCTATATCATCTGTAAGTTCAATCATTTCTTTGTCAACTCTTGCTCTTACAAAACCTTCTTTTTGAAAATCTTCTAATAATTTTTTGTATTCTCCTTTTCTCCCTCTTATAACTGGTGCTAAAATCTGTATTTTTGTACCTTCTTTAAGTTCTAATATGCTATCTACAATTTGATCTATACTTTGTTTTTCTATTTTTTTACCACATTTAGGACAATAAGGTACACCTATTCTTGCATACAAAAGACGGATATAATCATATATTTCCGTTACAGTTCCTACAGTAGAACGAGGATTTTTTGAAGTTGTTTTTTGGTCTATAGAAATTGCAGGTGATAATCCTTCTATAGATTCTACATTTGGCTTATCCATAATACCTAAAAACTGCCTTGCATAAGATGATAAACTTTCTACATATCTTCTTTGCCCTTCTGCATATAAAGTGTCAAATGCTAAAGATGACTTACCAGAACCTGAAAGCCCAGTAATTACAACTAGCTTATCTTTTGGTATTTCTAAGTCTATATTTTTTAAATTATGTTCTTTTGCTCCTTTTATTATAATTTTATCATTCATATTTTGCCCCCAATAAAAATATTTGCTTTACATATTATAAAACAAATGTTTTATAATGTCAATCTTTTTTCTTTATATTTATTTACATTTATCTTCTATTTTGATATAATGCTTATATCAATTGTAAATAGAGGTGTTTTATGGGAGAAAATATTAAAGAGAGATTAGAGAATATTGAAGATTTAGATAGAATGTTAGATACTGTTTTTGAAAGTAAAAAAGATACTATAGCTTCAGGAAAAGAAGAAATTATAGATGCTATTAAGCATGATGGCATTTCTTTTGATATAACTGAAAATGGTAAAGAATTTACCGTTACTAAAAATATTTATGAAGTTATAGTAAGTAAAGATGGAAAAACATTTCATGAAATATATGATGACCAAGGAAATATGCTTATGCCACCTATTTCTGATGAAAGTTTTATAAACATGAAAAATCTATTAGAAACTAGTAATGGAGAAATTGATAATAAGCTTTTAGAATCAGTTATGAATGATGAAAATGGAAAATCTTTATCAGAACTTGAAAATGAGAATAATAAAGAGATTGCAGATGCTTTAGGTATGAATGAAGATGATATAAAGTCTTTACAAATACATTCTTTAATATCAAATGAAAAAGATGGTAAAGATAAAAATACAAAAAATAATCCAGCTTTAGAAGCGGAAGTTAATGCTTTAAAAAATATGGGTTATACTATTGATACTACAGAACTTGCAACTGATGAAGAAACTATTAAGGAATTCTTAGGTACTGATGCTAATAATTTATTAGTTGTAAAAATTAATTCTGATTGGAAGATTTTTAAAGTTGGTAGTGATGGTTCTTTAGAATTAGAAAACAATTTAGAAATATCTGCTAATGAATCTGCTTTTCATACAGTAAATGAACAAGGTCATAAAGAATCTAGAATGGCTGAAATTGAATTTAAAAGAAAAGACCATCCAGACTATTCAATAGCCATAGACTCTCAAAACAAAGAAAACACTACTCAAATATACTTAGTTGCTGGAAACAGTAGAACAGCTACAGAAATTGAAAATAAAACAGTAAAGCAACCATATGCAGAACAAATAAATAATGAAAGATTAAAAAGAGCTCAAGAAAATCCAGATGATGAAAAAAATCCAGAGCAAGAAGCTGATCCTCATGAACCTACTTTAGAACCTGGAAGTAATAATCATTATTAAACTAATAACTTCCTTATAGTTATATCATTTTTATTAATTTAATACTATATATTAACAAGGAGTATAAATTTATCTCCTTGTATTTATTTTCCGAAGTATTTTCATTCCTTTTTGTACATATTTATTTTTCATAAAATATTTCCATATAGAACCATTTAAATAATTTTCTATCATGCACATTCCTACACCTTTATCTATTCCAAAATTTTCATTTGCAAACCAAGGTTTATCTAGACATAAATTATAGCTATTATTAAAACCATAATCTGACCAAAGTTCATGAAAATTGTTATAATAATTTTCCATTGCCTTTATGGATTCTTCTGGTAAAAATACTATAGATGCAATTGCTCCAGAAGTTGCTACTGTTCCATCATTTTCTTTGTCTATATCTATTTCACAAGGCATTGCCCCTATCTTCCCTTTATATCCATTTGGAGTAAGACACGAAGTAAGTCCCCAAGAGTTTTCACTAAATGTTTTAAATTTATCTTTTCTACTAATACAATATAATCTATTAGCTTTTGTAGCTTTTACAGAATTTTCAAACCAATCAACCCCGTTTTTATCTGACCAATTTCTAAAATCTATAAAGGCATGAGAATATTGGTATGCAAAAAGAGAACCTGTATATGTGTAAATTATATCATCTATTCCCATAAAACTTTTAATAGGCTTTTTAAAACTATCATATACACTAATTGGTACAAAATAATTAGGAGATGCTATACTTAATATATATAAAATAAGCTGTTCACCATAAAAATTCCACTCTCCCCTATGCCCTAGTTCTTTTGAATATCCCATATAAAACTGATTTTTTCCCTTTTCCAAAAACCATTTCCAATTTATTCTATTATATAAAATTTCAGCTTTTTCCTTTATCTCTCCTTCAAAAAATTCTCCACAAACAATGGCCCCACAAGCAAGTAATGCTGTATCAATTATAGATATTTCAGTATCACTATCTTTTCTTTTTCCAGTAGAAGTATCAATAAAATGATAATAAAATCCATTTATGTTTTCAAGCTTACTTAATACTGTATCCAATGTATTATTTACAATTCTAAATGCTTCATCATATTTTAAATATCCATGTATAACTCCAATTACCAATGCACACAGTCCTAATCCTACAGATGAAATACTAGATACATTCTGATTTTCTTTTGATTCATCATGTATAAGACCATAATTTAAATTTTTGTCAAAATTATTTTCCCTTATAAAAAACAGATAGGTTCCTTTAAGTTCTTTTTCTAAAAGTTCCTTTCCATAACATTTTTCTTCATTCATTATTTAATTATCCTTTCATTTAATATTAAGTAAAATTACTATAGTATTATTTACAATCTTTAAAATTTTAATCAAAATAATATAAAAGATAGAAAAATATTTACTTGCTTTTTATCATGTTCTAAATTATACTTAAATTAAAATTAAATATTAGGAGGAAATTGTTATGAAAAAAACTTTTTTAAAATTTTTTATTAGCATAATAGTTATTGTTCTTATAATTGTAGCTGTATTATATATCTCTTCAAGATTTCAAGATATATCAGGTATTGTTATATTGATTAATGATAATGAAATCTATATAAAAACTGCTGATACAATAAAAGAAGGTGATGAAATTAAGCCTTATCCATCATATTATGTAATTAATACTGATAATGTAACTTTTTATGATGTAAATGGTAAGAAAATTAGTATTTCTGATTTAAAAGGTGGTGACAGCATTCGTATAAATTATCAAATAAAAAGTGGACCTACTACTCAAGTAGCATATGAGTTTACTCCTATAGATAATGTAAAAACTATTAAAGTTTTAAATACAGATTTAAATAATGGTACTAATTCTAAAATACATATTAAAGAAGACGAAGCAAAGCTTGATTTAGAAAATGCTTCTGATATAACTATTTCATACATATATCCAAAGTTTGACTCAAATACAAATATGACATCTACAACTTCTATTAATAGTAAATTAAGTAATGCTGAAATCAATGAATTATTTACTACATTAAAAGATTATAATTATGAAATAATGGCTTTTAATATTGGAAACTATATCAGTGATGAATATTATAAAATTGATTTTGGTAATGGAATTTATCTAAAAATAGGTACTTCTGGAGCAGAAACAGATGTATATGAAAATGACCATAGAGTATTTAGAACAACCATTCCTGATGATTTAGTTAATAAAATTAGAGAAAGTTTTTAATATATCAGTAATAAAGTAATAATAAATTAAAAAGTGATAAAGGAAATAAATAAAAATGAAAATTATATTAATTAGGCATGGTCAGTCAGAATTCAATAAAATATCTAAATATAATAGAATATATTCTGGTCAATATGATTGTGAACTAAGCGAAGATGGAAAAAAAGCAGCAATTAATTTAAAAGATAATAATTATATCAAACAGATTAAACAACTTTATTCTTCCGACTTAAAAAGAGCATTAGAAACAGCTAAGCTTTCTACTGGAAGAACAGATATCATAATTGATAAAAGATTAAGAGAAAGATCTCTTGGTGACTTTAATGGAAAGTATGCAATAGATTTAAAGAAAAAATATCCTGATTATTTTGACGAAGGTAAGTTTAAAAATTTTAATAATGATTTTATATTTAAAGCTCCTAATGGAGAAAATAATACAGAGGTTATCGAAAGGGCAAAAGATTTTATAAAAAACATTGACTTAACATCTAATAATACTATAGGTATATTTTCTCACGGAAGATTTTTAAGTTGTTTTATTGGTTTATTAATGAATTTAGATCAAAATATTATTTTAAAAATAAAAATACCAAATACCTTCCCTATTGTTTTAATTGGCAATAAAATTGGTGACTTTATTATAGAATATCCATCTTTAAACGATTTAATAAAATAAATGACAAAATTTAGATATAACAAAGGAAACAAGATATAATAGCATATCTTGTATTTCTTTTGAAATAATGTTAAACTTTATATTGTAATATTATTTAATTTTATATGGAGAATGTATGGATAAAGTATATAAAGATGATATTTTAGAAAAATGCCTTCCAAAATATTTAGAAGAAGATTTAAAAAGACTAAAAGAAGGTATAAAAAATAATGTAAGCTATTTAGACTGTTTAATTAATGAATTACAAGGCTCAGTAAATAGTGCTTTTGTAGATGGTGACATCACAGAAGAGCAATGTGATTATTTTTATAAAAAATATATTTATGGTGGATTAGTGTAAAAAATGCAATTACTGAAATTACGGTAATCAACTATACAGAAAAAGTTGCTTAAAATGTAAAAGGAGATATTGGTTAATAGCGTTCATTATACGAGGAGGAAATATGTTTAAACTTATATCAGATTATAAGCCTACAGGTGATCAACCTAAGGCAATAGAGTATTTATCTAATGGTATAAATAATAAAGAAAAATATCAGACACTTTTAGGTGTAACAGGTTCTGGTAAGACTTTTACTATGGCAAATATAATTGCAAATGTTCAAAAGCCAACTCTAGTTTTAGGACATAATAAGACTCTTGCTGGACAATTATATAGTGAATTTAAAGAGTTTTTTCCAGAAAATAATGTAGAGTATTTTGTGTCATATTATGATTATTATCAACCAGAAGCATATGTTCCCTCTTCTGATACATATATTGAAAAAGATGCATCTATAAATGATGAAATAGATAAGTTAAGGCATTCCGCTACAGCTTCATTATTTGAGACAAGAGATGTCATTGTTGTTGCATCAGTTTCTTGCATATATGGTCTAGGAGACCCTATTGATTATGAGCATATGATTATATCTCTAAGACCTGGTATGCAAGTTGAAAGAAATACAGTCTTAAAAAAACTTATTAATATGCAGTATACTAGAAATGAATTAGATTTTAAAAGAGGTACTTTTAGGGCTAAAGGTGATGTTGTAGAAATATATCCATCAGATGAAGGTGAAACTGCGATTAGAGTTAGTTTTTGGGGCGATGAAATAGAAAAGCTTGATGTAATAAATCCTCTTACTGGAAAAGTTGAAGCAACTAGAAATCATGTAATGATATTCCCTAATTCCCACTACGTTACAACTAAAGATAAAATGGAAAAGGCTATTATTACAATTCAACAAGAATTAGAAGAAAGAGTTAAATATTTCAAGGATAATGGCAAACTTTTAGAAGCACAAAGAATTGAGGAAAGAACTAACTTCGATATAGAGATGATGAGAGAAACTGGCTTTTGCCAAGGAATAGAAAATTATTCAAGACATATTAGTGGAAGAGAACCTGGTAGTGCACCCTTCACCCTATTTGATTATTTTCCTAAAGATTTTCTATTACTAATAGATGAATCACATGCTACAATACCACAAGTAAGAGCTATGTATAATGGTGATAGGGCTAGAAAAGAAACTTTAGTAAACTATGGTTTTAGATTACCATCTGCTTTTGATAATAGACCTTTGAAATTTGAAGAGTTTGAACAAAGGATTAATCAAGTAATATTTGTTAGTGCAACTCCTGGTGATTATGAGCAAGAACACTCAAAAGAACATGTTGCAGAGCAGATTATAAGGCCTACTGGACTTCTTGACCCTAAAATTGATGTAAAACCAGTTGAAAACCAAGTTGATGATTTAATAGAACAAATAAGGCAAAGGGTTGAGAAAAATGAAAGAATTTTAGTAACTACACTTACTAAAAAAATGGCCGAGGATTTGACTTCATATTTGAAAGATTTAGATATTAGAGTAAGATATATGCATTCTGATATAAAAGCTTTGGAAAGAATGGAAATTATTCGTGATTTAAGGCTTGGGGAATTTGATGTACTAGTTGGTATTAATCTTTTAAGAGAAGGTTTAGATATTCCAGAAGTATCATTAGTTGCAATACTTGATGCTGATAAAGAAGGATTTTTAAGGTCTGAAAGGTCTTTAATTCAAACAATCGGTAGAGCTGCTAGAAACACAGATGGAAAAGTTATTATGTATGCTGATGAGCTTACACCTTCAATGGAGAAGGCAATTTCTGAAACTAATAGAAGAAGGAGTATTCAAGAATCATACAATAAAGAACATAACATTACCCCTAAGACTATAAATAAAGCTATAAGAGAGACAATTAAAGCTACTTATGAAGTTGAAACTACTTTATCTAAAGATATAAAACCTGGAGAAGATATAAAAGATGTAGTAAATAGATTGACCGATGAAATGCTTAAATATGCACAAAATCTAGAGTTTGAAAAAGCTGCAGAGTTAAGAGATAAAATTAAGGAATTAGAACAATATGTTTAAAATTTATTAAATATTATTTTGGAAAAGCTATACATATATTATATATGCTTTTCTTTTTAAATTTATTAATAAAAAATTAATTATGGCATAAAATATATTTGTAATATATTTTTTAAAGGAATGGAATTTAATATGAACAATTATCCAATTATACCATATATTGGTTTTAAAAATGAAACTGTAACTATACCTCAGACATTTCCTATGCAACATCAAAATGTCCAGCCTGGAATGGAATATGAGATGACTCCCCTACCTATTTTTGAAAATCCTAATTATATTCCTAGCCATAAATTAGAAGGCAAAGTTGCAATTATATCTGGTGGCGATAGTGGTATTGGTAGAGCAGTAAGTTTATTATTTGCTAAAGAAGGTGCCAATATAGTTATTAGTTATTTAAATGAGCATCAAGATGCTAATTATACTAAACAGTTAGTTGAAAGTTGTAATAGAAAGTGTATATTGGTTCCTGGTGACCTTAGAGATGAGGCTCTTTCTTCTCACATTGTAGATGTAGCTATTAAGAACTTTGGAAAAATAGATATTTTAGTTAATAATTGTGGTGTTCAGTTTCCTCAAAATAGTATTTTAGATATTTCTAGTAAACAATTAAAAGATACTTTTGAAACTAATATATATACATTCTTCTATTTAACTAAAGCTGTGCTTCCTTGTCTAAAGGCTGGTAGTAGTATAATTAATACTACCTCTATAACTGCTTTTGGTGGTAAAAAGAATTTAATAGATTATTCTGCAACTAAAGGTGCTATAATGGTATTTACTAAATCTTTAGCATTATCTTTAGCTGATCAAAAAATAAGAGTAAATGCAGTTGCTCCTGGTCCTATATGGACTCCCCTTATTCCCTCTTCTTTTTCACCTGAAGAAGTTGAGATATTTGGTACAGAAACGCCTCTTAAAAGGGCTGGTCAACCATTTGAACTTGCTCCTGCTTACTTATATTTAGCTAGTGATGATTCTAAGTATGTTACTGGGCAAGTTATTCATGTTAATGGCGGTACAATAGTTTAAGTATATATTTATTATGTAACTCTCTATATTAATATTGAATATATTAATATAGGGAGATTTCTTATTATGAAATATAAATTGTATAATTATGATGCAAAACATAAATCTATATTTAATTTAATTTTTTTGTATATTCTATTATTGATATTTACATTATTTATTTACATACCTCAAAAGAACTTTGAATTTAATTTTAAAGTAATTGATAGTTTGAATTATACTCCAATTGTTAATGCTGAATTTATACTAACTGACAATTCATCTAATAAAGTTTATTTTTCTAGTTCAAATAATAATGGTATTGTTACTTTTTCCAATATTCCTGCTGGCAAATATGTATTAAATGAGTATTTTTCTCCTCAAGGCTTTTTGCCTAATAAAACAAAGTATAATATTTATATTGGTTTTGATGGTTCTATTAACTTTGAAAACAGACCTATAAGTGAACTTATAATTACTAATATTCCTGATAAGACTTTTAAAGTTACTTATATTTCTAATACGCAAATAGTATCTTTTACTACTTATTCTTTAGGAAGTTATACTATAATAAATTATCCTTTTGAAGAAAGTAAAGGTAATTTTTTAAATTGGAATACTTCTAGTGATAGTAGTGGTACTACTTATATACCTGGTGAAGTTATTAATCTTAAAAGAGATTTAATACTTTATGCTGTATTCGAATAATCAGATTAACTTATTATAGCTTAATCTTTCTAAAATCCTATTATTTTATTATACATGTCTATTGCAAAGTTATCAGTCATTCCAGAAATATAATATATTATAGCTTTATAATAGTCTTTTTCATTTTCTATATTAAATATAACCTCATTTTTGGCTTCATCAGGTCTTTTTAGATTCCAATAATTTAAAAGCCATTCTTCAAAACTATTTAATAAATCTGGATAATATTTTTTAAAATATTCAATTTTCTTTGTTGTATTTTCTCCATCATATGTATTTTTTAGAGTATTATAAATTTCATTTATAACAAGTTTAAAATATCTGTTTGATGGCTTTATTCTATCAGATAAGTATATATTTTTATAATTAAATTCTTTTATTTTATTAGCAATATTAAACATTTTATCTGAAAAAGTTAATCCTTTTTCTATAGATGAATTATTGCATAAATCAAATATAAGGTTATTGATTATTATTGTATTATTAATAACTTCTCCTTTAGTATATTCTAGTAATTTATATAAGTTTTCTAATTTTTCATCTAATATTCCAACTGTAATTGCATCTTCAATATCTCTACCTAAATATGATATTTTATCAGCAATTTTTACAACGCATCCTTCCCATGTATATGGCATATATTTATTAGGTCTATCATATTCAGCTAAATTAATAAATTCATCTCTTGGTTTTATCATGTTTTGGTCAATTTCTCCACAGTGTGAAATGATACCATCTCTTACTGCATATGTTAAGTTTAAGTTTTGGTTATTCTTTAGATTATCTTCTAAAAGTTCTATTTTATCTACATAATCAAGTCCATTTTTTTCATGCCAAAAGCTTTCTCCTATATCCTTCATACTTATTTCTGATAATATTTTTTCTCCAGTATGACCAAAAGGACTATGACCTATATCATGTGCTGTTGCAATTGCTCTTGTAAGTTCAGTATTTAAGCCAAAATATTTAGCAATAGTATAGCTAATTGATTCTACATGTGTTACATGTTCTATTCTTGTACATATATGGTCATTTTCTGGTGAGAAAAATACTTGCGTTTTATGCTTTAATCTTCTATATCCTCTTGAATGTATTATTCTAGTATAATCTCTTTGAAATTCATCTCTTATTTCATTATTTCTTGCATAAAGTTCTTTTTCTCTTTTTATAATATTATTCCATTTTGAATTTTTTTCATTTGCAGCTAAATCTTTAAATAAATCTCTCATTTTTTATTCCTTTATTTTTCTAATTATCTTTATTTTTTCTATTCTACTATAACAGTTTTGCCTAATAATCCATTTGCACCAATAATTAGTATTTTCATATTTATACCTCTTGTTGTAATGGTTTTACAATATTATTATTGTAGAGTATATTTAATTCATGTAAAGGTCTGGTCATTGCTACATATAATAACTTCATATTAATTGCTTTGCTGGAATTATATTCATTTTCTGAAGCATTTGCAACAACAACTCCATCAAATTCTAAACCTTTTGCTAAATAACTAGTAATAGTACATATCCCACCATTATATTGAGTATCAGAATCAGTTATATTATTAATAACAAACTCTTTATTCCTTAGCTTATTATTAATTAAAGTAGCTTCTTCTTCATTTTTACATATTATAGCAACTGTTTTATATTCTTTTTCATTATATTGTTTTAATATATTTTTTATTGTGTTAATTTGCTCATCTGATGTATTATATTTAATATAACTAACCTTTTTCCCATGTCTTATAACTGGTTTTGCAGTATTTAAATTTATATAACCTGTTATATTATTAGCTGAGTTCATTATCTCCGTTGTAGTTCTATAACTTTTTAAAAGATATTTCATTTCACACTTATCATTAAATGTATTATTAATTACACTTTTCCAACTTTCTATTCCTCTATATTGGTATATTGACTGTGCTAAATCTCCAAATATACTAAATGTTGCATTTTTTAGTAAATATTTTAGTGCATAAAAGCTAAAATCTCCAAAATCTTGTGCTTCATCTATTGCAACTTGTCTATACTGTTCATATTGTTCTATTCCTGATATTTTACTTTTTAGGTATATTAATGCACTTAAATCTTCAAACTCTACATTTTTATTTTTTATATTTAAAATATTTTTCTGTATTTTTTCCTTCATATTATTACATAAGTCAATATTTATATATTTTTTTATATTATTAAGAAATGCTATATATACATTTAAAATATTAGGAATTAAACTACTAAAATATTTTTTTATATATTTTTTGTAGCCATTTTTTAATTCTTTTTCTATAAAACTTATTTTTTCTAATTCGTTTTTATTCAATTCTTTAGAAGTTGTTGCTATATTCTTTTTATATTGTTTCTTAATTTCAGACATTATTAAATCATAATTATCTTCTATGTATTTCGATAAAATTAAACTTGTCCTATTTAATTTTGTCTTTATATTATCATAACTACCTAATTCTTCTATTGAAAAGTATATACTTTTAATAATATCGCTTGATATTATATTATATCCTTTGATTTCAATGCCTTTTTCTGGAATTATGTTTTCCTTCATTTCTTTTATAAACTTATCTAAAGCTTCTTTAAATTGCATTGAAACTTTAATTTTTTCATAATTTAATAAATCTTCATTTACAATAGATTGAATCAATTTTCTGTCTTCGTCAATTAACTTAATATTTTCATTTAAAAATTCTGCACAAAGTTCCTCATATGTTAATTGTTTTATATTTTCAACATCTAAATCTGGTAATACTCCTGAAATGTAATTAACAAAAAATTTATTTGGTCCTATAACTAAATATTGATTTGGCTTTATATTGTCACGATAATTGTATACTAAATATGCTATTCTGTGTAACGCAACAGTTGTTTTACCACTTCCTGCAACACCTTGTACAATTATATTTTCATTTAAGGGTTCTCGTATGATAGCATTTTGTTCTTGTTGTATTGTAGAAACAATATTCTTTAATCTATTATCTGCACTTGCCCCTAAATATGGTCTTAATAACTCATCATTAGAAACAGTGTCAACATCTTGATAGCTTTTTAATTCTCTATTTTCAATATCATACTGTCTCTTTAATAATAATTCGCCTGTACATACTCCTCCTGGTGCTTTATAAGATGCTCTACCAATATTACTATCATAATACATTGAAGAAACAGGTGCTCTCCAATCAATTGTAATATTATTATTATCTTCATCTATAACACCAACTTTGCCAATATATAATTGTTCAGGCTTTGCCTCTCCATCTCTAGCAAAATCAAGTCTTGCAAAATATGGCTTATTTACACTTTTTTTCATAAGCCTTAGTTTTTCTGAATACATTTCAATAGAGTTTTTTATCATAACCTCATTATTCATATATATTCTAGGTATAGCCTCAATTCTTTGATTATAATATTCTATAACATCTTCATATTTTTCTATAATATTCTTTAAATTTTCTTTTTCTTTTTGGAATTCAATATTATCCATATTCATTCTCCTAATAAGCTATTTTTATTCAAATATTATATATTATATTATTTTGAATTCTATTATTATCTTTCCTTTTTTACTATTGTTTTTTGGTTACTTTTTTACTTTTTTAATTTTTTATTTAATATATTATTTTATTTTCTTTATTATATATATTAAATATCTTTATGCATTCTTCTCTATCAACTTGCTTAAGTTTTACCATATTAGGCTTTTTTCCTTTTAGATATTCATATATATCATTATCTCTAAATCCTATTCTAGCTGCATCTTCTCTATTTGCTCCATAATATATTTCTTTTATATTAGACCAAATAATTGCAGATAAGCACATTGGACATGGTTCGCAAGATGTATATAAAATGCATCCTTCTAAATCATATGATTTTAATTTTTTGCAAGCTTTTCTAATAGCTACAATTTCTGCATGTGCAGTTGGATCATTGTTTTTTAAAACCATATTATTGGCTCTAGAAATGATTTTTCCATATTTATCTACAACAATTGCTCCAAAAGGTCCTCCTTCACCTTTTTTTGCTCCTTTTAAAGCTATATCTTTTGATATTTCCATATATTTATTCATATAACTTACCTCTTACTTTTCTAATTATCCTAAAGCTATATCTAAAACCATCATAAGAACAAAACCAAATGCTACTCCTATTGTGCCAATATTTGAATGCTCTCCGTTTTGTGACTCTGGTACTAATTCTTCTACTACCACATACATCATAGCACCTGCTGCAAAAGAAAGTATATATGGCAAAACTGATGTTACAGCATTTGTAAGTAAAATAGTAATAATAGCAGCAATTGGCTCTACTATTCCAGAAAGCATGCCTAATAAAAAGGCTTTTCTTTTAGACATACCTTCACTTTTTAATGGCATTGATATTATTGCTCCTTCTGGGAAATTTTGAATTGCAATACCAATTGCAAGTACAAATGCTCCTGCTATAGTCATCATCTCATTTCCTACCATAGAACCAGCAAGCACAACTCCTACTGCCATTCCTTCTGGTATATTATGAAGAGTAACTGCTAAAACAAGCATTGTGGATTTTCTTAAGTTTGATTTAATCCCCTCGGGCTTATCTTCTTTAAGATGCATATGTGGTATTACGCTATCCAATATTAGCAAAAATATTATTCCAATTAAAAATCCTACTGCTGCAGGCAAATAGCTAGGAATGTTTTTATCTTTTGCCATATCAATTGATGGAATTAAAAGTGACCAAATAGATGCAGCTATCATTACACCAGCGGCAAATCCTAACAATAGCTTCTCCAATCTCTTATTAACTGTATTTTTCATCAAAAATACCATACTAGCACCGAGTGTAGTCCCTATAAATGGTATTAAAACTCCTATTAACACATTCATGATATTCACCTACTTTTATAACACTATATTAAAATACTTTCATGCTTTTTAAGCCACTTTTCTACTCCTTTTTCTTCATTAGTAAATGTTATATACTTAGAAACAGATTTTATTTCATCAAAAGCATTCCCCATTGCTACTGATATTTTACTATATTTCATCATTTCAAAATCATTTGAGCCATCTCCAAAACATATAATATTATCTTCTTTATAAAAATTATTACTTTCTTTTTCTTTTAAAATCTTTAATAAATTTAAAAGACCATAATATTTGTTTATATTTAAACTAACTACATCTAACCAAACATATTCACTTGTATAATCTTTCATTAGATATAGTCTAGTTGTTTTAAGTTTTTTATCTTTTTCATTTTTATTTGAATATGAATTCATAAAATCATATACTGCATTATTATTATAAAAATGGACTGCAATATGAGTAATCTTTTCTATATCTTTTCCTAAATCTTCAAATTTATCTATTTTTATTATTGTACTTTTTTCATATTCTTTTTCTCTACTATATTTATAAATATTAGAATTAGTATATATTTTTATATCTTTGCAATTATTTATAATAGCATCTTCAAATACTATTTTACAATCTTTACTATCTAAATTTTCCTCAGAAATTACCTTTTTATTAAAGCAGTCATAAATTAATGCACCAGCATCTGATATTATATAATCTGCAAAAGAACCTTTACTAGTAACATCAAGAGCAGAATTTATAGACCTTCCAGTTGAAATTACTACTAAATTAAGTTTTTTTCTTAGCATATTTAAATAATCTATTGTACTTTGAGGTATTTTTTTATTATTATCTAGCAATGTACCATCTAAATCTATTGATAATATTTTTCCCATAAAACTCCTTATATATAATTTTAATTTAATGTAATTATACTAAAGTATTTAATCTTAGTAAATACATTTTTAAATAATAAAAAGCATCAATATTTATATTATCAATGCTTTTTTGTAAATCATTCAAACTTTATTTAGTTAGTCTCTCCATTTTTTACACTTTTTAAAATATTATGTGTTAATTTAGTTTTATCAAGTTTATTCATTATTAAAATAATAATTCCAACTACTGCAAAAGTTACTGCATATATCATTATACTCATCTGCCAATTTCCCTCAGTAATGCTATCTCCTGCAATTGTAGATGATATTACAGATGGAAACCTCGCAAATGTAGATATAAGTATAAATCTTAATGGTTTTATTGGAAGCATTCCAGCTAAATATACTAAAATATCTTTAGGAGTACCAGGTATTAAAAATAATATTAACATAATATACTCTATTTTTTTAGGATTTTTAAAAAGTTTACTATTCTCTATTTTTTTAATTTTATCCTCGCTGCATATGCTAATTACAAAATTTCTACCAAGCTTTCTAACAATAAAGAAAATCGCGGTTGTTATGATGGAAACAGAAACAGTTATAAATATAAGTCCACCTACCCAGCCATAGCACATACCTGCCAAAATTTCTATAGGCTCTCCTGGTAATATTGGAAGAAATATTTGCGCTGCTTGAAGGCCAAATAAAAGCATCATACCCAAAAAGCCTGAGCTTTCTATTTCCTCTTTAAAAGCTTCTTTTCCATTTGGCTCTAATAATTTATTCATAATTGGAAATAGATATATTGTAAGTCCTATTAAAATTAAAATTGTTATAACAAAAATAATTATCTTAAAAACTTTCAATTTATTTTTCTTTATTTTTTCCATAATTATCTATTACCTTTCTCTACTATTAGAATAAATTTTATTCATTTTTTCATCTGGATAATATGTATCAAAGAAATAATCAAGTCCTCCTTTTGGAGCAATATTTTGCCTTCTTTCTAAGCTTCTTTGTGCAGCAAGACTAGATGCTGATATATTAAATACCATAAATACTACTAGTATAAAAGTTGCAACCTTAAAATATACTTTATTCGATTGTCTACCAATTTTCTCTATATTAGGATAAATAAGCTTCATAAATAAAATTCCCCCTATTCCCCAATATATGCAATGAAGCAGACTTGTTCTTCCATTTATATTAAAAAGTAAGTTTGAATAATCCCATGATACTGTGCCAAAAAATCTTTCTTGGAAGTATGAGAATAAGTATTCTGTAACTCCACCTAAAATCATACTTCCTACAAATATTTGCATATTTGTTTTAGCATGTGGAATAATTAAGTAATATATTATTAATCCTATACCATATACTTGTATAAAAGGTCCAAATAATAATCCTTGCCTTGATACAAAATGTCCATTTTGAACAAATCCAACTATATTTTCTACTAAATATCCAATCATGCTACCTATTAAAAATACCCAAAATATTTTTATAATTTTATCTATAGCTTTATCTTTTTTTATTTCATTTGTTGTCATTAAAGTTTCCATATTTTCCCCCACTACTATTATTACATTTTTTACTACCTTTAATTGTAAGCTATAATTATTAATTTATTTTTTATAAATTATTAATATTTAATTAAATTTAAATATCATTTATTCCATATTAAAATTGCCTTAAATAAATCTCCGTCAATTTCTATATTAAACTTTATATTTTGAAGTTCTGCTAAGCTTCTAGCTATAGAGAGTCCTAAGCCGCTTCCTTCTGTATATCTAGATTTATCTCCTCTAACAAATCTTTGCATAAGTTCATCTGGTGATATATTTAATTTCTCTTTTGATATGTTTTTTATTTCTAAATATATCTGTTTACTATTATCTATAAGCTTTATATAAACTCTTGTGCTTTCCATTGCATATTTACAAACATTACTAAATAAATTTTCTATAATTCTATATAAATATCTGTTATCTGCCTTTATATTAACATTCTCTTTTGGAAGTTCTAAGTCAATATTAATATTTTTTTCATTTAATCTATCTTCAAATTCTCCTGTTACTTGTTTCAAAAGTTCATTTAAATTAATATTTTCAATATTTAATTTTACATTACCAGATGATGCTTTTGATGCTTCTACTAAATCATCAATTAGCTTTTTAAGCCTTTGAGATTTTTGTTCTAATACTTTTATATAATCTTTTGCTTTTTCATCTTTAATATCTGCTTCCTTTAATAAATCCACATAATTTATTATTGAAGTAAGAGGTGTTTTTATGTCATGTGATACATTTGTTATTAATTCTGTTTTTAATCTTTCTGACTTCAAGCTTTCACTAACTGCATTTGAAAATCCATTTGATATATCATTAACATATATTGCAAGTTCTTTTAAAGTTCCTCTTAGACTATTCTCATCTAATCTAACATTATTATTTCCTATATATATTTCATGCAAAGTATTTTTTATTTTATTTAAATTCTTGTTATATTCTAATAACTTATATAGTGTAAATATCCAAAGAGCAAGTAATAAAAGGAAACTTATTCCTGTAAAAAAGGTTAGTCCAAGTATAGAACTTATAATTACAAATCCAATATAAAATATAATCAGTTTTGTCTGAGAATCACTTCTATCTAATATTTTATCGGTCTCTTTTTTTATTTTATTTTTTATTCTCCTATATATTTTATATATAAGGAAAGAATGTATAAACTCTCTTGCTTTTAATCTTTTAATTGTAGATACTGTCAAAACTAAAAGTGATATATATGAGCCTATATATGCTAACTCTATTAATGAGTATAGTAGTTCTTTTGAAATAGAAGTATAGTACATAATGGCTTCTACTAACATAATGCAAATACCAAATATGGTAAAAGATATAAAGACTAATAGTTCATATGGAAATTTATCAAGCGAATTTAGCATTATTCCATCTTTTTTATTAGTATGTCCTACTGCCCATATCAAATATGATGCTATAACACATAAAAGAATAATATCTACTGGTATAAGTATTTCAGCTAAATTTTCTCTACCTTTAAAAAGATTTATAACCATCATTTGAAATGAATATGCATTAGAATATTTAAATCCTGATAAATCAATATAACTATATATACTGTATTTTTTCAAAGTTTCTATACCGTCATATGGTAATTCCATGTATTTTGCATTATCTTTATTTATTTTTTCAATATCAGTTTCTATTCCATTATTTTGAGTATATATCCAATAGTTTTGATTGTTTTTCATATTTTCTATGTCTAAGTTATAGTCTTTTGATTGCATATTTGTATATATTTTGCCATTTTCATTATTTATTATTATATATTTGATATAATCTGTTACACTATTATTATCATAATTAAATCTTGAACTGTAAAATATATTGTTATCTACATTATTATATCTACTAGACATTCCATCATCTATATCCAGTTCATTTTGACTAATATAATTAGTTGTAGTTATAATATATGATAAATAACTGTATGCAAATTCATCTGAAGTTTTATAGCTTTCTTCACCATCTTTTAAGTATTCATCCTTAACTCCTATATATGCTATGCTTAATACTAAGCTTGCTGTTATTATTGGAATTAATATGTAGCATATAAGTTTTAAGAGTCCTGAATTTCTTATTTTTTCCATATTTTTCTCCTACTTTATATCTTCTATTTTGTACCCAATTCCCCATATTACTTTTAAGTATTTTGGCTCTTTTGGATTTATTTCAATTTTTTCTCTTATATGTCTTATGTGTACTGCAATTATATTTTCTGCTGCTAAGCTATCTTCATTCCATACATTTTCATATATTTCTGATATTGAATATACTTTCCCTTTGTTTTTTAATAAAAACTTCAAAATGTTATATTCTGTAGCTGTTAGCTTTATATCTTTTCCATCTGCTATTACTTTTTTAGTATCATCATTTAGTTCTAGTTCTCCTACTTTATATATTTTTTCACTTTTTTCATTATTATTGCTATTTTCTATGCTTCCAAGCTTTACATATCTTCTTATACTTGAATTTACTCTTGCAACTAATTCTAGTGGATTAAATGGTTTTGTTATATAATCGTCTGCTCCTATATCTAATCCTGCTATTTTATCATAGTCTTCAGATTTCGCTGATAAAAGTATTATTGGTATAGATTTTTCTTTTCTTATTTCTTTTAAAGCTGACAAACCATCTTTATTTGGCATCATTATATCAAGTATTACTAAATGCACTAAATTCTCATTAACTTTTTTTACCGCTTCTAAACCATCATATGCTTTTATAACATTATATCCTTCTCTTTTAAGATAAATCTCTATTGCTTTTACTATTTCTTTATCATCATCTACAACTAAAATATTGTACATTTTTTCTTTTTTCCTTCCTAGTTTTTATTTTTCCACATATTATATATTACCACATAATTATTAATTTTATATATATACTTTATTAATTTTTTATTAAGATTAAGCTGAAAATAGACTTATATCTAACATTAGATTATAAGCCTATTTTATTCTTTCATTTGTTTTTCTATCCAATATATTATTAAATCTACTATGTATTCTTGTTCTTCACTTGTAAGTTTTCTTCCACTTTGTATTTTATGCCACTTATATAAGCATCCTCTACAACATGTAGCAGTTGCATGCTGGGCAATAAATACAGGATGTCCTTTCATTGGTGTTTGTTTTCCATCATTTAATATGCTTTCTGGTGCTAATCTTTTTGATATAAAGTCTTGTGCATGCTTTTTTATTGTTTCAATACCTTTTTCTTTTACATATTCTTTATATTTCTTTCCTAATTTAAAACTACTTCTAAACTTTGATTTTGATAGCCTTCCCATTACATTTTCTATTTTTTTTAATTCTATTTCTTTTTCCATAACTTTCCTTAATTTATTACAATCTATAACTCATCTTTCTTAAAAATACTTTTAATTTTTGCTCTTAATTTTTCATACCAAGTTAATCTTATAGGTAGATTTTCTTCTTTATCTTTATCTTTTTCAATTCTATATTCTTTTTTATTTATTTCTCTATTTTTAAATATATTATCTACATTATATTTTTTTTTTTTTTTTTTTTGTTATTTTTTTTTTTTTTCTTATTTTTTTTTTTATTTTTCTTTTTTTTTTTTTTT
>ERZ1643246.1637-NODE-1637-length-23743-cov-6.327930_pt1 | contig 23743 bp, 17 predicted proteins | sample MGYA00579265_ERZ1643246 | MGnify/ENA primary metagenome ERZ1643246 (study PRJEB29033, sample SAMEA4952261) | chicken gut metagenome | biome: Broiler Chicken; feature: Gastrointestinal Tract; material: Caecum | place: Ireland | collected 2018 | study: Broiler...
TTTCATCTACGTATCCATCAACTTGTCCTTCATTGTATACTCTAATTGTATATGTTACTATGTCTCCCGCTTCAACACTTACAGGATTTTTTGTGTGATTGTAGTTTGCAGTAGTTTCTCCTGCTAATAATGGGCTCACATCAACCTGTGGAACTCTATTAGTTATTTCTTTATCATTTACTGCTGTAATGAACTTTCTTAAAGACAAATCAAAGTATTTGCCAAGCATAACAAGTTCTTCATAGTCATCATCATCCTCATAACCTTTGCCTTCTTCAGAAGTTCCAGGTAAATAACTATCTATTTGAGTTTGTGTTAAATCTGCTGGATTAGAGTCTCTGTCTAAATTTCCACCTGTAATATCATGTGCTTCTACTATTTCTGCAACATTTTTTAAAGAAACATCTTGTTCTGTAGGGTCTTTTGTAACTCTACATTCTATTTGTACATCTTCATAGTCTATAGTATAATTTCCATCACTTGGATCTTTGTCAAAAGCTGAAATTATAGTGTCTTTTAAATAATTTGTTATTACCATTTGACCTGAAGCAGTACTTCCATCAGCTGCTACTTGAACTAATGAGCCTTCATATACTTGCCAACCATATTTAGTATTAGTAGTGCTTTCACTTGGGTCTACTAATTCTAGTCCATTTGGTAAGTAGTCAACTATTGTATCAGCATAGCCATCTATATCACCTTCATTGTAAATCCTTATTGTATAAATTATTTTATCTCCCTTTTCTACAACCAAAGGTGTTTTTGTATGTGTTTTTGTAACTGTTGTACCATTGTCAAAATCTGCTGTTCCTGTAGCTAAAGCTCTTAGATCGTTTTGTGTTATAACAGGTTCACGACTTACCTCTACATGTGCTCCGTTTATAGATGTAATAAATTTTCTAAGTGCTAAGTCAAATTCTGGATTTGTTATTTGTATTGTGCTAGCATCTTCGAACTTTTGCTTTTCTCTTGAAATTATTACAATAGGTTGATTATAAGCTAAATTATTTGCACCTACTGACCAAAATGTTTGTATAGTATTATAATATTCTGCACTAACTTTTAATGTAGCAGATGTTATATTTGATGATATAGGTATGCTAATGTAAAAGTTACTTCCTACTGTCTGTTCTATTTTTTCTGCTAAGGTATTTCCTAACTGCACTTCTTGTTTGTTTGAGTCAAGAACTTTTGCACCAGCTATAGTTCCTGAGTTACTGTACAATTCTGCATTTAATGTATAGTCCGTATTTGATAATTCTTCTATTTTGTATGGTCCAAGTATATAGTTTGAATTATCCATTGTTAAAGCTACTGAATCTTTAACAAAATTGATTGGTGATGTTCCAACACTAGAATCTTCATAAGTGTATCCACCTTCTACAGCATCTATTGCCCCTTGTACTAAATAACTATAAATTTGATCTATTTCATTATCTACTAGGTCTAAGCCATATTTATCAGTTAAGCTTGTACCATCGACAGCCATTTCAAGTGTTTGTGTTGAATTGTTGTGGTAATCTCCTGAAGGATTTGTAAAATACCATATTGCAACTTGTTGAATACATTCCAATATATCTTCAATTGCATCTCCATATGTTGCTGTATCTCTTAAAAAGCTGTCTTCTGAAACTCCTGCATTGTTAAGTAAATTTTCTTTTGATTCATTTGCTAATTCTATTTCATCCGATGTAGCTCCCTCTTTAGCTGGAATGTATAAATGGTCTAATACCCAAACAAGTTCATTATATGTTGTAGTGTCTGTTGGAAGCTCCTCTCTATATGGTGATTCTATTGAGTCTGGGTTTTTCATATTAAAATATTGTGTATAATTTACTATTGCATTTTGATATGATTCAGAGCCAAAACCTGATCCAGCTTTAATACAGTATATAGAATTATCTATTAAGCTTGTTCCTGTACTATTGTTGTATTGCACTATTTTGAATATATCTTTTGAATTAAAAGTGTATGTTCCAGTTTTTCTTGCTGTGGAATTTTCTCTTAGTCCTAAATAGATGCCATTTGCATCACTTACCGCAAAACTGCTTGTAGTTAAAGCTAAAACAACTATTAAAATAATACTTATAATTACTCCTAATTTTTTTGTCATAATTTGACCTCTCTTTAAATATTTTTATACAATTTATATTATAATATAAAATATATGTAAAATCAATATTTTCGTTGTATTTCAAATGGAATTTTCGGTTGATTTTTTATTTTTAGTTATGTGTTTTGATTATGCATAATGGTATTATTTGTAATTAAAACTAATTTATTCTAAATTTTTTCATTGTTTTAAAATTGGAAAAAATTTAATTTTTGCATTTAAGACTAAAAAAACACCAGTAAACTGGTGCTTGTTTGGAGGCGACACCCGGATTCGAACCGGGGATCAGAGTTTTGCAGACTCGTGCCTTACCACTTGGCTATATCGCCATTAATAAATTATATTCAAATTGTGAAGTAATAGTACCAAAAATACTTAATATTTGTTAAAAAAATAAACAAACCTTTTGCTTTAAAATAAGGAAGCCCAACCTTGAAATATAGGCAAAATCTTCGATTTTTCCTATATTATAAAATAATTAAATGCAAATGCATTACGGCTTTCAAAGCGAGATTTGTTTTAATGGAGCGGGAAGCGGGGCTCAAACCCGTGACCTTCGCCTTGGCAAGGCGACGCTCTATCAACTGAGCTATTCCCGCATTGGTACGTTATTTATCATACCAAATAATTACTAAAATGTCAAGTGGTTTTTTCCATTATTTTTATTGTTCCAGAGTAAATTTTAGCAATCAACCCAAAATAATCTAGTATTCCTCTCTTTTTCACTTCTTTTTCTGCTTTTATTTCTATTTCTTCTATTAGCTCATCTCCAACTTTTACGGTTATAGTGCCAATTCTTTCATTTTCTAAAACTGGTGCTTCTAAAAAGCTTACTGCATTTATTTCTATGGTAGGTTCACAATCTGCTGCTAACTGTTTTATTGGTATCTCATCTAGTTTTAACTCTAAACTGTTTGCTGCTTTATCTACATATATTCTATTTTGGTTTATTTGTTTCCACATTGCAAATTCTTTGCATACCATTTCTTCTACATTTACTGTATAAAATCTTTTATATGCATATTCAATTAATTTCATACTATCTTTTGCTCTATCTTTTCTTGTATCTGCTCCAAGTACTACAATAATCAAGTCCATATCTCCCCTTTTTACACTTGTTACTAAGCACCTTCCTGCATTATTTGTAAATCCTGTTTTTACTCCATATACTCCTTCTACATTACCAAGCAGCTCATTCGTATTATTTATTTGCATTGGGCTTCCATTGATATTTATTGTAGCAGTTTTTGTTTTTACTATTTTGGCAATGGTTTCGTTTTTTAAAGCATAGTCTGTTATTTTTGCAAGTTCATATGCAGTGGTATAATGATTTGGATTGTCTAATCCATGTGGAGTAACAAAATGAGTGTCTTTAAGCCCCAATTCTTCAGCCTTTTGATTCATGAGTTTAGCAAATTCTTCTACGCTTCCTGATGTATGTATTGCAAGTGCCACAGCTGCATCATTTCCTGACCTTAGCATTAGTCCATATAGCAAATCTATTACTGTTATTTTGTCATCTGTATGAAGCCCAAGTCTTGATCCACCTGTGCCCGCTGCTTTTGCAGTTATTGTTACTTCATCTGATAAATTGCAGTTTTCAACTACAATAATACTGCTCATAATTTTTGTGGTCGAAGCCATTGCAGTTTGCTTATTTTCGTCTTTACCATATATACATCTTCCAGAAAGTCTATCATACACTGCATATCTTCTTGAATTTATTGTTGGCTTTGTATTAGAAGTAGCCCCCGCTTCTATTTCTTTTTTTTCATTTTCTTCTATAACTACTTCTTCTATTTCATTTGCATCATCTGCAAAGACCGGAAAAGCTGATAATGTAAATATTAAAATTATTATAAAAAAGATTTTTATTACCTTTTTTGGCATCTAATCATTCCTCCATTTAGCCGTTTTTGTTAAATAAACTTGATTTTTCCTATTCAAGTATTGTTGTTTTTTGTTAAATAAGAAAACTTGATTTTTCATATTCAACAAAAAATCACCTATAACATTTATATGTTATAAGTGATTTTTTATGATTTTTATATTTTACCTATCTAAAGTTATATTCATACTATATGTTAAATTAGCGTTTTCTGTTGCTCCTTCTTCTGCTAATTCTTTATCAGTTCCAAAAAGTCTAATCAAATTTAATTTTAACTCTTTGGGAGTTTTTCCATCATCATAATATTTATCAAAAAGTAAAAAATAACTCATTGTTTTTCCAGGTTCAATAATAATTGCATTATTAATCAAGCCCAAAGCTGGGCGTTCTTGATCTCCAAGATTAAGTGTTATCTCGTTTGCGACTGTGCCATTTCCTATTACTAAATATCCATCAGTTTTATTTGTTATTTCTACTGCGTATTCCTCTCTGTCATAGCTCATATTTTTATACAGTACGGCGACTTTTAAGTATTGATCTTCACCTGTTAAATTGCTAAAATTAACTTTTCCTATATAACCTTGATTTGAAATCTTCATTACATTATTTTCTTCTATTAGTGCTACTTTTTCTCTATATGTGTTATATCCACCAGTAGTTCCTGTTGAAAGTATATCATCTAATATATTTATATCATAAATATATACATCACCAACATTTGAATAATTTTGTATGTTATATATTTTTTTGTTAGTAAATATTCCATCAACATATTCAATAAATTCATTTAAACTATCACTATACACATACTTTTGGCAATCAGTTGTAAGCAAATCATATGCTTTTTGATATTCTTTATTATTGCAATAGTTAAAAAATGTATCTATAACATTATTGATATCTTCTTTTTTATCTTCTGGAACTTCTTCTCCATTATCCATAACAGGTAAATCGGGAGTATATGTATTAATTACAGCCTGCTCTTGTGGAAGATTTTTTAGATAATTATTAATTATTAAAACTGCTGTCCATATAATTGCAACTATAACTACAATTTTCCAATACTTTTTCCAAAATTTTTTCAAAGCTAATAAAATTTTTGTACCTGGCTTCATTTTTTCTTCCTTTTTATTTATTTTTGATATTATTTATAATATTTGATATATGTTGTTTCAAGATTAAATATCTTGCCTTGCTTAGTTATTCTGCTACAGCAAAGGATAATTTAAAGTCATTTATATCATTTTCTATTATTACTACTTGTTGTTCTGATACTTCAGTTTGAGTTGAATCTGTTAGAGGATTTCTTATCTTTACTTTAAGTATGAATATTGTACCTTCTCTATCTATATCTGTATATTCAACAACAATATTGTTTGGATAATTATCTTTGCAATATGCTGTAAATTCTTCTATTGTCGGGAAATATGTTTGTTTAAATCCATCATATAGCAAGTCATATGCACTTTGATAGTCTTTACTTTCTACAAGAGAAATGTATTGTCCAAAATATGTTTCCATACGTAATTTTTCACTAAGTGTCGCGATTTTATCTTTCCTATTCTCTTCATCAACTTCTTCAGAAACTGTACTATAATTAGTATTTATCTCTACATTTTCATTTAAAGTTTCACCAGTTGTTTCATTAGTTAAAGCAACATCTTTATCTTTGTAATAATTATTCATAAATATTATTAAATTTATCGCTATAAGTAAAAGTATTATAATTATTAATACTATATATATAATCTTCTTTTTTTCACTCATACAAATTTTCCTTCCTGTAATAAACATAGGCATTGTTTTATATCAATTATGTATGTTTCTATTCATTTTCTTCTATAACTCCAAATTTAATTTGAGGAGTTATACTTTCGCTATTTGCTAAATATACTTTTAGTTTTATTGTATCATCATTTGAATAGTTAAATGTTACATTAAATGTTGTATATCCATTTTCATCTTCATTATATGAACTCATAGCTGCAATACTAGTTGAATATTTTACTCCTGAAATATTTGCTACCCTATAAGTTTGTGTTGCTATTTCCAAAAAATCATTAGAAGAATATATATGCATATTATTTATTTCATCTGTATTTAAATCATATATTTGTAAAATTTTATTTATACTTTTGCGTGTTGTTAAATTATATATTTGTTTAACATTTGTATTAATAAATTTATAAAATTCTTGTTCTAAATAATTTTCATCAACATTTCCTTTATATCTTTCCATTATAATTTTAATTCCACTAGGAATAATAATATCTTGTTTTTGTATGTTATTTGTGTCTTCTAACTCATTAGTAGTTATATTAGAAGAACTTGTATTTTCAGTTGAATTAATTATTGTATTTTCTTCAGAAATTTTTGTATTACTTTTACTATTAAAAAATATTACTTGACCTATTAATAATATAAGTAAAATAATAATTATACAAATTAAAAATCTTTTCATATATATTCTCCATCTATACGCTGGTTATTCTTCAGTATCAGTATCAGTTTCTGTTTCGGTTTCAAATATTCCTAGTTTTGTTCCTTTATATGTAGGATACATATATGTTTCTATATCATCAACAATTGTTCTATTCATATCATATAGTAATATATGTAAACCTTCATCTGTTGCAGTTCCTATTTGACTACCTGCTGTAACTTCGTCCCCTACTGATACACTTGGATTTATTCCACTAAATGTCATTTCCATATCCAAGACTATGTCTCTATCTACATCAAAATAGTCTGATCCAAACTTTTGCTTTAAAGCTTCTGCATTTCCATCTGATATAGTTTTAAACTTTATGGTAATAGTATTTCCGTCAACGCTTATTACCTTAGCATCTCCTGGAGCTATAATTGAATCACCTTGATTTACAGCTACTCCATTTTCTAAGAATAGACCATATTCATTTTCTTTTTTGGTTATCCCCCTTGTAACTATATCTTCATTTTCGTCTCCTACTTCTGTTTCACTTCCAACTCTTTCAACAGGCCATAATAATACTTGATTAAGTGGTTTCATAAAATCTTCTCTTGTAAAATATCCTAATTCAATTACCAGTTCTTTTAGCATTCTATAAATTGATTCTGCCTCAACTGAATGTACATTTTCTAATATAGAAAATGCTGTAAGTGCTGATTGTTTGCTCTCATTTCCATATTCATCTGTTGTAACAAATGATACTGGTTCTTTGTATACTTGCATATCCGCATCTTCTACTGGTTGAGTTCTATATTGTACTCCTTGGAATGTATATTCTTCTTCTCCTGCCTCATCTGCTTTTGCATTTGCTATTAACTGTGCTCTTAGTCTTGTACCATCATACCTATAATATTCTCCTGGAAAATCATAGCTATCACCCCAAGATGTAGTTCCGCTACCACCTCTGAATAAAGCAACAATCACATCATTAGGTCCTTCTGCTTCAGGTTCTGCTAGTTGATAAAATACACCCTGTGCACTTGTGTATGTAGTATCTAGAATTATGCTTGCTCCATTAAGATTTTGTTCTGATAATGGATCATCCTCAGCTTCAGTTGTAAATTGAACTTTTTTCTTTGCAGTTCCAGCTCTACCATATTCAAATGTTATATCTTTATAATACCAGTGTCTTATTACAGAATCAATTCTTGGCAAATATGCAGTAGATTCTTCTGAACCGTCTTTTATTAGATTTTTTAGTTCTTCTAATTGTTCGACAGTAATACCTGAAAGTACTGTAGTATCCAATGTAGCTTGAGCAGCTGCTACCTCATCTAAATTATTTAAATCAACAATTGGTAACACCTGATTTATCGTTTGATCTTCTCTAGATGTTGTTGTAATGCCTCCAGGCAAAGGAATTCCAACTCCTGGTGCACCACTTCCAGTTGGTACTTCTTCTTCTATTGTTACTCCTTCTACAGTACTATAAACTTGTCCTAATAAAGATTGTTCTAAGGCTCCTAAGTCAAACGCTATTCTTTGCTCTGAAAGTTCATATTCTGACCTATCTATTATAGTAGAACCTTCAGTTGCATAAACTCTATCTATTGGATATAGAACATCCATATGTGTTATTATATATAAAAAAGCATCTTCTAATCTTCCTGCAGCCTCAAATCTAGCAATTTGTTCATCAGTCATATTGCACATTACTTTTAAATAAACTTTTTCTATATCACTTTGTGAAAGTTCTGTACCATCTTCTTTCCTGTATATTACTTTAAATGTAGATTGCACTTCCTGTAAATCTATGTTAACTTTAGTATTAAAAGCATCACTCGCAGCTAAATCAAATGTTAAATCCGGCATCATAGTTGCTAAGTGTAATGATAAAAATAATTCAATAGGCTTGCCATAAATGGATGTCCAATCAGTCATATCAAAGTAAAGTGTATCGCCAAAGCCTATAGATAATTCATTATTAATTCCTATTCTATTGGATTGGATTTTTAATAATTTTCTATCTCTGTCAATTGATACTTGTTGTCCAAAACCACCTGAAAATGGAGCATCATTTACTGTTACATTTATCATTCCTTCTGAATATATCTTTCCATTTAAGCCTTCTATTCTATCGCTATCTCCAGCTTCACCAGTAAGCCAAGCTAATACATTGTTAACTCCAGATTGTCCAATACCTCGTAACCATCCTACTAAGCTCCAAGAGCTAAGCCTGTACATTGCTTCATTTTGAGCTATATATGCTTGTAAATAGTTTCTTTTTTTATCTAGTGGTGTTATTCCTACTATTTTAGAATTAGTTACACCATCATAATCTTCAGCATTTTCTTCTGAGTCATATTCATATTCAGCATCTGCAAATCCATATCCTACAATATCATATCCCATATCTTCTATTTTTTGTGCCAAAGCAATCTGGTCTTCTTCTGTAACACTAGTTGTAATTCCTTCACCTATAGCTAAGTCAACTATTCTTGACCATAAATCTTTACCAAAAGCTTTTATGCTATCTATAAAAGTTCCAGGTAGTGATGTAAAAAATCCTATAAGACCAATTATAAGTATTATTATTAATATAATTAGTCCAACAGTACCCAAAGTAGGAATTTTGGTAACTATCTTTATTACTATACTTGATGCTTTTTTTACTTTACCAGCTTTATTTGCAATACTAGACTTAGGCTTTGCATTTTTTTGTTCTTTTTCAGCTCCTGTTGTATTTATAGTACCATTATTTTCTGGATCCAACTTTTATATCACCTACCTCGCTTTTATATTAATTTCTATTAATTTCTATTAATTTCCTGAAAATCTATTATTACCTTTTTTATTTTTATGTATATTTCCTTTAAATCTACGTTTTATAAATGTTTCAGATATATATCCCTTTTGTACTCCTGCAACATTTTGTTCTATTTGAGTTGTTGCATCATCAGGAGACATTCCTGAATTTATATATCTATCTTGTTCATCACGTATCATATTATAATAATCTTCTTCATATGGTTTGACAGCTTCATCACCATTTAATAAAGCCTTTGTATGATCTCTTATCCAGTTATCATCATGTCCATCATAAATATTGGATAAATTATTATAATTCTTTGCAAATTTTCTTAAATTTGACTGTTCTCCAGCTTTTGCTATTGTATTATCTACCATACCATAGCCTGATTTAAATCCAGTAATTGCATGTGTTAAATTTCCTGTTGCTAAACCTGCTGAGCCTAATATTACACCTCCTGTAATTTTAGCCATAACTTTACCAGCTCCAAGTGCTACACCTCCTGCTAATTTAAGAGCTTTTTTCCACATTTCATCATTTTTAGTATTATAATTATTTTCTGCATTATTTGCACTTTGTCCTTCAGTATATATTGGTGTTTTATTACCTTCTTCTCCTCTTGGTGCACTTTGTTGAGATGTATTAGTACCTTTGTTATCTTCAAATACATTATTATCATTTTGTTGAGTATTTGGTTTAACATTTTTAGTTGCATTGCCATTTGTAGTAGGAGTCCCTCTACTAGCATATCCTTTAACTTTACTAGATCCAGAGGAAGCAGCTTTAGATACTGCACCAATTGCTGTGGTTACTAAAGCAGCTTGAGCAACAGTTTTAGCTACACTCTTTCCTTGGAAATGGAATATATCTTTTATTATTTCTTCCGCCTCGTACATAAAAAACACCATAATTATTGTAACAACAATACTTGCGACATCATCTATAGTCATCTCCTTTACTGCTGTTTGAACTAAGGCTAAATATATAATACAATGAAATGGTTGTAGCAAAATATTATATACAAAGTTTTTAAACCAGGTATTCAGTGCCTGAGATTTGCCATCACCCATTCTATCTAATGAATATGTAACGGTAATTAATGGTGAAATCATTACTAAGAAAGCTATTGTTACCATACGTTTAACATATGAGCAGAAAAATATAAAGGTCATTACAACTAGCATAAAGTAAATTATTGTATAGGCCAGTTGAGTAGTGAAATATACACTATCCCACATTGCTTTATCAAAAGCTTCAGCCATTATAGTATCTTCGGATATCGAGTTGTCTCTAGCTACTTTTAATACTTCAACAAGTCCATCATTAATGTTAATTATTAATATCATTATATAATGTAAGACAAATAAAAGTACCAAACTTACTACCCAATCTGTAAGCATTTTTTTATACCTAGCTTTATCTTCTGCAACAGAAGAAATTGCCATTCTAATACCTACATAAAGGACCATTACTGCTAATATAACTGCCGCTATATTTCTAATAGCTACATACCAAACCGAAATTTGCTCTCTTATAGCATTAATTATATCATAATTATCTACACTACTGCTAACCTTTTGGAAAAAGTTTATGCCTAATATAGGTACTTCATTAAATAAGATTTGGTCTAATGATATATTTAAAAAATGCATTATTAACCAAGCCAATAATAATGGTAATAATTTAACTACCCAAAAAACAAAACCAACTATACCATTTATAGCTGCACCGAATCCTCCTCCCCCTTCGTCGTCAGTAGTTGTGTCTGTATCTGTTGTATCAGTTCCTGTGCCAGGAGTTTCTGTGCTTGTTGTTCCTCCAGTTTCTGAATCAGAAGCATTATCTCCATCTACTAATGTTTGAATATCATCTTCAACAACTGCAACAATATTATCTGCTGTTTCTGTTAGAGCAGGTATACTAGATACAGCTTGTCTTAATGCCTCAATGCTTCTTTCATAATCATCCTCTATTGTACTTTCTGTATAATAGTCATTATATTTTTCAGCAATTGATTCTGAATATCCTTGATCTCTATAACTATTTGCCGTAATTTGGCTAGTTCCTTCTGGGTCTTCTGTTCCAGCTTCTTTGTTCATATTTAGAAAATACTCATAGAACATATTAGTTACAAAATCTTCATCAATAGACACTGCCTTAACATTGTTTTGTAATGCAAAAATTATAGTTAAAAGTATAGATATTATAATAATTAATTTTTTTATAAACGTTTTTCTTTTCATATTTCACCCCTTTTTATAGTCCTTGTAAGAACTTATTGGCACCTCTATATTTAGTTTTAGCTTTATCTTCAAAACTTTTTATTTTATTATCTAATTTGAATAAATCTTTTGTAAGGTCTTTGAATCTATTATCTGTTACTGTACTTTCAGTTATACTTGTCTGCATTATATCAACAATATCATCTTTAGTATATTTTACTTTTTTACTTAGTTCATCACTTGACATATTACTGTTTTCAGGCTTAATTTTTTCTTTTTCTATTAACTTATCTCTCATAAAAATTACTTGAGCTCTAGCCACATTATTTATCATACTTTTTGTATAACTATCTAGTTGAATTGACAAACCTAAATCACTTGCAACTGAATCTATTATATCATTAATAGAACGATTATCAATAGTTTTAATCTTATTCTCTTCTATATAATCATTTACTAAGTGTTCTATCTTTGTTTTACTTGCTGCACCTATTATTTTATCCGCAGTTTGTTGATAATCCATAAAATCTTTTTTATCAACCTTCTTTTTAATATCTTCTGCTTTTTGTGCAATATCTTTTTCCCTATTTGAAATATCTTCTAATATATCAACAGATTTATAATATTTATCCCTCTTTTTAGTATACTTTTCAGTTTGAAATGGTATATCTCTTTGACTTTCAATTGTACCATCTTTTCCTGACTTATAATGTTTCTTATGTAATCTGCTATCATTTAACCAGTTTACTCCTGTTGTAAGTAAACCTAATCCTACTGCAGGTTCAACTACAGTCATAGGTATAGCCAAAATTGTACTTGCAGAGCCTATAGCTGAATCCTTAATTAATTTAAAGTTTGCTTTATATCTTTTCTTCCTATGTGATGAAATACTCTTTTTTAGCTTTCTTGCTTTCACACCAACAGCGCCTTTTTTTCTTGAAAGTTTTCTTATTTTCGCTTGTTTTTGTAAAGCAACAAGTCCAGGTGTTTCTCCTCCTAGCTTAATATTTTCATTTGCAAAGTTTTCAACACGAGTATCAATCCAATCTAAGGCATTATTTCTTGCATCCTCAACAGCTGGAAATTTCTTATCTATTTTTCTACCTAATTTTTTTCCAGTATTTACAGCAAAATTTCCTACACTCTTAGCAACTCCTAAAGATGTACTTGCAAATTGACCAACAAACACCGCGCCTGCAAAAGCCTCCATTATTTGTTCTCTTTCTTTTCTTGCATTTGCCGATTCTTCTGCTAAATCTGATCTACCTTCAAAATTAAATATGCTTCTAAATACTTCATCTGCATCTAGCATAAAATTCATAAATACTAATGCTATAATATATCCCCATATAGATGTAAATGCCAATTTCAAAGCAGATGTCATAAGTACAGTATAAACAATTGCATGAACCGTTTGTAATAAAACATTTAACACAAAATCATATAACCAACTACTAAAAGAAGACCCCTTTTTTCCTCTAGCAATATCTATTGCATATTTAGCACCAATAAATGGAGCAATTACAATTAATAGCAAGATTGTAAAACTTCTTTTAATATATACCCACAGAAACTTAACCCATATAATAACAACAATTATGTACATTATAGTTGCAGGTATTGAAACACTTGCTCTTAAATCATAAGCTCTTGTCATTATAGTTTCATAGATTGAATCTTCTTCGTATCCTGACTCTGCCATAATATTTTGAGAAGTTTTTTCAAATATATCTACTAAACCATTGTTAGTATTTATTGTAAGTATCATTATCCAATGTATGACTAGAACAATAACTAAAGCTTGCACCCATCCTATTAGCATTGTTTTGTACTTTGCTTTTCCACTTGGTATAGTAGACAAAGCCATTCTTATACCTATATATATGATTATAACAGCTAAAGCTATTATTACTAAATTTCTAAAAGATACGTACCATGTTGCAACTGAATTTCTTATAACATCAACAGCACTTCCTGTTCTAACAGGTTGCCCTCCAGCAGTATCTGAAAAAAAGTTAATGTCAAGTATTGGAATTCTATTAAATATAATATCCTCGATATTATACAATGGTTCATCTTCTTCATCTTCTTCTGTTAAACTTCTACCTATTAATTGTTCACCTAAAAAATTTGCTGTGTCATTAACTACTTGTCCACCATTTCCAACACTATCATTAAAGTTATGGTTTGTTGAACTATAATCTCTTACTTCTCCACCTTGTTGAGCTACTGTATTTTTGGTCTGTTCTACTATGCTACTATCTATTGGACCTTCTCCATTTGCATCTGCTCCATCTTCAGCTAAGAATATTGACCCTGAATAGCTACTTAATACAGTGTTAGGATATGAACTATCCATTTCATCGAAAAAAGTTTGGCTTGCATTAAATGAAAATGAGCCTCTATTTAAAAAGTCATATCCCATTGAACCATCACCATTTGCTGGAGCCCATAAGGCAATTGCTGCTACTGAATAGTCTCCTTCTTGAGTGTACATTGATGCCACTCTACCACCCATACTATGACCTACAATAGCTATCTTACTTGTATCTATATCATATCTGCTTATCATACTCGATATAGCTGTATTAACATATTCATGCATATTTGATAGTGTATATGCTGATTCTGACGCTGTACTTTCTCCACAGCCTGGAAAATCTATTGTTACAGCTGCTATACCATTTTGTGCAAGTATACTTCCTAATCTAATAAAATGATCATCATCATTTCTTCTATTTCCTGTATATCCATGGCACATAACTACTAAAGGTATTGATGTAGTTGTACCATTTGGAATCATTATAGTTGCATTTATAGGATTTCCAGGAGTAGATCTAGATTGAAATGTTGTATCATTTGTTGTAACCACATAAGTTGCATTTGTTGATTGATTTCCACCTTCTGTTGCTTTTACTAAAGAAGTAGAAAAAGAGATAGTGAGCATAATTATACAAATTAATATAAATGCAATTTTATTGTATAGTTTTAATTTCATCACTATTCTCCTTTCTGCTTTTTATTTATACTAATTAATTTTTAAAATTTGATATTTATATTTTTTATTCCTAGTATTATTTTAGTTTTATATTAATTTAAATCATGTAAGAATGAATTTACAAATCTTTGAAATATTGATACATAACCTAAAATTGGAGCTTTTATTAAGTATATTATTAATCCTGCTATATAATCCATTATGCCGGCTATACCATCAAATATCCATGTAAATACATCTACTTGCTCTTCATAAATTATTGTTGTAGGCATACCATCAAATGTAAATTGATCAGCTATTTCATCTAAATCTACTTCTTCTCTATCAAATCCTCCGGTACTCCCAATATCTGCTCCTCCTCCTATATCACTAATGTTAACTCCATCAGAAGAAATTAGTCGAGCAGCTTTTGTATATGTAGTCCATCTTGGAGTAGCAGAATTAATAGCAACAGCTTTTCCACTTTGATAATCTTTGTCATCGTGTCCTCCATTAGCATCTATACAGTCAACAGTAGAATTGTTTCCAATATATATAGCAACATGTGTTGATGATATCAAGATATCTCCTGGTTGTATTTCATTAATGTTAACATATCCAAAATGAGTTGTATCAACTATTCCTGGCGTTCTTGTACCAAATGGTTGAATAAATCCTCCTCTTCCACTGCTTGCTAATTCAAAATCCAGACCTATAAATTGATGCAATATATAATTTACAAAACCTACACAGTCAAAAATATATTCACCTTGTGGATAATCACCTTTATAAGTTTTAGCTCTTTTTGTTTGATAACCCGTTGCTGCATCATATTTACATTTTGGACCATCTGTTTTAGCAAAACTTTCTGCTGCAGTTGCAATTTTTTGTCTCGCTTCTTCAATTGATACATCATCACTTGCCCAAGTTGGTTCAGGAATCAAAATTAAACTTAAAAAGCAAAATAATAGTATTAAAATTGTTAAATTATTGAATCTACTTTTTAATAATTTCATTTTACCCCCTAAATATTTATTTTTGTACCATCATAGTAAATAGTATTATTTTCTATTTTTTCAATATCAAAATTGCCTTGTCCACTTACTATTTTATTTATTGACATTTGCTCTGCATTGTAAGTATAAATTCCATCTTTTTTCACACCATAAATAAAAATATTTTGATCATATGAAAATATCTTTGTTAAATTACTTATTATCAGGCTAGAATCAACTTTGCTTTTATCCCTTGAGAAGAAAGAATAAACATTATTGTTTTTTCTAACAGTATAATTATCAGTTTGAGATATATAGGCATTATCGTATGGATTTCGATTAAAGTAATCCTGAGTTGTTCTTCCAATTTCTTCCTTAAATATTAAATTAGTATCTAATTCAGTATAAACATTAGCTGGCAATTCCTTATTTCTTTTTAAATCATCAATTGTTATACTGTCTGTTATATATCCTTGAAAATTGTTATAAATTGTAATTCCATTATTTTTTTTGGCTCCCATTGTAACTTCAAATCCTTCCAATGGGTATACTATATTGATATAATTATTATCTGAGTAATATGATGCATATCCAGGAAACAAATCTGTTAATTCGTTTAAAAAAGTATTCATATCACCTGTTTTATTAAGCTTTGTTACTATCTCACCAAACTTTTTATTTTTTGATTCATCTAGTTCATATGTTGGATATATTGAAATTTCATCACCAGTAAAAAATATATAAAAATACTTGCTTTTGTATCCTATTATTTCATTAATATCGTCTTTAAAAGTTGGACTTCCAAGTAAGTTTTCCACGTTTTCTATAGTAGTAATAGTAGTAATATCTTTTACAACTTGTCCACTATAATTTTGTGTAAATATAATATTGTATATTTCTGAACCTATTTTTCTTACCTTATATCCTTCGTCAAAATATATTTCATAATTATCTACTGTACTTTCTTTAGTACCCAAATTTACTTGATTATAAATCCAATTTGAATTTATTATATTTGTAAGTATTGGTGATTCGACTGTCAATGTTGTCAATGTTTCTTCTTTATAATTATCTATTTGATAATTTGTTTTTATATGTTCCCAGTACTTTCCGTCATTATTTATAGTATATAAAGATACATCTCCTTGATCATTAAACTGTATATTTACTAATATATTTTTTTCTTGATCTATCATCCTAAAATTATGTCCTTTTAGCATACCAGCCACATGACTTATTACTATTTCATAAAGTTTTTCATTAGTTGTTCCATCTTCATTTATTGTTGGTTTACTAAAATGTAAGTAAATATCTTTTTCATAACCATCTTCTTCCGAATCTTTCATTGCAATATATTTATGACCATCAAATTCAATTAGTTCTTTTACTGAAGAAAAATCATTAACTGATGTTTTTTCTTTATAGTGTGTGATCAGATTTCTAATAATAACTATAATTAATATTAATAATATTATTCCAAAGAAAATTAATATTTTTCTTTTTTTCATTCTTTATTTTCCTTTTCCTATTTTAAAATCTTTTAATCCCTTATCTACACTTCCGCCACTAATCTTTAGTGCACTCTTTACTATCTTTTCAGCATTATCTAAAAATATTATGAAAACTACTCCTATAAGTGGGGCAGCAGTTACTATAGCACTTGCTGAATACATAAACACTAAATAAATTATAAGATGTATTGGTTGTATAAATATTAAAACCATTAAGTTTTTAAACCAATTATTAAATGCTTGTGCTTTACCATCTCCTACTGAATCAATTGCATAAGTTAAACATATTAATGGAGAGATAACTGTTAAAACAAATATTTTTAATACCCTAAATAAGTACATTATAAAAAATTTTAATTCATAAAAAATTAATACACACTCAAATACAAAATATAGTAATTTTGTCCATAAGCTAGCACTAGCAGTTTCCCTAGCTAAACTAGTTATCATTGAAATTTCTACATTACTTAAAATAGAACTATCGGTAATTGCCTTACTTACTAGTTCAATGAAAAGATTTGAAATCCTTATCATAAATATAATTATATACTGCATTATGAATAAAAATATTATTCCTATTAGCCAACTCACTAACATTTTTTTGTATTTTGCTGAATCTTCTGAATTTGTAGCAATTGCCATTCTTATGCCTACATATAGTAGAGTTATAAAACATCCTACAGCTGCTATATTTCTTAAAGCTACATACCATATTGCAACATTGTCTTTTATATCATTTAAGAAATCGGTATTTCCACCCACTGTTGCTTTTTCAAATAAATCAATATCGAATAATTCATATTTGTTTGTTAACAAATTTCCTATTGTAAAATAATCTGTAGGTTCTATTCCATCTGCTAAATTAGGCATTGTATCAGTTATAATAGCTGCCAAAACAATATTTATAACAGCTGGGAAATATGAACCTACTTCAGTAATTCCAATTACTAATGTATCATCTTGCGAATCTGAAATATTTATATCGACTTGTTCTGTTTCTCCCGGTGAATTAGGATCATCTGATGTTATTGTAGCTTGTCCTTCTAAAAACTGGTTAAATCCTTCGCCATTTCCAGTAGCAGATTGAGGAATGTTAAATAACCCATCTTCATCTGATGCATATACTTTTGGCACAATGATTAATGCAATAACAATTATTATTTCTAATATTGATTTTACCTTTTTTTTTAATTAAAACACCTCATATTATGCTTGTTTTTCTTGTATTTTGTTTATATTTGTTTCTATGAATTCAAATTCCTTTTTCGTAGGTACAATTTCTATTATTGCAGTTTGAGCACCAACTTTAAATAATCCTTGACCTCTACCACAAGTAGTTAAGAAATCCGCTTCTCCATCGCTTAATTTAAATACTTCTTTTATGTATTGTATTTCTGATTTATCTTGTGCTAAGAACAATTTTGTATCTGATGAAGTTAAAACTGCTTGCACTTCTGATTTTTCATAGAAGTCTTGGAATCTTTGTGATACAACAGCAAGAGAAACATTTCTTTTTCTGGCACGTCTTGCCATTTTATTTAAAAAGTCTACAGCTTCAGGATATGGCAAAAGCATCCAGGCTTCATCAACTAAAACACGCTTTTTTCCAGCCTTAGTTTTATCTTCACTATTCTTTTTAACATACTTTTCCCAAATCCAAGAAAGAAGAATTTGTTGTGCAAGAGGTCTTGCGAATCTCTCTTCTAGATTTGATATATCCAGATTAATAAATGAAGCTCCTTCTAATAAATCAAAAGTAGATTGCCCATCAAAATATGCCATTTGTCCATTTAACTCTCTTACATATTGTTTCATAACTTTGACTAAATAACTGTAATGAGTTCTATAATCCGGATTTGTATTTTGATTAGCATTTGCTACTAACCTTCTATACCAAGAGCCTATTGTAGGCATCTTCTTTTTAGTTCTTCCTAAATAATTATTTTGTAAAACGCCATCCATATTTTTTTGATATAAAGAATTTACATCTCCTGTAATTCCAAGTGCTGCATATTCTTCTGCAGCTGCTTCTGCAATTATTTGTTTAGTTACCTCATTTACATCTTCTGATCTTGTACTACCTCTGGCCATTGTAAGTAAAATTTGTGTAACATCTTCTACTTTGTTTTCTACATTTAATACCACTTTTTCACGGCCAGTTATTTCATCTCTAGTTATTTCCGGTTCAATATCAAATGGATTAATTATTGTATTTGAATTTGGAGAAATAACAACGTTTAAACCTCCAAGTGAATCAGCAACAACTCCATATTCACCTTCAGCATCTAGTGCTAAACTTTCTATACCCATTAAGACTGCAGATCTAGCAATTAAAGTTTTTATAGTAACACCTTTACCAGCACCAGATTTACCAAATACAACCATGTTATAATTACTTAAACTAGGACTAAAATTATCATATAAAATTGGAAGTCCTGTTTGCCTATTAAATCCTATAGGTATTCCTTTTTCGTGTCCAACATCTGCATTTATAAAAGGGAAAACTGTAGCCATTGATCTACGATCAAATGTATGAACTTTTTTTATTTTATCCTCACATAAAGGTAAATTAGATTTAAAAGCATCTTCTTGTATTGCCCAAGCAGTTTTTATACCTGTTAAAGTTTTTGCCATTTCTGATGATAAAAGTTCTGTTTGTTTATCTAGCTCTTCAACACTATATGCATAAAGAGTACATATAATTGATGCTTCAAATAATTTGTCTAAACCACTTGCTATTGCATCTCTTAGTTCCTCTGCTTCAGCTCTTTTTTGTGCTAGGGAACTCTCTCTATTTATTTGTCCTCTTTCTTGTGCAACTATTCTTTCAGATTCTAGCTCATTTATTGTTCTGTTAAGTTCATTTTGAGATTTAGCTTCACTAATAGGAGTAATATATACAGATACATTTATATCACCAAATGTATACATTCCTCTAAGTAATTCTGGGAAAGTACACATTCTAGGAAGTGTCGATACTAGCAATGTTCTTGCGTATTTACTTGTGCTAGAAACTATTTCCAATCTATTTGTACTTGTAGCATCAATTCCTGATGGAGCAATTAAGTCTTTTAAATCTTTTACATTATTTACAAAGCTTCTATCTTTTTTTGTATTTTCTGCCATACTTATGTTTTGCTCTTTATTTTTTTTCTTCATATTAGAAAATCCTCCTATTCTTTAGTTACACATTTTTCCTTATAACTCTTCTTTTTGGTTTTTCTTGTAATTCTTCTTCTACATTTGCATTTTTTACTTTTTGTTTTGCAGCCTCATATAAAGGTTTGCTCATATCTTCTTTATAGTTCTCCAAAACGTCTAATGCTTTTTCTTTAATTTGCTGTTCTTTTCTTCTTTTTTCAGCTCTTTCTTTATCTGCATCAACTATACTCTTAGTAGCTAATCTAACTGCATTTTCTTCTATTTGTCTTTCTATTCTAGCCTTTTTCTCTTCTAATACATCTTTTGCAGTAGAATATAATTTATCATACTCAGAGTTTAATGCATTTCTAAGTGTAAATCTTTCTGATTGATCTCTATTATATGCCACATATAATAGTTCCATTAATTCTTCAGAATTTAATACTCTTCCTATTACTTCTGCAGATGACAATGCTCTAATTAATGTTTGTGCTCTAGTATATAATTCTGAAAAAGCTATATCATCTATTTCATCTTTTGAATATGTGCTAGTATCTCCAAATTCTGCAGTAAAGTATGAAATAATTATATATGTTTTTTGTTGAAGAATATTTTTGCTTTCGCTTAATTTTTCAGTATAGTCTGTTATAGATTCACCATATTCAAATATATTTTGCTTTCTATTTCTTTCTTGTTCCAATTTTCTTGCCAACTCTTGGTTCTGATTCTTATTTGCATTTTCGATTTGGACATTAAGTCTTTCAATTTGGTTTTCTACATCATGTATCCTAGAATGATAATTGCTAATTAAATTATCAAAATTTAGTTTTCTTGTTTGTACATATAATTGTATCGAAAAGCGAAGAGTATTTAAAAATTCAATAAATCCTGCTTCAACTGCATTTTTTTCATCTTCTGAAAGCAAGTCATAATTTATTCCTTTGCATTCAATAACCATAACATATTGCTTTCTACCTTTTCTTACAATCATATTGTCTAATACTTCATCAAATTCCATAAATTTATATATAGAATCTATTGATTTTCCATCACGTGTTATTAAGTTTGCTCGTTCTAAATTTTGAGACTGGCTTTTTATGTTTATTTCGTTGCTTGCCTGTGGCTCTCTCTTTTTTCTCATTTTATATACTAAAAGTGTGGCAATAAAACCTAATATTAAAATTAGTATTAATATTACTATTAATATCAAATTTAACATTTGTACTGTATCCATATTATTTTTCCTCCTTAGTTTTTGAATTTTGAGTATTCTTTGTATTGGTTGATGTTATTTTTTCCATAATATTATCAAGTGAAAAGTTATCTAGAGCACTTTTATAGTCAGGTTCTTTTCTTGGTACCCCATAAGAATAAATTTTTTTTGACCTTTTAAAAAGTATATATCTTTTTATGATATCATCTATTGAATCTCCTCCAACATTCTTTGCGAGCTTTGAATTTCCTGTTGCTGGTATTTTTATTGTTGCAATAGCAAATCCAAGTATTGAAAAGATACCTATAAATAATATTCCAACCAAAGGTACTCCTAGTAAAACTCCAACTAAAAAGTAAAATATAAGACCGATTCCTGCTCCTACCGCTGTAAAGATTAATGATTTAGCAGTAAATATGTATAATATTCTGCTCTCCCCTTTTAAATTATTGCTTGGTATATAATAGCTTCCCATAACATTTCCTCCTTTGTTTATGCTAACATTGAATTAAATAGATTTATTATTAATGTAAATATTCCTAGACCACCATAAATAACTACTGTGGCTATAACTAGCCCAATTAATTTCTGCTTTATATCTGCTTTTCCTTGTGGATCAACTAACATATATTGTATTCCCAAATACATATATGCAATAACTAATACAATTGAAGCAATTGATACTAATATTTGTGCAATTGGCATAAGTATATTCCAAGCTTCATCTGTAGATATTATTGTTGAGCTAGAGCCTTGTTGTATAAAATTATCTCCTTGACCTTTTATATTTTCTAATGCAAATGATTTATTTGTGCCAAATGTTATTAATAATATTATTGCAATAATCATAAACGTCTTTTTTAAAAATTTTTTCATATATTCTTGTATGATATATTTAATATCTTAAATACTACATACTCTCCTTTCTTCATTTATTTTTATATATTTTTAAATGCTATATTTCCAACTAGTTGTACTAATGCTCCTGCCGCAAATAAAATTACAGCTCCTCCAACCATATATATAAGTTTCTTTTTAAATTCTGCTTTAGATTCTGGTGCTGCCCACATATATTTTAATCCTGCAAACATAACAATAATTACTGCTACTGTATACATAATAAGTTGTGCAATCCATATGATTTGTCCGCCAACTGATTTTGTAACAGAATCATTTGGTACATAAGCTGAATTTAAATTCGATGGTATTTGGATATTTGCATAAACACAAGATGTAGTAAATAATGATATAGCTCCCAAAATACTAGCAATAATTTTTTTATAAAAAGTTTTTACTTTTTTCATTAAGTTCTCCTAACCATTAATTATTTTTTATCTATTTTATTATACAATTTTTCATCTCTATATTGCAAGTATTTTTAAAATTTTATTTACTATATTTTTAATAAATTTGCTTATATTTTCATAAAACTTAATATTTTGTTTTTTAGATAGTAAAATATATAAAATGGAATCAAAAAAAATGTCGTAAAATGTTATTTTTAGCATTACAAAAGTTTCTAAAAATCAACAAAAAAATATTGACTTTTTTGTAAAATTATGGTATTTTTATTTTAGAATTAAGATTTAAAACAGAATTTTGTAATGAAAGGATATCTAATATGTTAAATAACGAAATAAATGAATTAAGAGAAAAATTAAACTCAGCTATTTTAAAAAACGAAGATTACAGTATTATTTATAGTATTAGTACTCAATTAGATGAATTAATAGCCAAATATTATAGGGAATCTAAAGTAATATCTACAAAATTATGTCAAAAATAGAAAAAAATTGTTGACAACCCTTTCAATTTATTCTATAATTTATTATAGTATTATTAAGAGGAGGAGTTTTATGAATATTAACGTAAAAAAGATTTCTAAAATAATATCAGCAGTTTTAATAATAACTACAATATTAAGTGCTTTTTGTATGGTTTTTGCAAATGAGACTGGACCAGATATCCCATCTCCTTCAAGACCTACTTCAGGAGCTACTGAAGTAAACAATATAGCTGGTATGGTTATTTATGTAATTCAAATAATTGCATTTGCAGCCGCAGTTATAATGCTTATATTTGTAGGTATTAAATTCTTAACAGCTTCACCAGAAGGTAAAGCAGAAATCAAGAAAACTGCTGTTATATATGTTGTAGGTGCTATTTTATTATTTGCTGCAACAGGTATTTTACAAATTGTAAGGATGTTAGCTAATAATATAAGTGGTACTGTTACAGTTTCAGCTAGTAATTAAAAATAGGCTTTTAAAAGCCTATTTTTTATTTATTATTTTTTTGTTTTTATAATTATTTCTTTCTAATAATTGACAAAGCAGACATTTTTTCTTTAAATAACTCTTTTTGGATTTTGTTTACATATTCTAAAGTAATTTCATTAAATGCATTTATATAATCTAAGCTATTTATTCCTCTCATACTATCTTGT
>ERZ1643246.1638-NODE-1638-length-23735-cov-21.175591_pt1 | contig 23735 bp, 22 predicted proteins | sample MGYA00579265_ERZ1643246 | MGnify/ENA primary metagenome ERZ1643246 (study PRJEB29033, sample SAMEA4952261) | chicken gut metagenome | biome: Broiler Chicken; feature: Gastrointestinal Tract; material: Caecum | place: Ireland | collected 2018 | study: Broiler...
TACTTAATCGAGTAGGTAATCGGCTTTTGTAGCATAACAACTGTAAAACTCAGGTAAATTCTACACCATCAATCAATTTTTTTAAATATTTTTTTCTTTTTTACTAAAATTGTAAAAAAGGTTATGACTCCAACTAAACTTATTGACAATATTATAAGCAAGATTCTTTCTATGGTAATATTATTATTAGTTTGACTCAAAGATAAATTATGACTGTCTATCACATCCACTTGAATACGCTTTGAAGCTGATAAACCAGATGAATTTATTACATAACATTCTAAATAATAACTACCAGACTTAGTATAATTAACATTTTCATCATAAATTATTAAATTATTGTATATATTGTTATCGGAAGGATCAACGACTACTATATATTCCTTAATATCATTATTATTACCAATTTCGTAATTAATCTTGTCGGTCTCAATAATTGGTTTGCTATATGAAATCATTGAAACAGTTAATATAGCTGTAGTTTTAAAAACAGTATCATCATAAGTAAACCAAACACTATACTTTCCAACCTTGTTCTCAATGTTATGTCTAATATCTAATCGTGAATAATCAATTTGCTCGTTATCTGTTATATTTAAAATATAATTTTTAAAATCTAACATACTTAAATCAGTTGTATAATCTAAGACTACAGTATCATCTATTAGGTGTATTTGAGGACTTTCATTATCAATTATACATACTTCAAATTGAATTTCAGTTGTCATTCCTGCTGAATTGCTGACAGAGGCTGTGCATGTTTGTAACCCTAATTTTTTATAATCTATTTCTGAAAATTTAATTTTATTTGTAATGTCCTCATCTACTCTATCATAAGCGGAAAAGTAATCTAAAAGATTAATTTGTTCATCAATACTTAAATTTATGGGACTTCCTTCATTTTTATATATTATTGTTGGAGGTGTATCCTCAAAAATCTCCACAATAAAGCTGGCCACTGATTTATTTAAGGATTTATCAACCGCAAACACTTCAACAGAATACGAACCAATACTTAAATTGTCTATGTTATGATTAATACTTACCTCACAGCTTTCATCACAATTATCCTTGACCTTTATATTGGATAATAAATCATACTCTTGAGCTCTACGTAAATATATATGATCATTTAAAACCTCAATTGTTGGAGGTATATCATCATAAACAATAAATTTAACCAAGCATTTATAACCTGGACAAGTTCCTGGTAAATAAATATTATCGTAGGCTTTATACCAAACACAATACTCACCTGGCAGTGAAGTATTAACATCAGTTAAATAATAAAGCCAATCACCTTCAATATTATAACTAATATCAGCATCTACTAATAAATTACCATCTCTATACAAAAAAGCTTGAGGTTTATATTTATATTTGTCAATCGACTGTCCAGCTGGAATGTATACTATATCATTTTTCCATCTAAACTCCCAACTAGAGGCAAAACAAACATTATTAAAATAAATATATCCGATAGTAAATATAAAAAATACTAACAAGAGCTTTTTTACCATAACTGCTCCTTAAATGCCTTAAACATTTCATTAAACATTTTATATTTACCACTTCTTCGACTAATCTGTGATGCTTGCTTCAAAAAATAATCCTGTAAAAAAACATTTTTACTATTTTTTAAAGTATTTAAAACATTTTCAAATAAAAATTTATATTTTTCTTCAACAGTATCTAGGCAAAGATATTGTAATATTAATAAATTAAAATCAATATTAAAACTTAAATCATTTAACTTATCAATTTCCATTTTAGCCCTTTTCTTATCTATTTTGATCAAACCTAAATAATAGAAAAACGGCTCTACATCTTCAATCCATTCTTCCTTAATTTTAAGTCTTGGTGATATTATAAACTTAGCCAATAAGCTTAAGGATCTTCTATAAGTTGTAGTATGAATAACCTTAAATACATCTTTGTATCTACAAAAACATTTATTTTTTAATAAATACATTCCCATTACATAATGAATCTCATCTAGCTGTTCTAAATATCCTTCTATAAACAATCTAAAGGTTAATTCTTTATAGTCAAAGATACAACTAGGACAATTTATTAAATAATTCAAATAAAACTTATATTTTAACTGTAATAAACGTATATCATTTTGACAATACAAATAATTATCTAAAGCCTGTAAATTATCCAAAGCCTGCTCAAAATCTTGATTATAGAATTGTAAAATGCCATCAAATAAAGAATATATTACAAAATCTAGTTCAGCCATACTAGTAATAATCTTTAATAATTCCTTAGATAGTCTATTAGCCTCTACAAGATCTTTTATCGCTATAAAATAAATTAATTTTATTATTTTAAAACGATAATTATTTAAGCCCTCACCTTTTTCTACTGCTGTTTTTAAGGCTTGGACATCCTTTTTTAAAAAAGCCTTTACACAGTCTTCAAGTGTCATCCTTAGCTGTAATAACATATTAATTTTACTTTCCTTGATGTTTAATCTTTGACAAATTTCTTTCATAAATATTTTATTAGGTACTATCTTATTCTTTTCTACTTTGCATAAGTAGGAAAGGGAACATATATCATCAGCTAGCTCTTGTTGTGTAGAACGCAATCTTAATCTAGCATCCTTTATTTCTGCTCCAACAATATCATAGACCTCCTCCTTCTTTGATTTTCTTAAAATGTGTTCTTTTCTTAATTGTTCATTTTTCATGTTTATTTCCCCCTTTTTCATTATTATATTTATAAAAGGGCAAAATTCCATAAAAAATCAATTTTATAATTTTTCTACTTTTCGACAAATTCTATTTGTCAAAAACAATCATACATGAAAAAGAAAATATTTGTTCACCATTACAAGCAAAATGACTTGTTGCATACTTAATTTCATGTACCTTTACTTTTTCTTTTAAAAAATTATTTACAGCCTTTTCTAAATCAGCTTCATGTTCATAATCAAATATTTTAACCTGCATACTATCACCTCATCATATAAATAATATGATAGAAAATTCTAAAATATTCAAAAAATTTATAGCCTCCTTTAGTACATAACTACACATAAGGAGGCTATTTATTATTAAACTTACAATATTTTTTTAAGCTACAATTTAAACAAAGGGGATTAATCGCCTTACAATAATACCGCCCAAATAATAAAAATAGATGATGTGCTTCTATCCACCATTCTTTTGGGATATATTTCTTTAGACTTTCTTCGGCTTCTAAAACACTTTGATTTTTCTTAATATATCCTAATCTAATAGCTAATCTATGTAAATGTGTATCTACTGGCATAGCAGGAATTTTAAATCCTACGGCTAATACGACATTTGCCGTTTTTCTTCCAACACCAGGAATACTTACTAATGATTCAAAATCATTAGGTACTTGATCGTGAAACTGTAAATGAATTACTTTAGCTAATTTTATTAAATTAATAGTCTTAGTCTTAGCTAGTCCAACAGAGGAAATAATACTGTAAACATCATCATAATTGGCTTGCATAAGAGCCTTTGGAGTTGGAAATTTACAAAACAATTCCTTAGTTACCAAATTTACTCTTTTATCTGTTGTTTGTGCAGATAGCATAACTGCACATAAAAGTTCAAAATTATTTGAAAAATCTAGTTCACAAACTGGATTAGTTATAATCTTTCGCAGCTGTTCAATAATTTCTGTAGATAATTTTTTATTCATTATTTTATATTGTTAATAAAATCCTTTAATACGTTATTAACAGGCTTGACTGGCTCAGATTTAACCACCAAAGCTTGGGCTAAATTTTTCATTGTTAATAATTTTTTATTAATTTTTAAAACTTCTCTTGCCTTTTTTATATCATCTAAAGAATAACGATCTTCGATAACCATACTTTGAATTATTTCTAATTCCTGCGATGTTAATATTCTATTCATTTCCTTACTAATATATTGACAAACTAAATGTAACTCATCATCAGACATAGATGAATTAGCATCTATAAAAGCTTCGGCTTTATTAAAAAAACCATCTAATGATATATACTCCTGTCCTATACCATTATCATAATTAATGTAAATTTCATAATATTGTCTTTCTAGTAAAGAGGCCAACGCTTTATCAATTTTGGCCTTAGTTAAAGATAATCTTTGGGAAAGCTTTTCACTAGATAAGGTTTTATCATCCTTATAAAAATCTAAAATATTTATTAAAATTATTGTCTCATCAGAGTTTAAAGACAATTCCTTCATATGCTCAATAATGTATTTTTGATAATTAAAGTAACCTAGTTCATATAATTTTTTTAACATAAATTCAACTCCTTCATAAGCCATGACAATTTTTCATCAAAGCCATCAATAAATGCATTGGAATTTGTTACCTCATGTCGTAATGTAATTTGTTCATTTTTTGATGAAAAAATGATTTCATGAATGGGTGGAGCATAATGTAATCTTAAAGATTGAATAGTATCATTTGATACTCCTAGCCTTTTAGCTAACATCTTAGCTGTTCCACTAGGTGCATCCTTTTTAGTAGAAGCATGAATTTCTATAAAATCAAAAAGCTCATATTCCTTTTTAATAATACTAATTAATTTAGAAAACAAATTAATTCCTTTGGCATAATTACAAGTCCAGTAAAAATATTTTCCACCCAAACTAGAAAGCTCATCTATTGTCTTATCATCATAACCAGTGGTACCACTTAAGGTTAAAATCTTTTTACCTAGGGCCCATTTTAATTCTTCAATAGCTTTAGTCGAAGAAAAATCAACTACAACATCAATTTTATCCGTAATTTCCTTTAAATGCTTGTAGGTTAAAACACCTTCAAAATTATATAAATCCACACCATATATATTAAATTTATCCTTATAATGATAATACAATTGCCTTCCCATCTTACCATTGATACCTATAATGGCCATATTCATAGTAATCACCATTATATTTTATGCAAATGATATATTTTAAGTTAATTTTTTGCTTCCTTTTCTAACGCCTTTTTGGCAGCATTTTGCTGGGCATCCTTTTTAGTTTTACCGATACCCTTTCCCATTAAAATATCATCCATATACACAGCGGCTTCAAATGTTTTGTTATTAGGTGGGCCATCCTCACGAATAATTACATATTTAATATTTCTTTTTTCACTTTGAAGTTTTTCTTGCAAGATAGATTTGTAATCCTTAAATTGTAATATTTCATTAAAATAAGGAATGATAAACTTTTCTACAATTTTAAAAGCCATATCAAATCCACCATCTAAAAAAACAGCTCCTAAAATAGCTTCAAAAGCATCTGCAATAATGGCTGGACGTTGTCTACCACCACTATTTTCTTCACCTCTACCCAAAAGAATATACTTATTCAAATTAATTTTATCAGCATATAAATCTAAAGCCTCTTCGCAAACAGCCTTAGCCCTTGTTTTGGTTAGAACACCCTCATCCAAATCTATGATAGAATACAAATGCTTAGACATAGCCAATTCTAATACTGCATCACCTAGAAATTCCATTCTTTCATTGCTCTTCAAATTATGCTCATTTGCGTATGATGAATGGGTAAGTGCTTCTTTAAGTAAATTAATATTGTTAAAATGATAGCCTATTAAATCCTCAAACTCTTTCACTAAATTATTCATTCTTGCCATCCTCTGATTTAGGAAGAGCCTCGCAAACTTTATTAATTAAATCAGTTTGAACCATTTGTCTTACTTGTTTAATAGCATTACTAAATGCATAGGCATCTGAATTACCATGAGCCTTAACAACTGGTTTACCTATACCAAAAATCATAGCTCCACCTACCTCTTTAGAATCCATTCTTTTCGCAAAATGCTTTAAATTCTTTTTCAATAGTAAGCCACCAAGCTTGCTTCTTAATGAAGAATATACCTCTTGCTTAAGCATTCTTGCCATTGTTTTAGCTGTACCCTCAAGAGATTTCATACATATATTACCAGAATAGCCATCACAAACTACTATATCTGTAGGACAATCAACTATTTGATCTGGTTCAACATTACCCTTAAAATCTATATTTTTAAGATCTTGAAGATAATAGAAAGTTTCCTTGTCAATAGGTCTTCCCTTTCCAGGTTCTGAGCCGATATTTAACAAACCAACAGTTGGATTTTTAATATTAAGCACCTCTTTAGCACACACTGTTGCAAATACAGCAAATTGTCCTATATGCTCAGGTCTTAATTCAACGTTAGCTCCAACATCTAATAATAATCTTGGTTTACCATCAAAATTAGGCAAAATAGGACATAAAGCTACTCTTTCCATTTGTTTTAATCGACGAATTATCAAATGAGCAGCCATAACAACGCATTGTGTTGGTCCGCTTGTAACAACAGCATCTACCTCATTATTTTTTGCTGCATACATTGCCATACATAATGAAGAATCCTTATGCTTTCTTACTGCATTTATAGGATCCTTTTCACCCATACTCATTGTAACATCTGTATGAACAACTTTGATTCTTGTACTATCAGTTAATAATGGTTTTATTTTATTTTCATCACCAAACAATACAATTTCAATATCATCAAACATCTTTATAGCGCGCATAGCACCAGGAACTGTTGCCTGAACACCATTATCTCCACCATTTGCATCTATACCAATTCTAATCATAATTACTTGTTCCTCCTAATCAATAAATATTTTATCATTTTATCATTATAAAAACTAGTTAGATTTATTTTTTTGCAATTTATTTAAGGCTAGTAATTTTAAAAATTTAGGATTTTTAGAATTCTCTTTTAAAAACTTTTGACAATATATCTCAGAGTCGGATTTAGCACATTGCCAAATTTTAAAATCATCTTGAAAATTAGCATAATTTAATCCTAAAAAGCCACTTTGTTCATTACCAAAAAAATCACCAGGACCTCGTAAATTAAAGTCCTTCAAGGAAATTTCAAAGCCATCATGAGTTTGTTCGAGTATTGTTAACCTCTCGATATCACTATCACTTATCAAATAACAATATGATTTTTTATTTGAACGCCCAACTCTACCCCGTAGCTGATGAATTTGGGCCAAACCATAACGTTCTGCGTTTAAGATCACCATAACAGTAGCTTCACTTACATCAACTCCAACTTCAATAACAGTTGTAGAAATTAAAACATTATATTTAGAGCCTTTAAATCCTAACATTGCCTCATTTTTTTCATTTGGCTTCATTTTACCATGAACTATTGATATTTTAGCATTTTGTAAATGACTACTAAAATACTCATAACATCTATTTATATCAACAGCGTTAAAATCAGGATTTTCATAAACTAGTGGCACCACTATATATACCTTTTCCATATTCATAAGGTGATTATCAATAATTTTACATAATTGAGGTAAAAAGCTAAATTTTAAAACTTTAGTTTCTACCACCATTCTATCATTAGGCATGGTATGAATAGAACTTATATCTAAATCTCCAAACGATGTTAGTCCTAAGGTTCTCGGTATAGGAGTAGCAGTTAAATACAAACAATCTACTCCTTTAAATTTAGAAACTAGCTTACTTCTTTGTTCTACCCCAAAACGATGCTGTTCATCAATAATAACGATACCTAAGTTATTGAATAAAACATTTTCCTCAATCAAGGCATGAGTACCAATTATAATATCAACTCGGTTATTAACTAACCTATATAGAATATCTTCCTTTTCTTTATTCTTAATTGATGATGTTAACATTTCAATCCTAAAATTAAATGGCTTTAAAAGTCTTTTTAAATTTTCAAATTGTTGTTTACATAAAATTTCAGTTGGAACCATTATACAGGCCTGATAACCACACCTAACACTAAGATAAGCAGCAAAATAACATACAACGCTTTTACCACAACCAACGTCGCCTTGCACGAGCCTATTCATTGGATGCGGTGACATAATATCCTTCATAACAACATCAATTGTTTTTTGTTGGTCAACAGTTAAGCTAAATGGTAATATATCAATAAAGTCATCCTTTACTTTATCGCTTATAACTCTAGGTGCTTTAATTGAAGATTGTCTTAAATTTTTAAGAAGCTCTATAGAAATACCATACCAAAAAAACTCTTCATATTTTCTTCTTCTAAGCATTTGAATGTAATCATTTTTCGATTTAGGAAAATGAGAAGCACTAATTAATTGATTTATTTCTAGTAGCCTATATTTAGTAATTAACTCAACTGGTAAATAATCATCAAATCTACCCATAGCCTCCATTGCATTTGCGATAATTTTTTGCATCGTAGAATTATTGATATTCTTTAGTTTGTAATCAACCTCTATTTTCAAAGAAAATTTATCAAAAAATATATCTTGGACAAAAAATTCCTTATTTTCCTTTTTAAACTTCCCACTAACAATTATTTCCATTCCCTTAAACAGTTTATAACGTAAATAATCACAGGAAAAATATATACATTTTATTTTAATATTGCTTACTATAATATAAAAAATAATAGCACTAACATTTTTTTTATATTTTATAAAAACTGGCTTACTATCTAATATTCCTTCAATACAAACCTGTTGACCAGAAAAAACAAGTGAATTTTCCACCTCATAAAAATCATAGCTTTTAGGAAAGTAAAAAATCAAGTCAGTTACATTATTAATATTTGCCTCTTTTAAATATTGTAAAGTTTTTACACCGATTCCTTTAATATCCTCTAAATTCAAAATAACTGACCTCCAATTTTAAATAAAAAGGGTTGGAATTAATCCAACCCAATAAATTTTATTCAACTGCTATTATATAAGAATATATATCTTGCTTACCCTCAATAATTTCTACATCAACATCATGGTTAATTTCTCCACAAATTTCCTCTAAAGACTGAATTTCATCCTTTGAGACATCATTTCCATAAAAGAATGTAACAATTTGTGACTCTTCATTTATACAGCTTTGAAGTAATGATTTTAAAGCATCAGTACGTTTTTCTGTAGAAACAACAATTTCACCATCAACTATTCCCATATAGTCATTAGCGGTAATTTTAAGTCCCTTTATCTCAGTATCCCTTATAGCATAAGTTATTTCACCAGAAATAACATTTTCGATAGCATCATTCATTTGGGCTAAATTAGTTTGCATATCAGCTTCAGGATCAAAATACATAAGTGAAGCATAGCCTTGAGCAATAGTCTTTGCCTTTAAAACCTCAACATTGCAGTCACTTACCATACTTGAAGCCTGTTTAGCAGCCATAATTACATTAGAATTATTAGGAATTATAATTATATTGTTAGCATTAACAGCCTTAATTGCCTCGACAAAAGATTCTGTAGAAGGGTTCATTGTTTGACCACCTTCGATTACATAATCAACACCTAAATCTTTAAATGTAGAAACTATACCATCACCAAAACAAACTGCGATTAACGCAAATTCCTTTTTAGGCTTAGCAGCTTCTTCATTTGCACCATTAACAAGCTCAGAATGCTGTAAACGCATATTTTCTATTTTTAAAGTAACAAATTCACCAAATTTTTGAGCAATTTCCAAAACTCTACCTGGTCTATTAGTATGAATATGAACCTTAACTATATTTTCATCTCTAACAACTACCATAGAATCGCCAAGCAATGATAATGCTGACTTTAATTCTTTTTCATCTGATTCAGGCTTTTTTAAATCTATAATAAATTCAGTACAATATCCAAATTTAATTTCTGTATCTGTAGATGATGCTACAGACTTCTTTTTTTGTTCCTTTTCATCAACAGCCTCAAGCATATGACCTTGTAAAGCCATAATCATACCTTCTACGATTTTACAAAAACCAGCACCACCTGAATCAACAACCTTAGCCTCTTTTAAAACTGGTAATAAATTAGGAGTGTTATTTAAAGATATTTTAGCTTCTTTAATATAGCATTGCATTAAATCATCTATAGATTTAAACTGAGCTAAATTTTTTCTTGTATTTTCGGCCGCCTCACGAACAACAGTTAAAATAGTACCCTCAACTGGTTCCATTACAGCCTTATATGCTATTTGGCATCCTGACTCTAAGCATGCCATAAAATCCTCTATGCTTAATGTATCGTGCTGAGCATCCTTTACACCTACATATAAGCCTCTAAAAAATTGTGATAAAATTACACCAGAATTTCCTCTAGCTCCCATTAAAGCTCCACGTGATAAAACTTTAGCAACCTCTACTATTGAACTAGATTCACAGTTATTCATTTCACGTACACCTGACATGACAGTCATTGACATATTTGTTCCTGTATCTCCATCTGGTACTGGGAATACATTCAATTGATCGATTTCTTTATGATTATTCTTTAAATTGATAGCTCCATTTATTACCATCTTCTTTAAAAGTGCGACATCAATACTACTTACACTCATGGTAATCCTCCTACATTAATTATGATAATTTATATATACGATTATACAGACTAGCTGTAACTTTTACAAAAAAATATAAAACCTAATTAAACTATAATACTAAAAACATAATACCCTCTTTCAAAGATAATGTCTAATTCATTTAACATTATAGCACCACAATACATTTTTGTAAATGTTTTTTTACATATGCAACAATGCATAGACTATTGTTTTATATCACTAATTGACAAAAAAGTCAAATTTTTTTTTAATTTTTTATAAACTTTTCTAATTTTATTTTGCACGAATTTTTTTAAGAAGTGTTTTTCCTTAAATTTAATAATTTAACTATATTTATAAATATTTTTTTAAAATGAATTTTTTTTCAAAAATAACTTGATTATTTTATTTAAATAATGTATACTAGAGAGGCTGAAAGATTTTATTATACGCTTAAGGAGGTTAGAACCATGGCTAAATGTTATATAACTGGAAAAACAACAGTAACAGGTAACAGAAGATCTCATGCTTTAAATGCTACACGTCGTACTTGGAAAGCTAATCTTCAAACCGTACATATCAAAGATGAAAATGGAAATGTTAAAAAAGTTAAGATTTCTGCTAGAGCTTTGAAAAAGGGAAATATTGAAAGAGCTTAATACTTGCATCTAACCGGCTATTGCCGGTTTTTTTGCTAATTTAAAGATAATACGGCAGTGCACAAGCAGCTGCCGTATTATCTTTTTCTATTAAAGCCGTTAAGAAGAAAAACTAAAAATTTTGGTAATTTGATTATAATAATTTTCTTCATAGCCTATCACCTTAGTAATATTGTATGAAGTAATCAAATTAAATATTCTTAATATTTTGGGCATTAGCTATAGGATCAGGTGCATTACAAATATAAGATCCTACTACTGCTAGGTCAATATAGTCCTTTACATTTAAAATTGTATTATCGTTTATACCCCCATCAATATTAATTAAATACTTATAATTATTTTTCTCTTTTAATGAATACAACCTTTTTACCTTTTCTATACTGCTTGGCATAAACTTTTGACCACCAAAGCCTGGCTCAACTGACATAACTAAAACCATATCAACTTCAGGCAAAAAGCTTAAGATACTATCAACACTAGTGTTAGGTTTTATAGCTATACCAGCCTTACATCCACATTGATGTATTAAATTGATTGTTTGTTGAACATCACATTTAGCTTCAACATGAAATGTAATATATTGACTTCCTGCTTCAGCAAATTGCTTTATATAATTTTGAGGATATTCTATCATTAAATGCGTATCAAAATCTATATTTGTTAGCTTTCGTAATGATTTTATAAAAGTATAGCCAAAAGAAATATTAGGAACAAATACTCCATCCATAACATCCATATGAATATAATCAACATTGGGAAGTAATGTCTTTAAATTTTTTTCAACATTAGCATAATCTATAGTTAAAATTGATAATGAAACTTTCATTTTTTTCTCTCCTTATTAGTCATTAATTGTTGCATTTTCAAATAATTATCATAGCGTGATTTTAAAATTTTATTGTCTAATACAGCTTGATAAATAGCACAGCCTAACATATTTGGTAAATGAATACAATCCTTAAATTTACAATTATAATCATTAAATTCTTTAAATAAGCTAGGTAGCTCATACTTATCTATATTAGAAATATCTAATTTTGAAAAGCCTGGTGTATCACCAATAAAACCATCTTTGTATGCATAAAGATTAGTTTGCCTTGTCGTATGTTTACCACGACCAAGGGCCATCGAAATTTCCTGAGTTTGAAGCTTAAATTCAGGAATAAGAGCATTTATTAAGGTTGATTTTCCTGCCCCGGTTTGACCTGATAGAACTGTAATTTTACCAGCTAAGGCATTTGATACTTCTTCTATTCCTTCCTTACTTATACTATTAACAAATATTATTTGATAGCCTAAATTTTTATAATACAATAAATCATTTTTTAAAAGTTCTAATTTAGTCTTTTCTATTTTATCAATTTTAGTAATAACTATAACCGGAGTAATACCTTGCTTTAAGATATTAACTAAAAATAAATCTAGTAAATAGAATGAAAAATCTGGTTCGCAGGCAGCAAATACCAATAATATTTGATCTACATTGGCAATATCTGGTCTAATGAGTTGATTTTTTCTTGGTAAAATTTGATCTATCATATCATTTTTTACCAAAACAATATCTCCTACCTTTGGAGAATTTTTTATAGTCAGTAAAGTGGCTTTTTTACTCATTGACTTTTCATTTATACCAACCATTTTTTCACTACGCAATTTACCTCTTGCCTTAATGCTAACAATATTATTATCATCTAATAAGACCTTGTAAACTCCACCATTTAAATTGATTATTCTTCCCTGCATACTTTCTCCTATTTAGCTACATATATTTCAATACCATTACCATAATTAATTTTTATAATATTATCACTTTTTAATGTTGAATCTACATATATTACCTCATATTCATAATTTAATTGCTGTAATATATCAACAAATTCAACTAAGCTTATCGTTGAAACATCGCTCGGCATACCCTTAGATACATAAATATCAAAAGAATAAGCATTACCCTTTTTTATTAATGTCCCCTCTAAAACAGATTGAAATACGACTGTATCCTCTTGGATGGGAGCATAATAATAAATAACGTTGTAATTTAGTTGAAATTTATCTAACAATTTCATTGCATCTATTATATTCATTCCTGCAAGATTAGGCATTTGTATATAATCATCATTTATAACGACCTTAAAAACTAATTCGTCTCCAGATTTTATCACATCATCACTTGTAAGTGATTGCCAAATGATTTGTCCTTGAGGATAACTATTATCTACTACATAAACAACCTTATATAGTAGGTCATAATTCTTACAAAAATTTTCAATATTTTTTATTTCATCATCAAACAACAAGCCTGTAAAATCTTCGTAGTATTTTGGCATTTTATTATAAACATAGACATCAATATAATATGTCTCATAAATCTTACTTCCAGCTTTGGGAAATGTTTTTTGAACAATAGCTTGCTCACCATCAACGTAAAAAATATTGTATTTAACTTTATTTTCGTTTAAAACTTCTTCCATCTGTGGTTCAGTCAAGCCAACAACATCTGGAACAATCAACTCTTTTTTAGGAAAAAACTTATTAGCTAAAAATAAGTAATATACCCAAAACAAGCCAATAATCATAATTATAATCCATAATATTTTAGTAGATTTCATAAAATCACCCACTATTATTTTTTATCAATTATGAAAAAATATGCCTACTATTTAAGATGTTTACTCCTTAATTGACCACAAGCAGCATCAATATCAGCACCTTGCTCCTTACGAAGTTGAACATTAAGTCTTCTTTTCTTTAAATAATCAAAAAAGGCAATCATACTTTCCTTAGTTGAACGTTTATAAGGCTTTTCTATAACTTCATTATAAGGTATTAAATTTATATAAACATTTAATGAATGCAATAAATCGGCAAGCTCTCTAGCACAATCTAATGAATCATTTATATCTTTTAATAAAATATATTCAATAGTAACTCGACGATTAGTCTTGTTAATATAAAATTCTATGGCCTTAATAACCTCTTTGATAGGGTAAGCCTTATTAATAGGCATAATTTGATTTCTAATCTTATCATTTGGAGCATGTAAAGATATAGCTAAATTGACCTGTAAATCAAAATTTGCATATTCATATATCTTATCTACAATACCACATGTTGATACAGTAATATGTCTAGCACCTATTTCTAAAGAAAGAGGATGATTAATAATTTTTAAAAATTTTATTACCTCATCATAATTATCAAAAGGCTCTCCTATACCCATAACAACAACATGACTAATTCGCAAATTAGTAATAATAGAAACCATTAACACCTGTAAAACCATTTCAGATGCTGTTAAGTTTCTAAGTTTCTTTTTCATACCACTAGCACAAAACATGCATCCCATATTACAGCCAACCTCTGATGTAACACAGACACTATAGCCATAATCATGAGTCATCAAAACAGTTTCAATTAAATTCCCATCACAAAGCCTAAATAAAAACTTAATTGTTCCATCTTGAGATTTTTGTTTTGTAACACATTCTAACCTTTCAAGGTAAAAATCTTTTTTTAATTTTTCTATAAAGTCACGCTTCATATTAGTAATTTCATCAAAAGAAGATATTTTTTGTCTATAAAGCCAAGGTAATAACTGGTTTACTCTATATGGCTTTTCTCCTAATGATTGAAAATAATTAACAAGCATTTCCTGTGTATATCCATAGATGCTTTGCATATAAATCACCGCATACATTATACAAAAAAAAGTGATTAAAAAAAAGACCTAACCATAAAAATAGACTATACAATTCATAAATATAGGCTTTCTTATTGCAACAAAACATTTTATAAATAGAAAAATCCTTCAAATTATTTAGTCAATCCAAATAATTTGAAGGGTTTGTTTTATTCTCTTATTTTAGCTTTATAAACATAATCTAGGCGATTCAATATTGATTTAACAATCTTATCAACATCAGATGCTTCTAATGTTTTAGAATTATCTTCAAATGTCAATTTTACTGCTAAAGATTTTTCATCATCTGAAACATTTACACCTGTATAAACATCAAAAAGCTCTATTCCAGTTAAAATCTTTTTACCAGTTTGCTTAATCAAAGATAAGATATCATCGGCTAAAATATCCTTCTTGCAAACAATTGCTAAATCTCTAGAAATACTTGGGAATTTATTAATTGGTTTATATTCAAATTTATTTTCCTCATTTATAATATCCTCTAGATCAATTTCTAAGGCAATTGTGGTAGAAATATCCATCTCCTTAGAGAATTTAGGATGCATCTGACCTATTACTCCAATAATCTTATCATTATGAATTATAGCTGCACATCTTCCAGGATGAAATGACTTAATATCCTGATAAGGCTTATACTTAACTGAAACATTTAATTTAGCAAACAAATCATCTAAAATTCCCTTTAATAAATAGAAATTAGCGTTTTGTTTTTCTCCATTCCATAATAAGGAATTAAAAATGCCACTCATAGCTATTGCTAGCCTAGTAGTTTCTGATTTCATTGAATATGTTTTTCCAATTTCAAATAAAGCTAAATTATCAATTTTTCTTGCCTTATTATACTTTACTGCATCAATCAAACCATTTAAAAGGCTTTTACGCATAACAGCTCTATCTTCAGTCATTGGCATCATAACTTCAATTGGTTCATCTTGATTATTTGTATATAAATTAAGATCCTTTTTATTAATTAAAGAATATGATATAACCTCATTTAATCCCATACTTGCTAAAATTTGACGAATTAATCTAATTCTTTTTTGAGAGTATGTTAGATAACCCTTATCTGATGTTTCAGCTAAAGTAGTTGGTATATTATCATAACCATAAATTCTACTTACATCTTCTGTTATATCTTGAATAGAAGGCTCCAAATCCATTCTTCTAGATGGAATGGTAATATGATATACATCACCATTAATAGTATAACTATATGCCAAGCGATCAAATATTGATTTCATTTCACTATCACTAATGTCAGTACCTAAAATAGAGTTTATCTTCTTAGATGTAACATCAACAGTTTTTACATCAATTGTCTGTCTTACATCCTTACATACACCATCTAAAACCTCACATTCAGCTAGATTTTGCATTAAGCTTGCAGCATAATCTAGGGCTCTTTCAACACGGTAGTAGTCAACTTTTCTTTCAAAACGAATTGAAGATTCACTCTTTAAGCCTAGTTTGGCAGACGTTTTTCTAATTGATAGAGGATCAAAATATGCAGCCTCTAAAACGATATTTTTAGTGGTTGGCAATACCTCAGTGGATAATCCACCCATAACACCAGCTACACAAATAGCCTTTTTACCATCAGTGATGACGATGTCATCTTCGTTTAAATCTCTTTCGATATTATCCAAAGTTACTAATTTTTCGTTATTATATGCTGTTCTAACCTCTATAGTATCACCCAATAAATCAGCATCGAATGCATGTAATGGCTGACCAAGTTCCATTAAAACATAATTGGTAATATCAACGACATTATTAATAGGACGAATACCACTAGCTATTAATCTTGCTTTCATCCAATTTGGTGAAGGTTTAATTACAACATTTTTTAAATATCTAGTACAATACTTTAAACACTTATCAGTTTTAACGCTTATATTCATTGGATTTTTAGATTTACTAACTTTAAAAGTTGGATTAATAGTATTAACTTTTTGATTTAGGGTTGCCCCTAAGTCAAAAGCAAATCCCTCAATTGATAATAAATCTGATCTATTAGATGTTAAATCTAGATCTATAACTATATCATCAAATCCTAAATACTTTAGTGGATCTTCACCAACAATTGCATCATCATCTAATAAACAAATACCATTTTTAAATCTTTCATCAACATATTTCTCTTCAATTCCTAATTCCTGTAATGAGCATAGCATACCATTAGACTCTACTCCTCTAATTTTAGAAGGTTTAATCTTAAAATTACCTGGTAATACTGCTCCTGGTAGGGCAACAATAACCTTTACGCCACTCTTTACATTAGGTGCACCACATACTATCTGTGATACTTCATTAGGTTTAATTTCTACCTTACATACGTGAAGATGATCACTATCAGGGTGCATTTCACATTCTATAACTTTACCAATAACTAAATTAGTAGCATTTACTAATTTTTGATATGATTCTATCTCACAAATATGAAAGCTAATTTGCTTAAATAATTCATCATCTGTAATGTTATCTAAATTAAGATATTCCTTAACCCAATTTTTAGATATTTTCATACTACTTAACCTCCTTAAATTGATTTAAGAAACGTACATCATTGATATAAAAATTTCTTATATCATCAATTCGATATTTTAACATTGTAATACGTTCTATTCCTATACCAAAAGCAAAGCCTTGAATTTCATTAGGATCATAGCCACACATTTTTAAAACATTATTATTAACCATTCCTGCTCCTAATACTTCAATCCAACCAGTTTGTTTGCATGTAGGACAACCTTTACCATTACACATACCACATGATACATCAACTTCAACAGATGGTTCTGTAAATGGGAAGAATGATGGACGTAATCGAATTTGTCTATCTTTATCAAACATTTTTCTAGCCATCTCTAAAAGAGCTCCCTTTAAGTCAGCTAAAGTAATATTTTTACCTAAAACCAAACCCTCACACTGCATAAATTGATGAGAATGAGTAGCATCATCTTGATCTCTTCTATATACCTTTCCTGGACAAATTATTTTGATTGGTGCACCATTTTTTAAAAGCATAGTCCTTACCTGAACAGGTGATGTTTGACTTCTTAATAATAGCTCAGGATTAATGTAAAAAGTATCTTGCATATCTCTTGCTGGATGACCTTTTGGTAAGTTTAGCTTTTCAAAGCAATATTCATCAGTCTCAATTTCAGGTCCTTCGGCAACAGTATAGCCCATACCAATATATAAATCTTCTAAATCCATAATAGTTTGATTAAGAGGATGGATACTACCAACAGATAGACTAACACCTGGTAGGGTTACATCAATAGTTTCATTTTTAAGCTTTTGATCAATTATATAATCCTCAATAGCATTTCTTTTATTTTCAAATATTTCTTCTAATTGTTGCTTAACCTTATTAGAATGCATACCTAATTCTTTTCTTTGGTCAATTGACAAATCCTTCATATTTGACATTACTTGGGCAATAAAACCTTTCTTACCTAAATAGCTAGCTTTTTTTTGCTGTAATGCTTGTAAGTCATTAATTTCCTTTAACTCCTCTTGACATTTGTCAATAACTTGATTTAACTCTTGTACTTGATTCATAAAAAACCTCCTAAAATTAAAAAAGTCCTTAGATTACTCTAAGGACGAAAAACCGTGGTACCACCCTAGTTCTATATAAAATAGCACTCATTAACCTTAACGCGGCAAACGGATGTTATTAGCATCATTCCAAAAGTGAATTCATAAAAAAGCATTAAGGACTTCGCACCATCCATCCTCTCTCTTAAATGCTCAATTTTTACTACGGCTTTTATCTTCATTTTATATAAACAACTATATTATAGTAAAATTTATTATTTTTTTCAAGACAAATTTATAAACATTTTCCGTTCTAAATCGCTAGAATAACCTTACTTTTTATAAATTTTACTTCTATCTAAAACACCAATACTATCAGTAAACTCCTTAGAATTAGTCTTTTCTAATTCTTCACCTAAAACTCTAAACTTAGAATCAATAGTATCTACATACCATAAAACTAAAGCCTCAGGAGTCATTGGCTTTTTCGCAGAACCAAATTGAGGTTGTCCATGATGAGAGATGAGCATATGTTCAAGCATCAAAGCCTCTTCACTATTCTCATATCCTAATTTTAAAGCTACTCTTTCTACTTCCATAGCTCCCATAACCAAATGACCTAAAAGTTGTCCCTTTAAAGTGTACTCTGTATTAACACTTCCAGAAAGTTCAATTGTTTTGGCAATATCATGAAGAAGGATACCAGCATAAATAAAATCTTTATCTAAATAATTATAGTTTTCAATAAAAGCATCTGCAAAATGTAACATTCCAATACTATGGTAGCACAATCCCCCAATATAGGCATGGTGTAGTTTAGATGCAGCTGGATAGGTATAATATTCATCATAATGTTCATTTATCAAATTTATAGTTATATCCTTAACAATCTTATTTTCAATTCTATTAATATAACTATTTACTTCCTTAATAGCATACTCTAAGGATATAGGGGCTTTATTATAAAACATTCTAAGTGCCTCATCTTTTTGTAAAAAAGGTAGGGTTAGAATATCCTTATATGCTATAACATAATAATAATTTTTATCCTTATTTGCTTTTTGTTCACAAGTAAATAAGTAGGTATGACCTAGTTTAATATTTAATATCTTATCGGTAGTAATCTTTAAATGGTATCCGTTATTATCCTTATCAAAAACCGATAGATTGTAAATTCCATCGGAAGTATTTATTCCCGATACCTTTGCCATTAGTTCCATTTATTCTTCACTCCCTCAAACAAATATACACCAGGAGCTGTTAGAGTAAATTTCTCCTGCTTCACATGACAGCGTCCGTAGCCATCAAAAACCATAATAAATTCATTAGCCTCTACTTCTTTTTGTTCATAGCTATTTTTTATAATAATTCCTAATTGATAATCTTGACATTCTAAAAGTATTGCAAATGTATTTATATCAATTAATCCCTCTAATGGGAAACTGCTATTCTTAATGATTTTACAATCAGAACGTCTTAACACATCATATTTTTTTCTAAGACTAATAAGTTCTCGTATAGTTTGCACATTTCTAATAAACTTATCTCTTCTAGAATAATCGATTTTGTTTATTGAATCCTTAGTATCATAAGAATTTTCCACTCCTTGTTTAGTCCTAAAAAATTCCTCTCCTGCATGTATAAATGGAATGCCTTGAGAAACTAAAATCATTTCTAATGCTAGCCTACAGCCATCTAAAACCTTCTGTTCATCCAATCTTAAATATGTTTTCCCAAAATCATACATTGTATAATTATCGTGACATTCAACATAATTAATAGATTGAGTTGGAGATTGAAATTTAAAATAATCTAGACAAGAACCTAAATTCAAATGATAGATTTCATAAATGCTTTTGTTTCCTCCAAAGGCATATCCTAAATCCTGTTTAAACTGATTACCTCTAACTATATCTCTAAATCTATCATTAAAAAAAGCATATTGTGGTATCTTATTATGGTTATACATATGAGGCTTTTGATTATCAGGAATAGTGCTTTGCATATTCCATCCCTCACCATAAACCATAATACCGTCATCTATCGTTTTTAACTCCTCATACGCTTTATTTAGAGTTTCTATATCTAATAGACCCATTAAATCAAATCTAAATCCTGATATTTGAAAAACTTTAGCATAATATTTTAAAACGTCAACAACAAATTTTGAACACATATAACGCTCTGTAGCGAAATCATTACCACAAAATGAGGAATTTGTTAACTTACCATATTCATCTACCCTATATGCATACCCTGGCACCAAGTAATCAAATGGGAATTCCTCTATTTTATAAACATGATTAAATACAACATCCATATTAACTCTAATTTTCTTACGGTGACATTCATCTATAAATTGTAAAAGCTCATTTAACCGCGAATAAGGGTCATCAGGTCTCTTTGAATACCATCCACTAGGGACAAAATATTGCTCAGGATTATAGCCCCAATTATATAAACTATTCTTTTTTATATCATCTACCCCACCAAAATCAAAAATTGGCAATAATTGTAGATGAGTAATACCTAAAGATGATATATATGATAAACCCGTAGGTTCTAATGACTTTGTTGGATAATTTTCAATTAATCCCATAAAAGTACCTTGATTTTCATTATTTAGGTAGTATGTAAAATCTCTTACTGAAGCCTCATATATAATTGCATCAGTATATACACCACTAAACTGAGGCTTAGGATTTTTCAATTTATAAAGCTTATTAATATCTATAACATAGTTATATTCTCCATTGCTTGAAGAAGAAATCGCATAAGGATCACAAATACATTTAAAATCCTCAAATACTCTAACATATAAAAGATAGGCATAACCATCTAAATCCTGGCTTACCTCACATTCCCATAAACCTCTATCTTTATATACAAAAGGTAAACGCATTTTTTCATTTTTATTCCAAATTTCAACCTCTACTTGCTTTGCAACCGGTGTCCAAACTCTAAATATAGTTTTATCTTTAGAATACTCGAATCCAAGTGGACCATCATAGCTAAACTTTTCATCAAATTCTTTAGTTCTAATTATACTTCCACTTTTTAACAAGCATTTATTTTGTTCATTATCGATAATATAATATTCTTTATTTAGTAATAAATTGGGAATATTTTTCACAATATATTTATAAAATTCATATTCCTCATAATTTTGTAAAATATCTAATTTCTTTTTTTTTCCATCCTCAAGCAAATAAAAGGATTTACCTTTAGTACGAATATTTTTATCAACTAGTATAGTTATAGTTTCAAATGAATCAATAAAAGCCTTCATTCTTTCTAGCATTTTATAACATCCAACCCTTCTAAAAATATTAATATATTTTTTTTTGTATTAGCAATTTTACCATCTAAAATAGCTATAATAACTTCTTTTATGGCAATTGAAATCATTTGACCATTAAACATCTTGGCAATTTCAGCCTTACTTACAGCTAGTTCTTTATCATCATGTAATTTCAAATTGGCAATTTTATTTTTTAACAAATTACTATTATATCCAACATTAGCAAAAACATCAATTAATGATTTTATTTCATTTTGATATAAGTATATAAAATAATTACTAAAATTCGAATCTATTAAATCTTTAAAGATTTTACATCTTTTTTTACACAAACTATTACATATAGGAGCAAATTTGTTATATTTATAAAAATAATATATGCCTAAATCAGCTAAATTGTATGTATTTTTTACTATATTCAACCAATTTTTAAAATCACTTATATGTGAAAATAAATCATATCTATGAATATACTCTAATCCTAAATCAAAGTTGGCATATAAAATTTTTATAAAGTAATAATAGATTCTTTCATTTGACAAATTAGCCAGCAAATATTTAAATTTAATCATGCTGTTTAATGTTTCTTCTTCAATTTTAAAACCCAATTTTGAACTAAAATATAAAGCTCTTAATATTCTTAATGCATCTTCATTAAAGCTTTGATCAGGATTATTTATGCATCTTATAATCTTATTATTTAAATCAGCTAAGCCTTGTACTAGATCAATGACCTTTTTATCTTTATCCATAGCTAAAGCATTAATGGTAAAATCTCTTCTTTTAACATCCTCTGATAAACAATCAACATATTCTATTTGAGGATGACGATGATCTAAATAATTAATATCTTTTCTAAAATGCGTAATTTCAAAAGAAAATTCCTTATAATAAATTATTACGCTTCCATATTTAAGCCCATTATCATTAATCTTAAACAAATTTTTTAACTTTTCAATAGGCATATTGGTGGCTATATCAATGTCATTTATTTTTAAATTCAATAAATAATCACGTACTACTCCACCTATAAAATAGGCATCATAACCATTTTGGTTTATAATATTTAATACTTCAATTCCACCATCAAAATATTTCATCACACAAGCACCTTCTTAATTATATCATAATTTATTGAAAATATATAAGTCTTTAGATATAATTATTATGGTGATTTTATTGAAAAGAATACAAAAAAATTATACTAATTCAATTACAATCCAAAAATCAGAATTTATTACCTATTTATTTAGAGTCAATACTATTTTAGATGTGGAAAATTATTTAAATCAAATTAGGAAAAAGCACTATGATGCAACTCACAATTGTTATGCCTACATTATAGGAGAAAATCAAGAAATTCAAAAATGTTCTGATGATGGAGAACCCCAAAAAACGGCCGGAATGCCAATGATAGATGTTTTAAAAAAGAATAACCTTACTTATATTTTAGCAATTACTACTAGATATTTTGGTGGGATACTTTTAGGAGCCGGTGGACTAGTTAGAGCTTATTCAACATCAGTGAGTGAATGCCTTAAAAAAGCGGAATTTTATGATGTTAGGGAACAAATAAAATTTAAGCTAACTTTATCCTATACTGGCTACAATACCTTATTAAAAACACTTAATTATCTAAATATAATAGAGGTATCATATACATTGGATGTTATTATACTAGCAACTTGTGACACAGATAAATTTGAGAAATTAAAAAATGATATATATAAATATAAAATTGGTACAAACGATATAGAGGTTATCGAAAAAACATACATAGAAGTATTAGTGTAGGCTATATTTGTTTTTAGTGGCCTGACCACCTCTTATATGACGTACATTTTTGTTATAATCTAGTAATTCTCTTATTTTTAAATAAAGCTGATAATCAATTTCTTTAAGTCTATTTGTTAAGTCATAATGTACTGTAGATTTACAAAATCCTACAATTTTTGCAACCTCTCTGACTGTTCTTCTCCCATCTAACATTAAATGAGCTGTTTTAATAACTCTTTCTTTTAAATAATCCATTATATCACCTACAAAAATATATGACCAATTATTAAATATAATCACTTAATTTTATAGGTATTAAAATATATAATAGTTATTGTGATAAAACCAAAATAAATTAATTTATAAGGTACTTTAAATTAGAGGGTGTGTGAGGGAGAAATCCAACTATAAAAAAGTCG
>ERZ1643246.1641-NODE-1641-length-23704-cov-17.309104_pt1 | contig 23704 bp, 24 predicted proteins | sample MGYA00579265_ERZ1643246 | MGnify/ENA primary metagenome ERZ1643246 (study PRJEB29033, sample SAMEA4952261) | chicken gut metagenome | biome: Broiler Chicken; feature: Gastrointestinal Tract; material: Caecum | place: Ireland | collected 2018 | study: Broiler...
CGGTCGATCACTTCATGGATCAGATGCTCCATCTCCTCATTGGACGCGGCCACCGCATGGACATGAAGTTTGTTTTTCCCCGTCACCCGGTAAATCTGCGTTACCGTTTCATTCTGTTTCAATGTCTCCGCCGCCTGCGCAAAGGTCTCCGGAGAAAACTCCAGTTCAAAATAGCAGGACACCGCGCCGCTGATCTTCTGCGGATTGATGATCGTTGTGTATTCCTCGATCACACCTCTCTGCTCCAGCGCCTGGATCCGGGCTTTCACCGCTACTCTGGAGATCCCGACTTTCTCGCCGATCTCCGAGTAAGACATGCGGGCGTTCTCGATCAGAAGCCGGACAATTTTCTGGTCCAGCTCATCCAGTCCTTCCAGAAACATATCTGTCACCTCACCCTTTCTTTTTTCCCAAGTAAATCTTTCTGGCTCTGCCTTCATTTTACACGCAGGCCCCCGGGCGCGCAACCCATTCCGTTATTCAGAATAACCATACTCTGGATGCCCGCAGTCTCTATGCTTTTATTTGATCTGCGTTGGAAATGCGCAGGCCTGGCTGAACTGTAATCTATTGCCCTATTGTTTTTTCTGCAGCTATTGACTGTCAAAGCAGAAAGCTCTATAATAGCTTTCGTAACGTAAGTTATAAATTTCGTTTAGAAAGTTGTGAATGTGATGAAAGGTGATCTGACAAAAGGACCTGTGATGAAGTCCATGCTGCTTTTTGCGATTCCGATGATACTCGGAAATCTTCTGCAGCAGTGTTACAATGTGGCGGATACGCTGATCGTCGGCCAGTTTCTCGGATCCGACGCGCTGGCCGCCGTGGGATCGGCATTTACGCTGATGACATTTCTTACCTCGATCCTCCTGGGACTCTGTATGGGAAGCGGCGCTGTATTTTCCATCCGTTTCGGAGAAAAAGACCGGGATGGCCTGAAAGAAGGGATCTGCGCATCCTTCGCGCTGATCGCGGTTCTGACGATCCTGATCAATCTGGCCGTCTTTCTTTTTATTGATCAAATTCTTCTGTTTCTCCGGGTACCGGATGAGATCTGGGATCTGATGAAAGAATATCTTCTTGTGATCTTCTGCGGGATTGCAGCCACTTTTCTCTATAATTATTTTGCGTCTCTGCTGCGTGCCGTGGGAAATTCCATTACGCCGCTGATCTTCTTAGCGTTCTCCGCCGTCCTGAACATCGTTCTGGATCTGTGGTTTGTCGTCGGTCTCCACCGAGGCGTCGCCGGCGCCGCCGAAGCAACCGTGATCTCTCAGTATGTCTCCGGCGTGGGACTGACCATTCACACCTGGTTCCGGTTTCCGTCTCTCCGTCCGGAAAAGAAACATCTGCACATCCGCTGGAAAAGCATTCAGGAGATCGCCAGCTTTTCCGTGCTGACCTGTGTGCAACAGTCCGTCATGAATCTGGGGATCCTGATGGTGCAGGGACTGGTAAACAGCTTCGGAACCACGATCATGGCAGCCTTCGCCGCAGCAGTGAAGATCGACGCCTTTGCCTACATGCCGGTCCAGGATTTTGGCAATGCATTCTCCACGTTTATCGCTCAGAATTACGGCGCAAAAAAACAGGCGCGGATTCGCGCCGGACTGAAGGGCGCAGTGGCGACTTCCGTTCTCTTTTCGATCCTTCTGTCTGTCATTGTATGGTTCCTGGCACGGCCGCTGATGCTGCTGTTTGTCCATGCAGAGGAGACCGAGATCATCGCGGAGGGCGTTCGTTATCTGCATATCGAAGGCGCATTCTACTGCGGCATTGGCTGCCTGTTTCTCCTGTACGGCCTGTACCGCGCAGTGGGCAGACCGGGGATGTCCGTGGTACTGACCGTGATCTCCCTTGGCACACGCGTCGCTCTGGCCTATCTTCTCTCGGCGATTCCTTCGATCGGCGTCGTCGGCATCTGGTGGTCTGTGCCGATCGGATGGTTCCTGGCGGATGCGACGGGAATTCTCTATTATCTTTTCCGGAAGAAACAGCTTCTTCCATCAAGCGGAGACGAAACCTACTCTGATAGATCTTAAAACAAAGCAGACCGCACCGGCATTGCCAGCATGCAGCCAAACGGTAAGATAAACCGGCAGAACGCCAAGCAGACAAAAAAACGCAAAAAAGAGGACCGCGCAGAATCGATTATCTGCGCGACCCTCTTTTTTATCTATATGAAAGACATGACCGTCTCTGTATTCTCAGAGAGAATCCGGGGAAGCATACCGGAAACTCCTCCCGCCGTACCGGAGAAATTTCCAGTCACACTTCCGATTCCCTTTTTGCCGGCAGTCCGGACAACCAAACTGCCACTCTCTTTTTACTGTCTCCTCCGGCCCTCCCTTACGGGAAATCAGCCCTCAGAAATTTATCTGTCTCATTTGGTTTTTTGATCTATATACTCACCGGAGTTATCCCTCAATGGTGATATACTTATCTGCTGCACCATTCTTTTTCGGAATCGTGAGCTTCAGAATACCATGTTTGAACTCCGCCTTGATCTCATCCTGAGTCAGAGCATCGCCCACATAGAACGAACGCTGGCAAGCGCCGGTGTAACGCTCCTGGCGGATATATTTTCCGGATTTCTTTTCCTTCTCATCCTCATCCAGGCCTTTTGCAGCGCTGACGGTCAGGTATCCGTTCTCCAGAGAAACCTTTACCTCATCCTTGGAAAATCCCGGAAGATCCATTACCAGTCTGTATTCATTATCCAGTTCTTTAATATCCGTCTTCATGATGTTTTTTCCACGTCTGCCATACAGCTTTTTCTGTGCCTTTTTCACATCGCGGTCGTCAAAGAACGGGAAATCAAAATCTCTCATAAAATCATCAAAAATATCATCTGTCCAAATACTCGGTCTCATCATAGGTCATTCCTCCTTCTGTTCTTTCTTTTACCTGTCTGTGAAACCTTTCAGTCTGTCTGAAGTTCCGCAACTGTCCGGCGAACCGGACGGTTACGGCATCTGTTTATCCTTCAATGGAAATGTACTTCTTGTCTTCTACCTGCGGCTGCTGTTCCTTCTTCGGGATCGTCATCGTCAGCGTACCGTCCTCGAATTTCGCCTTAATATCTTCTTCCGTTACCTGATCGCCGACATAGAAGCTTCTGCTGCAGGAACCGCTGTAACGCTCTCTGCGGATGTATCTGCCATCACTGTCTTTCTCATCATTGTTCCTGTTAGAAGAAACCTGAATCGTCAGGTAGCCATCCTTCAGCTGCGCCTTCACATCTTCCTTCTTAGCACCCGGAAGATTCATCTTCAGCTCATATCCCTGATCGGTATCTTTTACATCCGTCTTCATCAGTTCACCCATTCCGTTGTTGTAACTTCCAAATGGGAAATCAAAAAAGTCATCCATCAAAGATTCTCCAAAAATACTAGGCATCAACATAAGTCATTTCTCCTTTCATTTACTCCATTTATCGGGCAGGTTCTTTCGAACCTGTTGTTGTTTTACTCTTCTGAACTCCGGTTCGGTTCTTTTCTTTTTCCTCTTCCTTTGTTCTATCTGTACTATAACACTCGTTGTTAGCACTGTCAAGAGGTGAGTGCTAATTTTTTTGTGAAAAAAGTGTGAACTCGGAAATTCTTTTGAATTTGCGAAGTTCACACTATACAACAGCGTATCCTCCAGATGGTTCTCTCGCACATCCGGTTTCGGAAATGGAGCGTAAATCAGATAATTTGTATGGATACCTATTCGTTCCAGAAAATGCTTGATATAGAACTGATTATCCGACTTCAGATAATAAGCCCTGGCCTTTTCCAACTCTATATCCTTCATATCTTCTGCAAATTCTCCATTATCGTCATACCAGAAAGCCAGATTCCGGGTATCTCCGGTAAATTCCGTATTCAAACGATCTATGATCTGTTCCAAGTTCAATTCTGCCGCATGTTATCCTAGATTAAAATCTCCCAGTATCCCTTTTGGCTGGTCCAACGCGCTTAACAATATTCCGGAGCTTGTAGATGAAACGCGTTTTGGAAAGCAAAGCCCAATTTATCTTCCATGATTATGCCATCTATACCTTCATCGTTGGTTCTCCCTGTTGTACCATATGTTCCGTATCCCATCTTTTCCATAAGATCCAACACCATTTTTTCAAAGGCAACTGGAGATAATTTCAGTGCTTCAGTCAAAATATCATCGGCCAAACTCTGATTGATCTTTTGATATGAACTTTCAAAAATATCATACGGTGTATCAATTTGATCATTTTCTATTTCAGACTGAAGATTAACCTTTTCTTCTTTTCCTATAAATTCTTTAAAAGAGTCATAACGAAGCAAATATTTTTGATCAATCACGTTCGGATCATCATGGAAAACATCCAACCCTGTTAGTCAGATATGTTTGTGTGCCGCTAGGCAACAAGGCGGAAACATCTTCTTTCGTTAATTGAAAATACTTTATAACATAGGCTTTCAATTCTTTTATCGTATGGGACTGTCCATCGGAAAGGCACTCCAAAATTGGCTTATGTATCTCATAATACTTTGGTACTGACATAGCATTCTCCTATTCACTGATAAAACTAATCTCGAAGATCTTTTACTATTTTATAATCCTCTAATGATATTCAAATAGTCCTGTCTTTGATCTACGACCGCATAGATAACTACTCTTTTTCTTTCTTCGTCCACTTTGTAGAACACAAGATTTTTTTCTAAAACCAGCACTTTATATCCTTGCCGTCTCAAGACTCCATATCTGGGGGGCATTCCGATATCCGGATGATCACACAAATGCAAAATGCTTGCCTCTAACTCATCTAATTTCTGCAATGCAACTTCTGAGCCAAAATTTTCATTGATATAAAGGATAATTTTACGGATCTGCTCGTCTGCCATATCAGTACGAACAACTGAGTATTTCATGTTATTTCTCCTTCAGCATCTGTCTCAGATCACGGAAAGTATTTTCAATGGGCTCTACCCTTCCGTTCTTCTCATCATCTTCTGCTTCTGCCAGAATTTCCAGTAATTCTATTCTTGACTTCATTCCTTTATATTCCTCATAAGAAAGAGAAACCGTATCACCTCTGCCGTTCACTGTGATAATGACAGCCTCTTTGTTTTCCCTGCACTGCCTCGATATTTCACTGTAATGATTTCTCAGATCTGCTGATGGCCGAATAGATTCTTGTATTGGAAACATAATCATACCTCCCGTCTTTTTATAGTCATATTATATCATTTAATGACTACTATTGCAACTTTCATCTCGCGCTTTTACTACACCATTTCCGCAACAAATGACATTTTTTTACACTCCAGACAAAAAGTCAGAACCCGCAGAAACCTTGTAAAATAAAGCTCCACGGGCTCTGACTCCACAGGACAAAGCCACGCGCTCTACGGCTATTCTCCCGCAGCGTTCCTCCCTTTCCCGAACGCGCCTCTCTCCTCTCTTTCTCTCAGGAAATCCATCTGCACTAATTTTTTCCCATTCGGCAGCATACACTCTGAAGTTTTGATCTGACAATATCCGATTTCGCCCATAGCCTGCTCAAGCGCCGGCTCTTCCATTTGGTGATGTACCTACTCCAGCCCATTGCCGCCTGCAATGCCTAAGATCATTACACTGGAAACAGGATACATGTCAAACTGACCTTTCATCATTTCATTTAGGGCCTGCAGCTGCCTGACAGAGTCAAGCTTCATATGATTTTCATAATCGGCAAGAGGAATCTCCTCCCATGGATTCTTCATCTTACAATCCCTTCCTTATTTTTTCTCCAACTGCGGATCATGTTCGCAATGTTTTTCCGCTTTTCGCCCAAACCTGAAAGGATAGTATCTGACCGCCAGCAGTCAGACGCTCTCTAATATTCAATCCTGAAGTAATCCAGATAAGCCTTATACCGATCCTGTGCGGTCAGACACGTATCCCTCAGATAGCCTTTAAAGCATCAGCCGCCCAGGCACAAACTCCCAGGCAGCTGTCTCTCTCAGATTCCCGATCATAATTTTTTCCGGAAAAACTCCACGATCTCGTCCCAGATCTCCTTCTGGAAGAATCGAAGATCCGCATGATCCGCTCCCTCGATGGCCAGCAGGGTCACATCGCACCCTTCCTTTTCCAATGCGTCGTGAAGCAGAACGCCCTGCGAAAACGGTACCGTGTGATCTTGTTCCCCATGGATAATCAGAAACGGCGGAGCATCCTTCGTCACCAGAGTCACCGGGCAGTACCGAAGCGCTTCCTCCTGGTTGCGCATAACATTTTTCCCCAGCAGCAAAGATTCCGGGGACGCAGCGCACTGTTCCTCCGATGCGTAAGGGAATCCCCGGAAGTCTGTCGGCGGATACCACGGGCAGGCCGCCTGCACACGGCTGGAGTATTCCAGATAATCTCCCACGTCATAGCACGGATCATTGGCCAGGGCCGCCATACAGGTGAGATGGCCTCCGGCCGACTCCCCCATCACGCCAAACTTTTCAGGATCGATCCGGTATCTGTCCGCATGCGCTCTCAGATAGCGGATCCCTGCCTTTACATCCTGAAGCTGAGCCGGGAATTTCGCCTCATTGCTTGTGCGGTACTGAACCGACGCCACGACAAATCCTTTTCTCGCCAGATCGGAAAGATACGCCAGATGTGCCGACTTGTCCATCGTCAGCCATGCACCCCCGCAGATCCATACAATACAGGGATACTTCTTTGTATTGTCCTCCGGATAGATCAGATCCATTTTCAGGTCCTGCCTCGTGTGACCGCACCAGGCGTCTACCTGGGCGAAGGCGACGTCCGTCGTCACAATATACTGGGGTTCTCTCGGTTCTACCTGAATTCTTTTCTTCAATGCTGATACCTCCATTTCCGGTAACCGTTCGGATCGCTGAACAGTTACCCTTTCTATTGCGTGAGATGTTTTAACAGTTGCAAAAAATCTACTCTTATTTTATCATATTGAGAGATTCTTTGGAATCAATTTCCATACCGTCTGAGCAATCTGAGTTACAGTTCAGCCAGGTCTGCGCATTTACTGCGCAGACCGTGTGAAAACATAGTGCCTGTGGGCATCCAGCCCATCGCGAAGCGATTCTCAATGGCTGGATGCCGTAACCGTTCAACCGGCTGAACGGTTACCATTACGACACTTACGATCGTTACGATCATTGACCGTATCATATTCTTCACAGGAGGTGATCTTTTGGAAAATATATTGATCATAGAAGACGACAGCGATATCAGCAATCTGATAGCAGAGGCGCTGAAAAAAGCCGGGTATTCCTGTACACAGGCGTTTTCAGGAACGGAAGGACTTCTTTATCTTGAAAAAGAATCCTATGCGCTCGTGATCCTTGACCTGATGCTGCCCGGCATGAGCGGCGAGAACGTTCTCTCAAAGCTTCGGGAAAAACAGCAGGTTCCGGTGATCGTCGTGTCCGCGAAGGACAGTCTCGACAGCAAGGTGGATCTGCTGACCTCCGGCGCCGACGATTATCTGACGAAGCCCTTTGAAGTGCAGGAACTTGTGGCCCGCGCAGGCGTCTGGATCCGCCGGTCTGCATCCGGCGCTCCTTCCGAACAGGAACAGACGCTCCGGTACAGAGACCTGGAATTAAACAGATCCTCTTTCACAGCCACCGTCTGCCGGAAAACCCTCTCCCTGACCCGACAGGAATTCCGGATTCTGGAACTTCTTCTCTCCCACCCCGACCGGGTATTTTCCAAGCAGGAAATTTACGACTATGCCTGGGAAGACATCTACCTCGGCGAGGACAAGACCATCAACGTGCACATCAGCAATATCCGGAAAAAGCTGAAAGCTGTGACTGAACAGGAATACATCGAAACCGTCTGGGGCATCGGCTTCCGGCTGGCCGGCCGGAAATAGCCCGAAACCGCATCCGCATCTTTACCATTTCTTTAACTTTGCTTTGCGTTTTTTTAGACATTGTCCGGTATGATTTTTTCAGAGACGGGGAAGATCCGAAACCGCATCCCCCGTTTTCAGTGCAAAGCAGGAGGAAAAACATTATGGAATATTTGCTTACTACCAGCGGCCTGACCAAACGGTACGGCAGGGCAAAGGCCGTGGACCATCTGAATCTTCATATCCGCCCCGGCGATATCTACGGCCTGATCGGCCGCAACGGCGCCGGAAAGACAACGCTGCTTCGGATGCTTTCCGGCCTTGCATCACCGACAGAAGGCGAGATTTCCCTGTTCGGCGAAACCGGCCGCGACGCGCGGCGGGCCATGTCGCGGATCGGCACACTCATCGAGAGCCCCGGCGTCTACCCGGGCATGACAGCGGCCGAGAATCTCAAATTAAAATGCATTGCGGTGGGAATCCGCCGGAAACATTATATCGAGGAACTCCTGGAACTCGTCGGTCTTGCCGATACCGGGAAAAAGAAAGTACGGAATTTTTCGGTCGGCATGAAACAGCGGCTGGGAATTGCCCTGGCTCTGGTCGGCGAACCGGATCTGATAATTCTCGACGAACCCATCAACGGTCTGGACCCTCAGGGAATCGCCCAGATGCGGGAAACCCTGGCATTGCTGAACCACGAAAAGGACATCACATTTATCATCTCCAGTCATATCCTGGAAGAGCTTTCCAAGCTGGCGACCAATTACGGGATCATTCACAGAGGAGTACTTCTGCAGGAATTGACCCACGAAGAACTCCTCGCCCGATGCAGCGAACGGATCGAACTCCACACCGACAATATCCGGCATACCTGCGTCGTTCTGGACCGGATGAACATACAAAACTATAAGGTCGTGGACGGCGACACCATTCAGATCTTTGAGCGGCTCGACAGCGGCGGAGAAATTACCATGCAGCTTGCCAAAGAAGGCATAAAGACCCTGGGAATTTCCGTCAAAAATGAGGCGCTGGAAGACTATTATCTGAATCTGACAGGAGGAAAGCAAAATGTTTAATCTGATAAAAATGGATCTCTATCGGCTGTTTCACTCCCTCTCCACCTGGGTCATGCTACTGGCCATGGTGGGAGTCGCGTTTTTCTGCGTCGCAATGACCAACGATGATCTGACGGCAATGCAGAACGACCCTGCTTATATGGAGCAATCTCTCCAGATCGACAATGATACACCCCACGCCGGAATCATCATGGAAACAGATCCCGCCTGGATCAACGGCGAGATTCCTGCGGAGGATCTGATCGTTCTGCTGATCAACAGTGCGATTCTGCTGCTCTGCATCACTGTTTTTGTCTCCATCTTCGTTCACGCAGAACAGAAAAACGGATATATCAAAAACATCGCCGGACAGCTTCCCTTCCGCGGACTGCTGGCCGTCTCCCGTCTGATCTCTATCGCCGTGGGGATTTTTCTGATCTTTGTAGTATATCTGGCAGCCACCTTTGCAGCCGCTTATCTGTTCTGGGGCGACCAGCTTGTGGCAGATTCCATCACCACATTGTGGAAAATCCTCGGTACACAGTACCTGCTTCACCTGGCGTTCGGCAGTCTGGTCATGCTTCTGTGCATCGCAGCAAGAAACAATATCGTCAGCCTCTGTGTCGGAATTCTGATGGCATGCGGAATTATGAATTTTGTCTATACCGGTATCAGCCAGGTCATCCACGCAGCCGGATGGAAAACTTTTGAACTGGGTAAATATATGCTGGAGACCAACGTCTATCAGATCAGCGGAAGTACCTCCACAGAAACTTTTCTGCGCGCGCTGATATCCGGCGGCGTCTTCCTCGTCCTCACAGTGATCGGATCCGCGTGGATCATGCAGAAAAGAGATATAAGGTAAGGTGATAAACTATGATATTCTGGACGGCGGCCGCTGCAGCTGCGGCACTCGTTCTTCTGATTGTTCTTTTTCTCTACCGGCGGCAGGTCAGACGGCTCTGCCGCCAGATGGAGTTTCTGAAAAAGCATAAAACCAATTTGCGGCTGACCTCCGAACTTCCGTTTTCAGAACTGAATCTTCTGATCGACGAAGTCAATGAGCTCCTTGACCAGACACGGGAGACACAGCGGAACGCCCGCAGCAGCGAGGAAAGTCTGAAAGAGACGATCACCAATCTCTCCCACGACATCCGCACACCGCTGACCTCCCTGGACGGATATTTTCAACTTCTCGTTCAGAGCGATTCCGACGAAGAGCGGCAGCACTATCTGTCCGTCATCCGCAGCCGGATCACCAGCCTGAAAGAGATCCTGGAGGAGCTTTTCACCTACACCAGACTCCAGAACAATTCCTGGGAAATGCCATTGGAAAAAGCTGACTTTGGGAAATGCACGTTTGACACGGTCTTTTCCTTCTATGACGATTTCAGGAAAAAGGGCGTGGAGCCGGAGATTCGATTCTGCGAGGAACGCATTTATGTGATGGGAAACAAGGAAGCCATCCGCAGGACCCTGCAGAATATCATCCGGAACGCACTGGTTCACGGAAAACAGAGGATCCTGCTTACCATGGAAAAACAGGACGCTTCCGTCATCTTTACCTGCCGCAATGACGTAGAAAAACCTGAGCAGATCGATGTCACTCAGGTTTTTCAGCGGTTTTATAAAACGGACTCCGCCAGGACAAACACCTCCACCGGTCTCGGACTGTCCATCGCCAAAGGTCTTGTGGAACGAATGAACGGAGAAATCCGGGCGGCGCTGACCGACGGAATGTTCGAGATCACAGTGACAATGAAATGCATCTGACCACACGCCGCCGGCATACACCCGCCGTACACTTCACGCCAGTTTTATGATATCAATACAAAAATCCGCTCCCCGGCAAAAGCCATATTGCCTTTGCCGGGGAGTTTCTGCTCTGAAACAATATTAAAATCCTCATCTGTACTGAGATCTTGCAAGCTTTCTTCCCACATGAAGCCCCACTTCATTATAAGCCTCCTGCCGGTAATGAAATCTGTCCTTCATTTCATGAAGATACGGTTCAAAGCTGGCCGCAAGCACCACTTCTTTTCTGTCCAGGCACAGCCTGAGCTGCGCGTCACGGATCACACGGTAATATTGATCCTTCTCTTCGCCGGCCACTTCCCCGCCGTCACCCGCAGGCGCGGGATCATTATAATGTCCGATCTGGACAAGAAAACACTTTCCTATTCCATGCTCCAGAAATCCCTGAATAATCTTCTCCGTGCGTCTGATATATTCCTCTGCCGAAACCATATGATCCGCGTCCGTCTCTCCCTGACACCAGATAAGAAACCTTCTGTCGACAAAAATCTCTCTGCTTTTCAGAAACTCCATCGTCCGATCCACCCTGTCCAGCGCGTCTTCCAACAGAACGTTCAGCCACTGTTCTGTCGAACTTCCTCCCCGGGAGGCCGACACTGCCACTGTCTTCCGTCCGGTCCTGCGGTAGTATTCCCCGACCGCAGCCGACACCATACTGCCGGTTCTCTTCGTCCCGCCATCCCGCCGGTCATCCAGGGCGCCTTCTCTGTCCTCTCCCAGTCCAAACGGCTCGACAATCGGAACCAGCTCTCCCGGTCTGCTGATACATTTATATTCCCATCCTGCCTCCACAGGACACCGGGCCGCATCTGCCGCCTCTCCCCGGCCGGACATATTCGACTGCCCGGCGAAGACCATCAGATCCACACAGTTTTTCTCTTTCCATCCCCGTTCCATAACTTCCTCCGTTCGTATCATACACTCTTTGTATCTGTTATCTCAGCCGCCGGAATCCCCTGCGGCTCTGTTGTCATTCTCTTTTCTCCATCATACATGATATTTTGCTGTATGGAAAGCCTCAAGTATATTAAAAAACCGGACTATTGTAAAAATCCCACAACAGTCCGGCTTTTTCAAAATCATTCACACTATACAGCTTTACAGGAACCACGTTTTACAAGATTGGATTTTAAAATCACATGCGAAGTCTTTCCGCCATCCAGCATCTCCATCACCGCCTCTACGATCTGCTGCGCCATTAACTGTACCGGCTGGGCAATCGTGTCAAGGGCCGGATGATAGTATTCTGCCACTTCGATTCCATCAAATCCCACGATTGATATGTCATCAGGAATTTTTCTCCCGGAAGACAAAACTGCTTTTGCCGCTCCGATTGCCATAATATCCGCCATTGTGACTACAGCGGTCATATCCGGATTTCTTTCCATCAGATACTTCATCATATTAAATCCAAACTTATAACCCGAATCAAATGTATCTTTCGGCGAGGACACCAAAAATGGATCAAAAGGAATTCCGTTCCTCTCCAAAGCCATTTTATATCCTTCAAATCGTAACTTGTTGGGCGTGATCGCTTCCTCATAATTATTATAAATACACCCGATTCTTTTGTGTCCTAACCCGATCAGATATGCAACAGCCGAAGCCATCTCTTCCTTGTCATTGATCAGAACACTGGAATATAAATTTTCATCTACTGTGTCTGCTGCTTTCACTGTAGCCAGTACACACGGGATGCCAAGACTGATAAAATCCGCATCCTCATACCCGAAACATCCCCCCATCAGCACCAGCGCACATGGATTTCCACTCAACACTTTTTGTTTCGCCAGCGCCATCTCATCTTCATATCCGTCAATATTCTGAATATCCAGAGAATATCCTCTGAGCATGATCTGATTTTGAATGATCTTGATCATCTCCTGGAAAAAGGGATTAACGATACTCTTGGCCAGTAATAAAATGGTTTTCGAATGTACCATTTTCAGATTTCTGGCATTATTATTTGGAACATACTTCAGTTCTTTGGCTGCCGCTATCACCTTTTCTCTTGTCTCTTTGCTTGCGGAGCCGCTGCTGTTCAACACGCGAGATACCGTAGATATCCCCACCCCGGATAACTGAGCAATATCCTTTATAGTTGCTCCCATTTTTACCACACACCCTCCATAGATTGACATATTTCCTTTATTATCCTATTTTTCCCTCCGGGAGGTCAAGTACTTTTTCATTTCTATACAGCGACTCTCAGAAATTCTTGTTTATAATTTGGACAGGTCTGCACAGCAGATGGCAGACCTGTCCGAAGGATCACAATATACTGGTATTATTCTGCGGAAGAGGAAGAAGAGGATGTGGCATCCGCGCTTTCCGTATTAGCTGCATTTTCTTCCAGGAAGGTTTGATATTGGCTAGTTACTTCTTCCAGAACTTTGTCAATACCTGCCGCCTCAAGCTGAGAACGATACTGTTCCACAGCCTCTTCCGGATCCTGTGTTGTCTTTCCAAGAAGGATCTGTAATCCAAGAGAAGCATCCACATTTGCGATTGCAGACAATTCTGCGGATACATTTGTGCTGTCAAAACTGAATCCTACATATGGATTGTCGATCGCCACTTCTTTCCATTCGTCATTCAGCGTATAACGGCGCGGATCCTCTGTCGCCATAGGAAGATTCAATTCATCGGTTCTTAATGCCCAACCTGCAAATCCGGCTGCATCTTTCTCAGCATCATAGCCTTCCGGCTGTACGACGGTACCGTCTACGATTTCATACTGTCTTCCTTCGATTCCATACTGGAACAGATCATAGCATCTCTCATCCGTCATGAGTTTTTCGATCATCATCAGACATCTTTCCGGATATTTGGAGTTTTTGCTGATAACAGTACAGTTCTCGCATCCCATTTTACGAATGATCTTACCATTCTCTTCCGGGAAGCAATAAAATTCTGTCTCTACACCCGGTAATTTTTCCTGCTGCGTTCCATATGCCCCTGTCCAGTCGGGCTGATGCGAAATATAGGAAGCAGACAGTCCATTGTAGAAGTTATCTTTATCATCCTGGGATGCAGAGAGAACATCTTTAGACCAGTAACCTTTATCTGACCATTCTTTCATTCTCTTGGCAAAATCTACAAACTCATCGGTAAAAGCTGGGTGAAAGATTTCTGACGGATCTTCCACACTTCCCGCCAGATAAGGCCCGGTCGTCGGAAGTCCCGGAGCATCGATCCAGTCAGAAGTCAGTGCAATGAACATACGATACATATCCATTCCAAGGTTTGAATTTCCGTTCAGCGGAGTCCAGCCATCTTCCAGTGCAGCGTCCATATAAGCTTCCATATCGTCAATGGAAGAAATGGATGTGATACCGTATTTCTCCATTAAGTCATCACGGCTGACAAATCCATAGGCAGTAAACTCACTGTAAGTACTCGGCACACCATAAATCTGTCCTCCTACTTTCATACTGTCCCATGCCTCAGAATCCAGTTTTTCTTTCAAAGTCGGCGCATAAGTATCCAGCATATCCGTAATATCTACAAGAACATCCTGCCGTGCTAGAGATTGATAGGTAACTGCAGCCGTAGAAGATGAGTACGCCATATCAAAGCTTTCTCCCGATGCCCACAGCAGAGGATACTTGGTAGAGGTATCACTGTAATCGATATACTTGATTTCCAGAGTTGCGTTAATATCCTCTTTTAAGATCTTATTCAATTCGTCCAGCACGTCCTGGTTCGCCACGCCTTCGGAACCATACAGATACATTGTAAGGTTTACCTCTTCTGATGTGTCAACAGGCCCGCTCTCTGTTGAGGATGTTCCGCTGGCAGATGACGTACTGTTATTGCTCTGTCCGCATCCGGACAGAGTCCCGATTGCCAATGTTGCCGCCAGCAAAGATGCTACTATTTTTTTTCTCATTGCTCCATTCCTCCTTATGGTGAAATTGATATTATATTTTCATCCGTCTCTCAGCATCTGCCGAAGACAGCTATGAACTCAAATCTCCAATTTATTTTTCTTCTTGCCTGTTTCAGCCCTTTACCGCACCGATCGTCAGACCGCTGACAAAATACTTCTGTACAAACGGATAGACAAGAATGATCGGTCCCGTAGCAACCACCGCAGTCGCCATTTTAATGGATTCCGATGGAAGATCCGCTGTAGAGATCGTTGCTCCCTGCTGAATCAGAAGCTGGATATCCGCCTGGCTCACCATCTGCTGCAGAAAATACTGCAGCGGATATTTCGCAGTTGATTCAATGTACAGCATCGCATTATACCATTCATTCCAGTAACCAAGGACCAGAAACAACCCGATCGTCGCCAATGACGGCTTGGCCAGCGGCATAAAGATCTGCCAGTAAATCCGGAAATCACCTGCTCCGTCAATAGCAGCAGACTCATAAAGAGAATCCGGAATCGCTTTCATAAAGTTTCTCATCAGAAAAATAGACCACGGACTCATCAGCGCAGGGAGTATCATGGACCAGACGCTGTTTTTTAATCCAAGTCCGTTTACCATCCAGATATAAGTCGGAATCAGTCCGCCGCTGAACAGGGTGGTAAAATAAATGAAAAACGATATCTGGTTTCTATATTTAAAGTCCTGCCGGCAAAGCACATAACCCGCCATGGACATCAGAAACAGTCCCAGACAAGTTCCTACAATCGCAATAAAAATCGTAACCTTATAAGCGTTCAGTAATTTTGCCGGATGTTGAAACAAAAATTCATATGCACTGACGCTCCACTCTTTTGGAAGCAGTTTATATCCTTCTGCAAGAATTTCCTGTTCATTCATAAACGACGAGGTTACCATCAGCAAAAACGGGAAAAGGCAGACAACTGCGAACAACGCTACAATAATATAGCAGATGATCTTCAATGTAATCTCTTCTCTGCTGATTATTCTGTTTTTCCTTGCTATACTTCGAGACATTCTAACACCTCCTAAAACAATGCACTGTCTGGTTCAACCCGCTTTACAATCGCATTAACCGCCAGAACAAAGACCAGGCCGAATATTGACTGATAAAATCCAACTGCCGCACCCTGCGAAAAGTTATATTGACCTACCAGGCTTCGGAAAACATATGTATCAATGATATCCGTCTCCGGATAGAGCACGGAGTTTGTTCCGATCAGGTTATAAAACAGATCAAAAGAACCTTTTAAAATACCGCCAAGGCCAAACAGGATCAGCAGGATCACGGTCGGCTTCAGAAGCGGCAGCGTTAAATATCGGATCTTCTGAAACGGTGATGCACCATCCAAAGCGGCCGCCTCATAGATCTCTCTGTCCAGACCAGTGATCGTCGCCAGATAGACGATCATTCCATATCCAGTTCCCGACCAGATTTTAAACATTACGATAATGTACTTCCATATTCCGGTGTCTGAGTAAAAATCATGTTTTTCCAGTCCAAAGCTGGTCAGAAGAGAATTGATAAATCCATGATCGTAACTGAACAGATTGTATGCGAAGTATCCTACAATAACCATGGAAATAAAATACGGTAACAGAATTACCGACTGGGAGATTTTCTTAAACCAACGGTTGCCAATCTCTGAGATCATAATTGCGAGAATTACCTGGACGATATTTCCCAATACCAGAAATGCCAGATTATACAGCAGCGTATTCTTTGTAATTCTCCATAAATCTCCGTTTCTGATCAAAAATTCAAAATTTTTGAAACCCACAAAATCACTGCCGAAAATTCCCTTGCTCATATTGTAGTCAACAAAAGCAACATACGCTCCCGGCATGGGAATGTAACAAAAAATAATGAAAAACAGAATCGTGGGCGCGATCATCAGAAAAAGAACTCTTTTCCGAACAAGCTCCCGCCTGAAGTTCTTCAAATGAACATGAGGTTTGATCATTACTCGTTCCTCCTTATACACATTTTGATTTCTTTGGGATTTGTCTCCTTGTTTTATAAAAGATTGATATTCTTCTTTATTTTTCATCGTGCATTTCCGCATCTTAACATATAGAAACGTTTCTATTCATTTTCCAATGCTGTTTATGCACACATATTACCCCTCATTACATTATTTGTCAAGGGTATTTTTCGTCTTTTTGCACTATTTTCCCATTTTCATTTTCACTTTTTCCGTTATTTATTTCACGGCGTTCTGTTTTATTATTGACTTTTTTATCTCCGACAGCTATAATCTTTTTGGATATTCTTTATTTTCCTTATATTTTCCTCATTTTTAGAGAAACGTTTCCAAAAAGCTAGAAAGGAGAACATTTCATTTATGAAAAAACCCAATCGTTTCATTACATTAGGAAATGAAGAAATGAATTATTGTTTCCTCCCGTCCGGGGACATTTACACATTTCACGGAGGAAAAATCCTGCTCAATCAATTCCGGGGCAATCTGAAAGACGGTTCCGTCAACAACATCTGGCTTCGTCTTTTCCAGGACAAAAAAACACTTGTCTACCCTCTGCTCGGAATCCGCTCTTCCAGTAACCTTTCTGTTACCGACCATGCACTGCGCTTTACCGGACAGATTGAAGATATTTCTTATACCGTAACCTTTACTTTTTCAGGACACGCCTGGTTCTGGGAGGTAACTCTGCGCGGAAACGCGCAGGCTTATGACCTGATCTACGGGCAGGACATCGGTCTCGCCTTTGAGAGCGCTATTTATACAAACGAACTGTATAATTCCCAATATCTCGACCATGCCGTTTTCGAGAGCAGCAAAGGCTCCGTCATCTGCACCCGCCAGAATATGGCCTGCGACGATACATACCCATATCTTCAGCAGGGACTTCTCAAAAACAAAGCTGTCAGCTATTCCACGGATGGACTGCAGTTTTTTGGTCTGACAACGAAAGAAGGGAAATTGCCCAAAGCGTGTCTGGAAGGACTTGAAAACCGCAAACTCCAATATGAATTCGCTTACTCGGCATTACAGACAGAAAAACATGCCTTGTCCGGAGAGGACACCACGGTGTTCTACACACTTTTTCACTCAAATCATCCGGACGCCGTACAGGAGATTGAATATCAGGAAGAACTGCAGGCAGAGTGGAAAAATTGCTGTGCTTTTCTTTCTGTAGTCGATGCTCCATTTACAGCTTGTGATAATTTGAAAGTTAAAGCCGCTTTTGGCGCTCCGATCTGCTCTGACTCCATTTCTTCGAAAGAACTGGAAAAGTTCTATCCGGATCGTATTCTGGAAGAGTATTCGGATCATACTCTTCTTTCATTCTTTACACCGGATCATGCTCATGTCGTAACAAAAGAAAAAGAGCAAAAGACAGAGCGGCCCCATGGCACTATCATCATCACACCGCCAGATACCGAAAAGTCAAACAGCCGTCTGGTTTCTTCCACGCAGTATATGTACGGTATCTTTAACAGCCATGTAGTCATCGGAAACACAGACATGCACAAATTTCTCTCCACTCCCAGAGGTTTTCTGAATCTGCTGACAAACAGCGGCCAACGTTTATATGTATTTCTCAATAACCAATGGCATTTACTCACTTTACCGGCTTTATTTGAAATGGGAATGAATTACTCACGATGGTATTACAAGTTTAACAATGACGTTCTCAGAGTCACTTCCTACACCCATACGGAATCACCCGAGATCACCCTGGAAGCAGAAAGCCTGGGCAAAATCCCCTATGACTTTCTTCTGACCCAGCAGCTGGTAATGGGAACACATGAATATTCTCATGATATTGAATACACCAAAATTGAAGACGGCCTTCGTTTTACCCTGAACAGTCCTGAATATCCCGGTCTTCATTATGATCTCGTAGCCCCGGACCAGAATTTTACAATATCTGACGACAGGATTTTCTTTACAGATGATCGACCCTTTGACGAAACTTTTTTAACCCTGGAATTTCATCGCCAGGAAAAGCTTCTGATCACAATCCTCGCATCCCTGGATGGTTCAACAACCGCTTCGGACAGACAGGATTTTGAGACAGAAAAATCAAAGGGCATCCTTTATTATCAGGAAATGACCCGGCACTTTCATCTGGAAAATTGTCCCGAAAAGCAGCATGAACGTATCCTGAACGAAACAGTCTGGTGGTATACCCATAACGCATTGATTCACTATGCAATGCCCCACGGTCTGGAACAGCCTGGCGGAGCAGCCTGGGGAACACGCGACGTCTGCCAGGGTCCTGCAGAATTCTTCCTTTCCACACAGCACTATTCTCTGGCAAGAAATGCTTTGCTGAATATTTTTGCCCATCAGGATATTCACACCAGTGAATGGCCTCAATGGTTTATGTTTGACCGCTACCACATGAATCCCGGAGAGTGTCACGGAGATATTATTTTCTGGCCTCTGAAATATATCGCAGACTATCTCCAGTCTACGGGAGACAATTCGATCTTAAACGAAAACGTGCCTTACGAAAACGCTCCGGATCAAATGGAATCTCTTACGGATCATATCCGCCGCTGCGTTGATGTGGTCGAAGAACAACGCATGATCAAAGATACCGGGTTGATCACTTACGCAGGCGGAGACTGGGACGACACACTGCAGCCCGCAAAGGAAGAAATGAAGAAAAACCTGGTGAGCGCCTGGACAGTCGCCCTTGCGTGCCAGACATTTTCCTCACTGTCCCTTGCTCTGGCCGACTCGGAGCCGACACTGTCCGACCGGCTGGAAAAAGATGCTCAGAAGATCCGAAGCGGTTTCTCCGAACACTTGATACACAACGGCGTCATTGCCGGTTTTCTGGATTGCTCCGGTTCCGGACATTTTCTTCTGCATCCGTCAGACACGGAGACCGGTATCCATTACCGTCTACTCCCTCTGACCAGAAGCATTATCGCCGGGATCGTTTCAAAAGAGCAGGCAGAACAAAACAGGGAACTTATCCTGGATCACCTGCGTTTTCCCGATGGGGTACGTCTGATGGATCGCCCCGCACGTTATGACGGAGGAGTCAGCCATCTCTTCAAACGCGCAGAACAGGCAGCAAACGTAGGACGTGAGATCAGTCTTCAATACACCCATGCGCATATTCGTTTTCTGGAAGCAATGGCGGCTCTCGGGGACGCTGAACACGCATGGTACGGCCTTTTTACGATCAATCCGATTCATCTTCAGGACACAGTTCCCAATGCCCGCCTGCGCCAGAGCAACATGTATTTCAGTTCTTCCGACGGTGCTTTTCCGGACCGGTATGAGTATGCCCGCAGCTTCGACACTCTGCGTACCGGAGAAACCGAAGTAAAAGGAGGATGGAGACTATACTCCAGCGGACCCGGTATCTATCTGCATCAGTTGATTGGAAACATTCTGGGAATTCGCTTCTGTGCAAAGGGCCTCATTATCGATCCGGTACTTCCGGCAACCCTGGACGGAACAACCCTGACCTATGACTGTTTCGGAAAAACATTGCACTTCTGTTACCATTTTACGGACACAGATACACTGTCCGTAACATCTGACGGCAATCTTTTGGATACACAGCCGGCAGAAAACACTTACCACACTCCCGGAGTTCTGATCACAAAAGATGTGCTGAATTCCTGCGGCGAAGCATTGCACCTCTACCTTCCCAAAAAAGGCTAAAGCCCCAAAAAAGGAGCAGATATCTCAAAACATTTGAAATATCTGCTCTTTTTATGTCATTTTTTCCATTCCATGCAAACGCAAACCGGATAGTGATCAGAAAGCCAGACGCCATTCTCCCTGTCAACCCATTTTTCCACTGATATACATTTTAATGCGCTTTTCTTATAAGGTGTTTCATCATCTGCAGGATTGGAAAGGTAAATGTAATCAATCTGCATCGGCGTTTCTTCCGCGAGAAATCCATGAAACGTAATCCCGATTCCTTGCGTAATGTTTTTATAATCCGGCCGTTCCTCCAAAACCTTCATCTCATCCGTCCCCGGCTCAGCATTGAGATCACCGGCCAGGATCACTGGGATGCCGGGAAATATTCTGGTTTCATCCATTTTCTGCAGAATCTGTTTCAGTCCAAGCTTCCTGGCTTCTGCCCCCAAATGATCCAGATGAATATTCACAATTCGAAAAGCCTTCCCGTTTTCCATATCCTGCAGTACCATTTCCGTACAAGCTCTGGGGCAGTCAGACTGCATGGAATATCGGCTCCCCGGCTCCCGGCAATCTGGCGAAAGCCAAAAGGTTTCCATGGCGATCAGATTCATCCTGTCTTTTCGAAAAGCAATGGTCATCTGTTCATTATCAAGTTCTTTGCTTCTTCCGCAGCCGGCTACATAGTAATCTGTCTGATTTTCTTTCAGCCATACCGCCACATGCGGGACGACCTCCTGAAAACATATAATATCCGGACGCTCTGATTCTATCTTCTTCTTAATTAACGGACGGCGCATTTCAAATCGGTTTTCTCCATCCTGCCCATAATCACATCGAATATTAAAGGTCACTACTTTTATCATCACGTTTCCATCCCCTTATTCACTATACAAACTTTACGCATACCTCACGTCCTGGTCTTTCCGAAAAATACAGTATCGTATCCCCGTCCATCTTTCGAATCTCGCAATCTATTCCCGGCAACACCTCACGCCCGCTCGAGAGCACGATCATATCTTTCGGCTGGCTGCACCGGAACGTGATGCTGCTTTCATCCATCTCCACGATCTCCGCTGTAGACTTTTTAACCATTGCAGCAGGCGTCTTCACACCCAAAGGAAGAATAAGGGACATTTTATCAGTCAGCACAAAATCCTCAAATACAGTTTCTCCACTGACAGCAACCGTTATTTTCTTTTCCACACAGTCCAGGTTCATCAGATAAAGCAGCTTCTGCCCGTCCGGCGATTCTGTCTGCGCCGCATAAATCCCCTGTCGATAATAATCTATTTTGAGATGTGGTTGAATACCGAGCTTTTCAAAAACTCTGCCCCAGAACTGCATCTGAGAAGGATAATCGCCGGTAACCGCGCAAATGATCCCTTTGCCTATGTGTCTGATCATACCGCACATTTTCCCACTGCCATACAATTCAAGAATAGCATCCTGATCCTTTCGGAATGCCTGTACATAATCTCCACACTGCATCGGGGCAATCCCCTGCATCTCATTGCACGCTTGCATAGAAGGATAGTAAACAGGGCCTGTGTGTTTCACATAATACGTTTCCTGCAAATTCATAAGATTCTTTAAAACGGTGCAGGTTCTTCCTTCCATATCATACTCCGGCACTTCACCATACAGAAGGATTTTTCCTCCACTCTGTGCAAAATCCGCCAGCTTTTTCTGCACGTCCGCCGCCATATATCTGGCCGACAGCACAACCAGAATTTTATCCTGCGGAATTTCTTCATTCTGAATATCCAGACCGCCAAAGCTGATATGATGACCCAGAAGCGCTCTGACAATATTGTCTATCTGACCCTCGCAGCGCAGCCTTTTCAGGTTTTCATATATTTCTGCTGTTCTGTTTGACTTCGGATACTGTGCCTCCGTCAAAAAATAATCCGGAATAAATGCCAGGCTCACCGGATCCAGCACCTGTCTGGAAGAAGCGATCAGCTTATTCAGCGCATGAATAGTTTTTGCGGTATCAGCAATATACCGGAAAGAATAATTGCGGGTTCCATCCGGCTGTACCGGAGCATTAAATCCATGAAGCTCACTGGTAAAGGCCATTCTTCCATTTCCATCCTCTTCCGGGTACCGCAGGAAATAATTTTCACCGCCGCTGAACACATAAAAACTGAGCATACGGGCGTTCTGAGAAAGGCACATCAACATTTTATGAGAAGTCGCACTTGGGTGAAACCTCATGCCATTCAGAGAACAATACGGAGCGTCACTGCATTCAAATTCAATCGAAGTCAAAGGATTTCCTTTTTTATTCATCGCATCTGTCCACGCGTTAATCACATATAAATCCTGATATTTCCCCTCCGTAGGTTCCCCCAGGTATACATCTGTGCCGCTGATCAAGCCATCCCCCTGATTGTAAGCTTCATAAAGCTGACTGATCCCTAACGGAAAATCAAAAATTCTCGATGAGCCCGTGCCATGAATATTGATAAAAAACGGAGTATCACGGACGCCGAATTCCTCAGCATACGATTTTAATTCTCTCACATACTGCGCATAATATTTCCGCATAAACTTTCCAAAATCCAGATGGAATTCCACTGCGTAGGATTCTTCCGGCGAACGCATCGCCGCGAATCTTTCAGATCTTTCTCTCGTCCAGAACGGATATCTTTGTTCTAACTCCTGCTGTTCATAATGTTCCGCAAGGTACTGTTCCAACATTTCCAGCACATGATCATTCAGCAACGGATGATTTGTCACCCAGTTCAACATACCGATCTCATTGTCCAGCTGTATTCCTATGATGTTTCCTCCATTACACTGAAGCCGCGGAACGATGATTTCCATGACTTTTTCATACCACTTTCTGCACTCCTGTAAATATCCCGGATTCAGATAGTCAATATTATTACAAGGTCTCTGTTCTCCATCAAACCCCACCGGAACCGCATCCGGATGTTTTTTTGCCACCCAATACGGAATTCCTTCTTTCTTCATCTCCGCCATAATATACGGGCCGGGCCGAACAAAAAAGTACAGTCCGTTTTCTTTACAAAGATCGATGAAAGCCCCCAAATCCAACGTGTCCTCAAAGCAGTAGTCTCCTTCCTTCTCTTCATGAAGGATCCAGGGCACATAGGAAGAAATACAATTCAACCCCATCTCCTTTGCCTCGTCAATCAGATGCTGCCAATTCTCCTTCGGCTGGCGGAAATAATGCATTTCTCCCGATAAGATAAAAACCGGCGTTTCATCAATAAAAATCTGCCCATCACGAAAGGCTACCATATTTACTACCTCCTTTATTTTGATCGGTATTTTTATACACTTTTTATATGAAAACGTTTCCTTTTTAATTTTTCATCTATTTTATGCCCACAATCTAGCATATTAAGTTCCTGTTGTCAATACTTTTATTGTGGATATTATCCATGTTTAAGCTGATTTTCAGAAATTAATTGAAATATT
>ERZ1643246.1642-NODE-1642-length-23703-cov-8.044570_pt1 | contig 23703 bp, 17 predicted proteins | sample MGYA00579265_ERZ1643246 | MGnify/ENA primary metagenome ERZ1643246 (study PRJEB29033, sample SAMEA4952261) | chicken gut metagenome | biome: Broiler Chicken; feature: Gastrointestinal Tract; material: Caecum | place: Ireland | collected 2018 | study: Broiler...
ACTCAATCATCAATTCCGTCAGCCGTCTCCCATCTACCAGGATGATATGCTGGGCGTCTGCAAACTCCTGGGCACCTTTTGAGAACCTGGCAGTTGTAATAAACAGGCCTTTTTCAATCCTGGGCGGCCCCATCATGGCTCCGGCGAACTTTTGGATCTCAGGCTTCCCGATAGTCGTGCTTGGGTCCCAGCGCTTCGCCTGTATGTAAATCAGGCTGAATCCCAGCTTATCTTCATGGATTACACCGTCAATCCCATTATCTCCGCTGATTTTCGTCACGAAACCATCACCGTAATTCATGGATTTCATTAAATCTACTACCAGGTTTTCAAAAAAGGCTGCAGATTGATTCATGATTTCTGTCAAAAGATCGTCCGCCAGTTGCTCGTTGATTGTCCTGTATACACGTTCAAATGTTTCCTGCGGCGTCTCCATATCGTCCTCTTCTTCCTGCATTGCAGGAATTTCCGCAGTGTTCCGTTTCTGAAATTTAGCAAATTCGGGAGACTGCTTCATAAGAAGCTCATTTGTCACAGGAATCCCACTCTCCAGTATACGTTTTCCCTCCGGCGTGATCACCACATGAGCCCGCTCAGGCGCTTCCACCAGCCCTGCCTTTTTCAGGTATGTTTTCGCCCACCCAATCCGGTTATCGTAAACTGTCTGCGTACCGCTGGGAAGACGTTCCGATAATTCCTCCTCTGTGAGAGACATGGCCTGGGAAACCTTTGCCTTAATCTCCTTCATAGTATAGATATTCCCATCCTGAATGGCAGTAAGAAGCGGGATATAGAGTTCATTGTACTTTGGAAGCGGCATCGTTTTCTCCTCTTTTCATAAAGTTTTAGGCTTATAAGGTATAAAAGGGCTGCATATATCTGTCTCATAACTTTTCCAGCAGCTCTTTCTGCTGTTGGCAGATGGTATTTTCGGCATCACCTCATCCTCGTGGAAATGTTCTCCAAACTCATCTATTTCCTGAATTACATCCATTTCATCCTCCTCCCAATTTAAGTCGTAATCTTCTAGGGCTTCAACGGCCAGAGGAATCCCCCCTTCTCTTATGGCGGAATCCTAATTCGCAAGACTTGACGGGTCACAAGCCTTGTCCAGCAAAACGATTTGCTCCACCTCTTTCAGGTTTAGAAAGAGCAATTTATGATTCATACATGGAAACTGGCGCTATAAAAATAAAACATACACAGCCTGTACGTGATAAAATCCGGCCATAACTGAGTTGTCCACCCTGTCTGAAAATACCCTCAAACTTCAGAAAAATCAGCAGGGCACGACACCTGGCTTCGCCCATATCTGGACAGACTGGATGACGAACAGAAGGTAGAGTTTGAGAGGAAAATCCTTTCCGGATTAAAAGAGGCTATTTCAGCTTCGCCCCCTCACGAAACGCATCGCCCACCTTCTCGCCGATTACATGGTAATGGTTTCCCACCGGGTCAAAGGTAATGGGAGCCAGCTTCATGACATCAATCGTTCCGTCGGTGAGGATCCGCTCGTCGGCGCTGACATTCACAATCTCACCGAAGAGATGGCAGCTTTCCGGGTCGTAGCTGATGAGCCTGCATTCCAGCGTCATGGGCAGCTCCTCAATGATGGGTGCATCCACAAACTCCGCTTTCGTGGTGTGGAATCCTGCTTTTTCCATCTTATCCGGCGTATTGTTGCCGGAGGTGATGCCGACGTAGTCGCAGGCGGTCATCTGCTCCGCCGTAGCCATGCTCACCGTGAAGGCTTTTCTGGCCAGAATGTTTTTGGTAGTTTTGTGGTCGGCGCTGATGCACATGCACAGCTCCGTATCGCAGCTGATTCCGCCCCAGGCCGCGTTCATGGCGTCAGGCTTTCCATCCTCGTCGTAGCTGCCGATGATAAATACCGGCTGCGGATAGGTCCATGGTTTTGCTCCAAAATTCTTTCTCATATTCAAGTCCTCTCTTTCTTGCTATTTTTCTTTGCTGCTGTTAAGTCATAGCTTAAATCCAGCAAATGTTTGATCTCCTTCTCCGGTGCGCTGCCATCCAGCCGGATGGTAAGCCACTGTTCCTTATTCATGTGGTAAGCCGGGTGAAATCCTTCCTGGGTCCGAAGGAAACTTCCCAGGACCGGGTCGCATTTCACATTGAGCACATCCACAAGGCCATCGCCGGAAATCCCCAGCTTCTCCCTCCCGACTTCCATCACCAGGCCGTACCACTTTCGGTTGTCCCTGTGGCGCAGGACGGCGTTGGTGTCGGACCAGGGGTAATCCGGTTCTGTGCCGTATTTTGTTTTTGCGTAGGTGAAGATTTGTTGGCGGGTCATAGGATGGGGTCCTTCTTTCTGAATGTATATTTTCCTTTGCCGTGGCCGGATACCGGTTCAATCACGCCGCATTCCAACATCTCTTTTAAAAGTTCCGATGCTCTGGACTTCTGAATGCCGATTATCTCTATTACATCCGACCGGCCAAAAATTGTCTGATTCGGAAATGCCTCGCGGAGTTTGAGAATCCGGCTTACCGTTTTGGGCTGGAATCGTTTCTCAATGTCCGATTTTAATGCTTCAATGTCCGGGTTTGTCGTTCCAATATCCGGGTTTTTAGTCTCTTTAAAAGCTCCACCGATATGCAATGTCCGGTTATGAAGCGGATGCTTCTCATTCAGCAGGAGATTTCTTAAAAACAGTTCCAGGTACTCTGTTGTTTCGTGAATGACGTTTTTCAGGTCATTATAGTTTGCCCGGACAAGAGCATTGCGAAAATACCATGCGTTCTCAGCAAAAATGTCATTCGTTGCATCAAAACCAAGGGTACGCAGATATTTGATAAAGAACACTGCTGTTGTCCTGGTATTGCACTCGCCAAATATGTGAATCTGCCATAGCCTCGAAACGGATATTGCAAGATGATGGATGATTTCATTCATTGAAAGATTACGATAAGAGAACTTTTTCTCCTCTGAAAAATCGTAATCCAGTGTCGCTCTCAGCTCTGTGGCGCTGCCATAAATCACTGTGGCCCCATTGCGCGGAGTTCTTTTTCATTCAGATAGTTCTTCGCAACAACCGCTTCTTTCAGCGGAGGTTGTTTTCCGGCAAATGTGGTAAGTCCCATAAATTCCTTTTCGGCATCCGCTCGTGTATAAATTACTTCTGCCGCCGTCTTCCCATGGATTGCATAGTGTATTTTGTTCTGAACTTTCTTGAAAAACTGAACAGAAATCTCCGCATGAGGATCATAGTCGATACTGGTGGCGTAAATTTCCAAAACCTGCCGGTAAAATACCTTTTCTGAAGCACGGATGTCTCTAATCCGTTCCAGCAATTCTTTGAAGTATCCGCCTCCACCCATATTTTTCAAGCGCTCATCATCCAAGGCAAACCCTTTTCGCATATATTCTTTCAAAATACCAGTAGCCCAAATGCGGAATTGGGTGCCACGTTTAGACTTTACACGGTAGCCAACCGATATAATCACATCCAAATTGTAGTATTCAACCTGATATGTTTTTCCGTCAGCGGCAGTTGTTGCAAATTTTGCAACAACTGAATTGCGTACGAGTTCACCTTCTGAAAAAATATTCTTGATATGCCTTGAAATCGTAGATTTATCCCGCTGGAACAGTTCGGCCATCTGATCAGCTGAAAGCCAGACAGTATATCCATCAAAGGTCGTCTCAATTTTAGTCAAACCGTCTTCCGTTGTATAAATCATCATTTCAGAACTTTGTATTTTATCGTTCGGGTGTTCCATTTGCATTCACCTCAGTTTTAGATTCAAAAAGTTTACTTTTTCCCTTAAAGCTGCTTCTCGAACATATAACTTGAAAATAATCCCCGGCAATCTTATCCAGCTGCGCGGCAATGACCTTGAAGTCCGTATTCAAATCCAGCGTTTTCGCACCGATTTGGTTTCCTCCTATATGGAACATGCAGTCAGGAGTGATGGTTTCGTCGGTTTTCGCGTAGAGCAGGATTCCTGCCACATTTCCGGTGTTGTCCTTATCCTGGTTCTTTACATAGGTAAATAGTAAATATCTCTTCAAAATCCTCGGCCTCTATATCCCAGTGGTTCTGATTTTGTGTGTTTATCATGGGGTGATCCTATGGTTGGGGTAGGGTGTTGGGATGGTTGTATTGGAGAGTTAACTGCCTGTTCACTCCAAATGCTTTGCTATTTTCTCTATTATAACCGCATCGGCTGGAAGCCATTGCACGCTGTACAGTTCATTTTTGCTCAGCCAACGGGATTCCTGGGCCTCCTTTAAAACCAAATTGCCCCGGACAACACTGCACCAGAAACAGTCCATGGACAGGTGGAATGCCGGGTAGTCGTATTCGATTGTCCCAATCTGCTCTCCGACCTGGATTTCGGTGTCCAATTCTTCTTTAATCTCTCGGATCAGTGCCTGCTGTGGTGATTCACCGGGCTCAATCTTGCCACCCGGGAATTCCCACTGGCCCTTATAGTCGCCGTATCCGCGGGCAGTGGCGAATACTTTGTTGTGGGAGCGGATGATGGCGGCTGATACTTTGATGGTTTTCATGGGATGGATTCCTTCTTCCTGAACCTATGTTTTCCTTTGCTGTGACCTTCAGGAATACTGGCTTTTCTGTCTTACAGATATCATACACGATTCTTGTTAAAATTTCGATGAATTTTGGTAATTATTTTTTAGTCGAATTTAATTTTATACTCGGATTTTCTGTATTCATAGCCTTTATCCATTTCTTTTAAGATATAATAAATGGCATTTATGCCTGCTTATTTTCTACCCCCCCCCCTCTCGAATTCGATGGGTTTAAAATCATTATACAGTCTTTACCTTAATCCCAAAAGCTCACCCTTTTCCGCTCAATATTCGTGTATAAGCGTCGAAAACGTTTGATTTCTATGAGGCTGTCTTGTAAATCAACGATATACACGCTATAATAAAAACTAATACTGTGTGGAGGTGAGACGATGAAAGCAAGCTACAAAAAGCTCTGGAAACTCCTTGTAGATAAAGATATGAGCAAAGCCGATCTGCATAAGGCAAGTGGACTATCATCAAGCACCATGACCAAGCTGAGAAAAGGCGAGGATGTTTCGATGGAAGCTCTTCGTAAAATCTGTATCGCCTTAGACTGCAATATCGGTGACATTGTGGAGTTTGTGTCGGACACTACGGAATCCTGATTTTAAGACAGAGAACGGTGTATGATAGAATAGGCAGAACAGAAACGGAGACATGGTGATGGATCAGGTACATTTATACAACGGCAGCCTAACGGCTGAGCAGTTCCTCTTCTATGAAATCAGGATTGCCGCGAAATATTATATTGACGGCAAAACCATGGAAGAGGCAATCGAGATAATCAAAAATGACAACCTATTTCAATACCCCACAGAACGTCAGATTTCACGGATAGCAAGGGCTTGCTATAAACGGCTGGATGCGCTGGACAACGGGCAGCTTGTCCATGAGCTTGCGTTCGCGTCCAGCGAAATAGCGAAACAGATCAACCTCTATGCAATTATGAAATATAACCGTTTGGTCTGGGAATTTATGATACAGGTCATCGGAGAAAAATACAGCAATCAGGACTTTAGCTTCTCCCGAAAAGACCTGAATGCGTTCTTTACCCGGCTTCAAGCTCAGAACGATTTCGTCTCTGCCTGGAGCGATAATACAGTCAAAAAAATCAAAAGCGTGCTGGTACGGATGCTGGTTGAGACGGAGTACCTTGACGGGATTCGCTCTACCTCTCTGAATCCGATCCTTCTCTGCGAAGAGCTGGAAGAAGGGATCAGAGCCAATCATGATGATGACGCACTGCCAGCATTTAATTGTTTTCGATAGGAGGCGGTCATGGATATGATAAAACAAGAGCTGGATCGGATCAAAGACCGGATTTCTGATCCGAGTTTCCTTGCCAATAAAGGCTTGAGCAATGAGGTGGGAATCCATGTTTTCTGCTATGACCCCCAAGACGAGATTGTGGTTCAGGATTACATCCGAAGGTTAAAAGCAGAGGCAAACACACCGTACCGGATTATCGAATGTGACCTCTATGAGATATTCCTTTCCCTGCTGGAAGACAAGCGAGTGCTGCGTTCCGTTCCGGGTTTGGAGGACAAACGCGGAAAGGACTATCTTCTCAGCCAATTACAGAAAATCGCCACGCCGGAGGCACTTCTGGCAAGAATGGATTACTCCCCTCATGTGAAGGGACAAGACGTTTTATTCATGACAGGCATTGGAAAAATCCACCCCTTCATGCGTTCTCACAAGATGTTAGACAGTATGCAGCATCTCTTCGAGGACATCCCGATTGTAATGTTCTATCCGGGTAGCTTCAACGGTCAGACGCTCATTCTCTTTAATGAATTTCTGGACGGTCACTATTACCGGGCTTTTAATCTTCTTTGACGGAGGAAAAAAACCATGAAGATACAGAATATGTTCCAAAAGGACATCAACCGAGATATTAACGGTGTCATTAAGGTTTCCCAAAACGATGACAACAGTCTGCGCCAAGAACTGAGCGAGTACATCATCACGAAGGAGCTGCGCAGGCATTTCCGCACGTTCTTTGATAACTACTCAAAGGCGATTGATTACCCGACCGACAAAATCGGCGTGTGGATTTCCGGCTTCTTTGGAAGTGGTAAATCTCATTTCTTAAAAATCCTCTCCTACCTCCTTGAGAACAAGGAGGTATGCGGCAAGAAAGCAATGGACTACTTCGCAGACAAATTTGACGACCCCATGATGTACGCAACTGCGGTCAAGTGTGTTTCAGTGCCTACGGAGTCCATTCTGTTTAATATTGACATTGAAGGTCCGATCACGAAAGATAAGACTGCCGTTCTGCGCGTCTTTGCCAAAATGTTCTATAACCATTGTGGCTTCTACGGTGACGATTTGAAGATTGCCAAGCTGGAACGCTTCATTGAAAAGCAGGGCAAAACCGAGCAGTTCCGCGCTGCCTTTGAAGAAGTCAATGGCGCACCGTGGGAAGAGACACGGGATTCCTTTGCCTTCTTTGAGGACGATATTGTGGAAGTTTTGCAGTCTGTTCTCGGCATGAGCGAGCAAGCTGCCCGGAACTGGTTTAACGGTGAAGAGACGAACGAACTGAGCATTGCACAGCTCGTTGCTGACATCAAAGAGTATGTGGACGGAAAGGGCAAGAACTTCCGGCTGCTGTTTATGGTGGATGAGGTAGGTCAGTATATCGGTGATGACGGGGATCTGATGATCAATCTGCAATCCCTTGTGGAAGAAATCGGGACCCGATGCATGGGGAAAGTCTGGGTTATGGTCACGAGCCAAGAAGCGATTGACTCCGTTGTCCATATCTCCGGCGATGACTTTTCCAAGATTCAGGGACGCTTCAACACACGCCTCAGTCTGTCCTCTTCTTCTGTTGATGAGGTCATCAAAAAACGTGTGCTGGCAAAGACCGAAGAAGCTGATCAGCTTCTCCGCATGGTATACGACAAGGAACACGCCGTCCTAAAGAACCTCTACACCTTTAACAATCCGGTGCTGGACATCAAGGGCTTTGCGGACAGTGCAGAGTTCTCTGCCACCTTCCCCTTTGTACCGTATCAGTTCATCATCATCCAGAAGGTACTCGCAGAGATCCGGAAACATGGCAATTCCGGCAAGCACCTTTCCGGCGGTGAGCGTTCCATGCTCTCCGGCTTTCAAGAGGCAGCACAGAAAGTACAGGATAAGGACGAGAATGCCCTTGTCCCCTTTTACCTCTTCTATGATACCGTCCACACCTTCCTTGAGAGTGCGATCCGGCGCGTGATTGACCGCTGCCAGACTGCGGCGGACAACCATGACGGGTTGGAACAGCAGGATGTGAACGTCCTGAAACTGCTGTACTTAGTCCGTTATATTGATGACATTAAGGCGAATATCGACAACATTGCGATCCTGATGATTGACGACATTCGTACTGATAAGATTGCCCTCAGAACCTCTGTCACGGAGTCGCTTGAGCGGCTGCTGTCTCAGAACTATATCTCCCGAAACGGGGACACCTATGCTTTCCTGACCGACGAAGAGCAGGACATTGCCATTGATATCCGTAACACGGTGGTAGACAGCGCACAGGTGACAGCGAGTATCGCCCAGACAGTATTTGGAGAAATCTATCCGGCGAAGAAGTTTAAGTACGGCAAGTACGATTTTCCCTATGACCAGTATGTGGACGAGACACTGAACGGCTCTGCTTCCGGTGGAATGCGGCTGCGCATTGTGACCGTGGCAAGTGACTACTACGGTGCGCCGGATCAGAAGCTTATCATGGATTCTCAGGTGAACAATGAGGCGATCGTCGTCCTCTCCAATGAAACCCCATACTTTGAGGAACTGGAACAGGCGATGAAGATCCGCAAGTATGTCAAGCAGAAAAACGTCTCCCAACTCTCGGAAAGCATTCAGGATATCATCCGTAAGCGGCAGCAAGAGGCCCGCAGACTTGAAGAGCGGGCGCGGGGCTATATCGAGAAAGCCATTGTAGGCGCAAAGGTTGTGGTTCATGGTGAGATTATGGACATCAAAGCCGGAAACGCGAAGGATAAGCTGGATGCCGCTCTGAGCGGTCTGGTGGAAAGCGTGTATTCCAAGCTGAGCATGGTCAACAAGTTTGTAGACAGCGACGCGGATATCCTTGCGATCTTTAACGGAACAGACAATGAACAGGCTGCCTTTGCCGGAACCGGCTCAAACAACGAGGACGCTCTGAACGAAATCAGCCAATGGCTGGAACTGCAAAACACGAAGATGCTCACTACCTCTATGGGGGATGTGCAGCGCAGATACGGCGCGATCCCCTACGGCTGGCGGGAAATCGACATTGCCGCGTTGGTTGCCCGGCTCATTTCCCAGCAGAAAATCTCGATTAAATACGGCGGCGCGATTGTGGGCAAGAATGAGCGCAGGCTGGTAGATTATCTGCGCAAAAAGAACGAAATTGATAAGGCAATCGTGACCCGCCGGATTGCCCCCTCGGAAGACCTGATGAGAAAGAGCATTAACTTCCTTCGGGATTACCTCGGCGCAATGGACATTCCTTCCGACGAGGATGGGCTGATCCATTTTGTGCTGAATACTTTTGAGGAAAAAGAGAAGCACTATAATGGGCTTTTGGAAGCCTATAAGCAAGTCAGATACCCGGAACGGGAAGTTGTGGAAAATGCCCGCAACCTCGTCTCCGATGTGCTGAGCCAGCGCAAAGACAATGTGGCTTTTCTCTCCCGCATGGTGCAGAAGCAGGATGACCTTCTGGACTCTGTGGAAGATATGGAAGGCGTGGAGTTGTTCTTCAAGTCCCAACGCCCCGTCTATGATGAAGCCCGGCGTCAGATGGAGAAAATCCGCAAGGAGCGCGACTACTTTGCGACGGATGCCGACGCACAGGAAGTCTTCCGTCAGATTTCGACAATCCTTGCCATGCCGAAGCCCTATGACCGCATCGGTGAGCTGCCGGAGTTGATCCGCAAGGCGAAAGCTGCCTACAATAATCTGCTGGACATCAAGAGGGACGAAGTATTAGAAAATGTCCGCCAGTGCATGCAGGACGTCCATCAGCTCGCTTCCGAATCCTATAACGCAATGGCTCTGCAACGTCAGGCTGACGATTATTTCGTGGGCAAACGTGAGGCGGCAAAAGAAGCCTCTTCCCTCACCGAGCTGGACGCTATGATCACCCAGCTGCTGGGTTACAAAGACAATATCTGCCGCCGGATGGAAGTAATGACGGCTGACAACCATCCCCAGCTGCTCAAGGAGAATGCCCCGGCTGGTATGTCCACACTGAAGCCGAAAAAGATTACCTCTATCCGCCGTTATGATCTCTGTACTGTCAAGCGTCTGCAGTCCAAAGAGGACATTGACAAGTATGTGGAGGGAATCCGAGAAAAGTTATTAAAGACGCTGGAAAACTGCGACAGCATCCAGATTAACTAAGAAGGAGAAACCGCAATGAATAAATCAGCCATACAGAAATTTGCGATATGGGCGCGGACGGAACTGATTGCACAGGTATCGCAAAAGGCTTATCAATATGGAATTACCAAGGAAGGTTACGGAGAAGCGGATGCCGTGACCGTAGGCGGACGCGCCCTGACTTCTGAGGAGGCAAAGCAGCGCGGGGAGCTTGTGGCTCAGATTCGCCAGAAAGGATATACGCAGGTCATGGAAGAGGTTGCCTACACATGGTTCAACCGCTTTATTGCTCTGCGCTTCATGGAGGTCAACAATTATCTCCCCAGCCATATCCGTGTCTTCTCGGACAGCACCGGCGCGTTCAAGCCAGAAATCCTCAGTGATGCGCTGCATCTGGACTTGCCAGGGCTGGACAAAGACAAAGTTGCCGCCTATATTGAGAGCAACCAGACCGACGACCTCTACCGCTATCTGCTGCTGACCCAGTGTAATGCCCTAAACGTTGCCCTGCCCAGGATGTTTGAGAAAATAGGCGGCTATACCGAGCTGCTGTTCCCCAACAACGTCTTGAAAGCCGATAGCATTCTGGGGCGCATGGTCACTGATATTCCCGAAGAGGACTGGACGGATCAGGTGCAGATTATCGGCTGGCTATATCAGTATTACAACTCCGAACTCAAAGATGACACCTTTGCCCTGCTCAAAAAGAACGTAAAAATCACCAAGGAACGCATTCCCTCTGCCACGCAGCTCTTCACGCCGGACTGGATCGTCCGCTACATGGTGGAGAACAGCCTCGGACGGCTCTGGATTGAGGGGCATCCCGATAAGGAGCTAAAATCCGGTTGGAAATATTATCTGGATGAAGCTGAGCAGGAGCCGGAGGTACAGGTACAGCTCGACAAAATCCACGCCGAGTACGCAACCCTCAAGCCGCAGGACATTAAGGTAATCGACCCCTGCATGGGCAGCGGACATATCCTTGTCTATGCCTTTGATGTGTTAATCCAGATTTACAAAAAGTATGGTGTCAGCGAGCGAGACGCAGCCCAGAGCATTTTGCAGAACAATCTTTATGGTCTGGACATTGATGACCGGGCAGCGCAGCTTGCCTATTTTGCCGTTATGATGAAGGCGCGGCAGTATGATCGGCGTATCTTCTCTCGCGGCATCCAGCCCCATGTGTATGCTATTGTGGAGAGCAACGGACTGGACAACGCAACGATTGACTACTTCACAAACAACGTCACGAAGCTCAAAAAGGATTTCGGAACGCTGGTAGACGAACTGCGGAATGCAAAGGAATATGGCTCGATCCTGAACATTACGCTGGTGGACTTTGCAGCCCTCTATGCCAGAGTGGGGGAAGTACGGGAAGACATCAGTCTATATCGGGAAAATGTGTTGAATGCTGTTTTGCCGCTGCTTCAAGTGGCGGAGGTCATGGCGCGGAAGTATGATGTGGTGGTAACAAATCCGCCATATATGGGCAGCTCTGGGATGAGTGCAACACTTAATGACTATGTAAAACAACATTATCCGAACGGTAAAGCTGATTTATTTGCTGTATTTATTGAGCGCTGTATATCAATGACTCGGTTAAAAGGATTTGTTGCTATGGTCACAATGCAAGCATGGATGTACCTCTCAAGTTTTAGACAAATCCGCTCTGAGGTACTCCTTGCAGACATTAAAAGTCTACTACGAATTGGCTATAATAGCTTTCCTGAATTAAATTCTCAAGTGGCGCATGCTTGTGCATTTGTTCTATGTAATCAGTCAATAGACAACATAAAGGAAATATATTATGAACTGAATACTGGTAAAGTAACTGATAATAAGGAGAACGTTTTTTTAAGCAAAAAAAATAGCGGGGAATATTTCTTACGCACACGGGATGACTTTATGCTTATTCCGGATACTCCGCTTGCCTTTACATTAAGTAATACTGTAATTAGAGCATTCGAGGGAAAAAAGCTTATTGATTTAGCACATCCAAGGCAAGGATTAGCAACGGGTGAAAACAACCGATTTTTAAGGTTATGGTTTGAGTGCGCAACCCGTAATATTTGCTTCGCTGCCCGTTCAATAAGTGATTCTGTCGAGTCAAAGGCGAAATGGTTCCCATATAACAAGGGGGGAGATTTCAGGAAATGGTACGGAAATAATGATTACGTAGTTAATTGGGAAAATGACGGATATGAAATAAGACATTTTTACGACGAAAATGGTAAACTCAGATCTCGTCCTCAGAACACAGAAGCGTATTTTCAAGAAAGTGTAACTTGGTCAAAAATCGCGACAGATACATTAGCTTTTCGTTACAAACCTTACGGTCATATTTTTGATGTGGCTGGAACAAGTTTTTTTGCTCAGCATCATGTTTTGCTATATTTGCAGGGATTATGCAACAGTTGCGTGGCTATGAAGATATTAAAAGCACTTTCACCTACTGTAAATTTTGAAGTAGGACATATTGCTGCATTACCAATTATATATGACCAATCCGCTGAATTGCAGATAAATGGATACGTTGAGTCCTGCATTTCCATGTCTGCAAAGGATTGGGACTCCTACGAAACATCGTGGGATTTCAAGGGGCATCCTCTTGTTCTTGGAAGACTTCCTGAACCCGTATGGGGAGATGTACCTGACAGAGTAGCTTTTCTAAATACTTCCATTTCTTATACTTACCAGATGTATTGGAAGAAGACTTGTGAATATCGATTTGAAAAATTGAAAGCCAACGAGGAAGAGCTAAACCGCATCTTCATCGACATCTACGGCTTGCAGGACGAGCTGACCCCCGATGTGGCGGATAAGGATGTAACCGTCCACCGTATCTTTGACACCAAAGACGATGTGTCGGAATCCATGCAGGGAAGCAACTATGTTCGCACCAAGCGGGATGAGATTGTCTCCCTAATCTCCTATGCTGTTGGATGTATGTTTGGGCGGTACTCACTGGATGTGGAGGGGCTTGCCTACGCTGGCGGTGAATGGGATGCCTCCAAGTACAGCACAATTATCCCGGATAAGGATAATATCATTCCCATCTGCGATGACGACTACTTCGACGACGACATGACCGGACGCTTTGTAAAGTGGGTGGAGGCAGTCTACGGCAGCGACACGCTGGAAGAAAACCTCAAGTTCATCGCCGACGCGCTCGGCGGCAAGGGAACGCCCCGCGAGGTCATTCGCAACTACTTCCTGAACGACTTCTATGCCGACCACTGCAAGACCTACCAGAAACGCCCCATCTACTGGCTCTTTGACAGCGGCAAGAAGAACGGCTTCAAGGCACTGATTTATATGCACCGGTATCAGAGCGACCTCCTTGCCCGGATGCGCACTGACTATGTCCACGAGCAGCAGGAGCGTTACCGCACCCAGCTCACCCACCTTGCAGATGCGCTGGAACACGCCTCCGGCTCCGAGCGGGTAAAGCTGACCAAGCAGCAAAAGAAACTCCAGGACCAGTCTTTGGAGATTCAAAAATACGAAGAAAAAATCCATCACCTTGCCGACCAGAATATCTCTATCGGCCTGGACGATGGCATAAAGCACAACTACGCACTCTTTGCAGATGTGCTGGCGAAGATTAAGTAAAGGAGGCGAAATCGTGGAATTGGTTGAAGAAATTCAAAATCTCATATCACTTAAAACCGAGGGTGATTACTGGGATTTCAAGGAAATGTGGCATGATAACAAGGCAAGTCTTCTTCATGACATCATTTGTATGGCAAACAATCAGGTTGGAAGGGACTCTTACATCATTATTGGTATAAGTGATAGCAAAAGTCCAGATGGCGTTAAGATAAAAGGTGTTCCAGAAACTAATAGGAAAGATCAACAGCAGCTTATTAGCTTTTTGCGAAATAAAAAATTTGCCGGTGGTCTTCGGCCATCTGTCTATTTGCAGACATTTATGCTTCTCGATGATGATAATACATACAAACTAGTAGATGTAATTATCGTGAAAAATTCCGAAAAAACGCCTTATTTCCTTATTGAGAAATTTAGAGATAGAGACAAAGAAATCAGAGCAGGACATATCTACACGAGGGTTGGCGATACAAATACGCCGATTGACTCGATGGCAGATATGGACAAAATCGAATATCTTTGGAGAAAACGCTTCGGCATCGACTTATCTGCGGTGGAAAAGCTACTTCGCCTATTGGAAACTCCAGATGATTGGGTTGGAGATTTGAATTGGGGTAATTACAAATATCACAAGTATTTTCCCGAATTTCAAATTCGCATTGAAGATATTGAAGATCAATCACAATTTTCTGACAACAGCATTATGCGGAATATTGCAGATCATCAACCGGATAGAAGCTATACAGTAAGCAATGTGATTATTCAGTATCATTCAACCACTCTTTACAAAGAACACGTTATTTACTTAGACGGAGGCAGGCATCTTATTCCTTTTCCGAAGACAAATACTATATATGAGGATAGCGTTATTGGTCGTGAGCCTTCTTTAACTTATCTCTACCTGAATATGGACGGTATTTCTGGCAAGTTATTTCTATGTTTTGCTTGCACAGAACATAATTGGTACAATGAAAAATGGGATTTGTGCCCGGGTATAGGTTTCCTCGTTTTTAAGGATGAAGCAGAGCAAAAGCAGTTTGACACTTTTGCGCGGGAAAGCCTTCATACAATAGAAGATGAATACAATGAAGCACTAAGTGCAAAAAATTATGTCCGCAATTCTTCCACTGAGGAATATTTTATAGGCGGTTGGTCGAAAGCAAATGAAATAAAATCATGGCATTTATACGAGCAATTCAAGGGTATACGCAGAAGCAGCTTGCCTGATAAACTGCCCCAGATGCCAAAAAGTAATTGTTAGAAGGGAGGCGAACGCCTTGTCCACAGAATCCATACAATTTAACCTCAAGGAGCGTTTTGCCGCCCCTTTGTCTGAGTTCTACCAGCGCAGGATCATTTTCTGGCAGGACGAAGACCGGGAGTTTGAAACAACGCTGGACGAGCTGGATCTGCCCGGTGTGAACATCGTCAAGCTAACCGGCACAAATAACTTTGCCGTGAAGAAACTGCTGCTCCATGACGACCTCAGCGGCAACTATCTCATCTACAACCCATTTTCATACGCCGCTCCGCAGGACGATTGGCTGCGGGATATTGAACTATACAGCGAAGAGTTCCGGGCGGACTACTACTCAATTCTCATGAGCGAGCTGAACATCAATCCAAGCCCGGTTATGCGCCGGACGGTCAAGCTGTATGCTACATTCTTTGATAACAAGGAACGGGTGGCAAAGCTGCGCAAAATCGGACGGGAATATCAAACCCCGTTGCAGCTTCATATTGACATTATGGCTGTCCTCGCTGGTCTTTCCGGCGGCTCGGCGCAGGATGTCTTCATTGCGGTACTTTCTGCCGGACTGGATGAGGAAAACAACGCCGTTCTGAACAACATTAAGAAGTTCGGCAACATTGAAGCGTTCTGGCAGCTCGCTCGCAAATATACCAGATTCATCCATGAGGAAGATACGCCGCTCGGATTTTTCGCTTCCCATGTGCTTCTGACCGCCCTTGCACAGACCATGAATCCCAGCGTTCTCAAAGGTTTGGAACGCTTCATTTCCGAATCCAACCGGGCATACTGTTACAGTATTGTCCATGAATGGCGCAACCGGGATGACAATACCGCGCTCTGGGACTTGTGCCGTACCGTCGAGCAGGAGTTGCAGCTCCCGTCCCGCTTTGACAGGCAGGAAACTGAAACGCTACTGACGGGTGATATTTTCCCGTCGATTCACGAGGTCATCCTAAAACGCTTCTTCTCCGAAGCAGCGAAACAGGTGGTCAAGCCTGACCTGATCCTGAGAGCGGTGGAAAATCGCCGTACTTCCGGCTGGATCGAGCATTTCAGCTACTATTACGACTGCCTTTATTTTATAGCCAAGATGCAGGAGTTCTATCAGAACAACGCCGCCGGTTTTCATATCGTAGAACCGAAAGCGGTCTGGAAACTCTATACAGAGAAGACTTATGAGATGGACAGCTTCTATCGCCATTTCCACTATGCCTTCGGATGTACTCTCAAGGACAGCAATCCGCTTTTGGAGGACAAGCTGAAACGGGCAGCGGAGTATGTAGAAGGGCTGTATCAGAACTGGTATCTCAAAGAACTGACCGGCTGCTGGACGAACGCGATCTCCGAGAACCTTGCCACGCTGGGCTATATCTCTGAGATTGGTAAGCAGCGTGATTTCTACACCCGCTATATCAGACCGCTTGCCGGAAAGAACACCCGCGCTTTTGTGGTTATCTCAGATGCCTTGCGTTATGAAGTCGCATCGGAGTTATGTGATACTCTGATCCGCACAACCAAGGGAACGGCAAAGCTGGAAGCAATGCAGGCGATCTTCCCGTCCATTACCAAGTTTGGTATGGCGGCTCTGCTGCCGGGACGAAAAATTACTGTTGACGAAGACATGGATGTCTATGTGGAGGAACTGCCGACCAGCTCCACTCTGGATCGTGAGAAAGTCCTCTGCGCCACCAATCCTAACAGCGTTGCCGTCCAGTATAACGATGTGCTGAGCATGAAGCGAGTCGAGCGCAGGGAGCTAGTGAGCGGCAAAGAAGTGGTTTATATTTACCACAACACAATCGATGCCATTGGCGACAAAGCCCCGACGGAAAATAAGGTCTTTGAGGCTTGCGAGGATGCCATTCAGGAAATTGCAAATATCCTCCGCATTATCGTCAATGACATGCAGGGGACGGACATTTTCATCACGTCCGACCACGGATTCCTTTATACTTATAGCCCTCTCACCGAAGGGGACAAAATCGGCAAGAGTATTTTCACAGGGAAAGTGTATGAGGTGGGCAGACGGTATGCCATAACCGAGCCGTCCGCAACAGGTGAATACTTACTTCCGGTACAGCTTGACAAGGAAATCAACGGCACACCGGTCAAAGGATATACCCCGCAGGATTCCACCCGAATTAAGATTTCCGGTGGAGGCGAAAACTATGTGCATGGCGGCGTGAGCTTGCAGGAGCTTTGCGTGCCAGTCATCGCTTTCAAGAACCTCCGCACAAGCAGCAAGAAATACGTCGAGGTTTCTAATGCGGAATTGAAGCTGCTCAGTGAGAGTCGGAAGGTATCGAACCTCCTGTTCTCTCTTGACTTCTTCCAGAAACAGCCGGTTGGCGACAAGGTACAGCCTTGCGCCTATACGATTTATATGACGGATGACGAAGGCTTGCCGGTCAGCGACAGACAGACCGTAATCGCAGACCGAACCAGCCTGAATGCTTCCGAGCGAGTCTTCCGGGTACGGTTCAACCTGAAAGCGGGAGCTTATGACAGCAAGAAGATATATCGTTTAGTCATAGCAAACGATACAGATGTGCCGGAGGAAGTAGAGTTCCATATCGACATAGCCTTTGCGGATGACTTTGGATTTGACTTGTAAAGGAGGTTTTGAGGGGTGAGCGATTACATAGAAGGGAATCCCGTCGAGGATGCAAATGCGGAAATTAACCGCAAGTTGCGTCAGGCTTTTGACGGCAGGATTGTCCGTAAAGACCTCACAAAGAAGATTAAAGAGGGCGCAAATGTGCCGGTCTACGTTCTTGAGTTCCTTTTGGGACAGTATTGCAGTTCGGACGACCCGGATGTCATTGAGGCTGGCGTGAATAATGTCAAACATATATTGGCAGAAAATTATGTCCGCCCGGACGAGGCACAGAAGATTCTGTCACTTCTTCGGCAAAGGGGCAGTTATACGGTTATTGATAAGATTACCGTAAATCTGAACATCCGCTATGACATGTATGAGGCAGAGTTTTCCAATCTGGGATTAAAAAATATCCCGATCAGTGAGGAATATCCAGCCAAGTATGACCGGTTGCTCTGCGGCGGTATCTGGTGTATTGTGCAGTTAGATTATGAAAGCGAAAATGAATTTGCTCCTGAAATTCTCTCGGCTTCGGGAGATTACATTCAGTCAAAAAAGAAGCGTCAAAAGAATATAACTCCAATCAGCATCCGAAAACTGACGCCAATCCAGATGCCTCATGTAGATATTGATGAATTAAAGCAGGGCCGCAAAGCCTTTACCGACGAAGAATGGATCAAGGTGCTGCTGCGTTCTATTGGCATGGAACCAGACAAGTTCAATGACCGCGAGAGGTGGCTTCTGCTGGCTCGAATGCTGCCTCTTGTGGAAAATAACTTTAACCTTTGTGAGCTGGGACCGCGCAGTACTGGCAAATCCCATATCTACAAAGAGATTTCGCCTAACAGCATCCTTGTCTCCGGCGGTCAGACAACCGTAGCGAATCTGTTCTACAATATGGGAAGAAAAACTGTAGGGCTGGTAGGGCTTTGGGACTGCGTCGCTTTCGATGAAGTTGCCGGAATCCATTTCAAGGACAAAGACGGTATTCAGATTATGAAGGACTACATGGCTTCCGGTTCCTTCGCCCGCGGCAAGGAAGAGAAGGCGGCAAGTGCTTCTATGGTCTTTGTTGGGAACATCAATCAGAGTGTGGATGTGTTGCTGAAAACGTCCAGCCTTTTTGACCCGTTCCCGCCTGAAATGGGGACGGACACGGCATTCCTTGACCGAATCCATTGCTATATCCCCGGCTGGGAAATCCCGAAGTTCAGACCGGAACACTTTACTGATGACTACGGCTTTATCACCGATTATCTTGCCGAATTTATTAGAGAGCTGCGCAAGGAACAGCATGGAGACGAACTGGACAAATATTTCCGTCTCGGCAAGAACCTCAACCAGCGCGATACCATTGCTGTCCGTAAAATGACAGACGGTTTTATCAAATTGCTGTACCCAGACGGAGAATACACCAAGGAGCAGCTTGAGGAAATCCTGAAAATATCGCTGGAACTGCGGCGGCGAGTAAAAGAACAGCTCAAAAAGCTGGGCGGCATGGAATTTTACGATGTCAATTTCTCTTACATTGATTTGGAGACGTTTGAAGAGCGTTATGTCAGTGTACCAGAACAGGGCAGCGGCAAACTCATCCCGGAAGGCATCTGCAATCCGGGACAGGTTTACACTGTATCCCAAGGAAAATCCGGCATGATTGGTGTATTCCGGCTGGAATCACAAATGCTGCCGGGCAACGGCAAATTCGAGCGCACCGGTATTGGTTCGGATTCAAAGAGCAAAGAAGCGGCAAATACTGCCTTCAACTACTTGAAAGCAAATGCGAGCAGGATTAGCGGCTCCATCAGCACAACGACAAAAGATTACATTATCAATTATCAGGATTTGCAGGGAATCGGCATGACCGAAAAACTTGCCCTTCCTACCTTGATTGCCCTTTGTTCGATTGCACTCAACAAACCGACCATCAGCAGTCTTGTCGTTTTAGGCGAAATCAGTATAGCTGGTACGATGATCAAGGTTGACGAACTGGCTAACTCACTTCAAGTCTGCCTCGACAGCGGAGCCAAAAAGGTTCTTTTGCCAATCACCTCAGCAACTGATCTTGGTACAGTTCCCGCTGATTTAATCGGGTGCTTTAATCTAATCTTTTATCAAAGCGCAGAAGACGCAGTGTATAAGGCACTAGGCGTGGAGTAAATTTGCAGAAGAGTTGAGATAGGTATTTTCTACAGCGTGGGCAAGTTGTGGACTTTGTCCATGCTGCTTTATTTAGACTTTCAAAATGACCGTATCAAGAACGGTTGCTTTACATGCAAATTTGCATACCCCCATGTTTTCGACTATCATTCCCTGCGGCACCCTTATGTCAAGCCCACGCCCCAAAATGCAATTTGCGTCGGCCATCGGCCACTGATGCGGTGCTCAGCGGCCATTCGGCGGTTTGTCAACGGCCAATACTCTAAATAGATTCAGACCTCAATGGCAAGGGCTAAAGCCTGCGCTAAAAGCGCACCATTGACCTCAAAATCCATTTAAAGTGACGTTTAATCAAGCAGACCAAAGAGGCGGCCTGCTGACCAAATACAGCCATCCAATAAATGGCCGCTCAGCTCTACATCGCGGCTGTTTTGCTCCGCAACAGTGACCGTCGTAGGTCGCCATTTGCACCCAAAATATATCCCGCAAAAAAATCCCAAACTACCAATCCCTGTTTTGATAGTTTGGAGTCCCTGTTTTTTGTCTATTTGCCTTGCGTGAAATCCTGATTCTGAAAATACCGGTCAGCGTCTGGCATTTTCAGCAGCCATGCTGTCTGTAATCTCTCTCCAATTCAACAGACAGCGCCCATTAAATTGTACTATTTTTTCCACTTTCCATAGGTACAAAAGGGATTATGCGTTGGTAGGTTTTTTTCTTAATTGATTCAATGCTTTTTTGTTGTCATCTTCCGCTATGCAGTTTCCCATTATAGATTCGGAAGGTGTTCGCTCTGTAATAAGGATAAATGCTATGGCGTTCATTTGATCATCTTCAGGAAGCGAATCGAATTGACTCGTAACAACAAACGTCTTAATGCGCCGATAAGCCTCATCAACATCAATAAATTCTCCAATGGCCTGCCGATTCACATCCCGCGTCTTTTCAACTATTTTTATCGCTATGGTTCCTCGAGAAGTGCAACAACTTATAACTTTTATAAGTGAAATATCATCCGAGATAAGGGATTTCTTTATTTTTTCTGCAAGCTCTGCATCTACTCTTCCTAACATCCACAAAAAGTTTAAGCCTTGATGTTGTTTTAAAGCGTCTCCGGAATCTATCGCTTCTACAGCGCGGTTTTTAAAAATTGTTTCTAATTCTAAAACCTCTTGCAATGAAAACAATGCGTCGTCTCTAACAGAGGCGCCTTCTGTAAAACGACCAAGTTGGATCTCAAAATCCTGCAACAATAGTGCTAGTGTTGATGGCTGAATATCCTCATTTTCAAAAACCGAATAAATACAAGAGAACCGAGCTGTCGAATCCATTACTTTTAATAGCGGATCAACGCAGAAAAGGAGTCTCCATGCAAACGGAACTGAGAAAAATCCTCTATCATCAACCTCGAAGGAACTCCAATTACGAGCAAGAGCTGTGACTATCAACGATGCCCTTTCTTTAGGGATAACTAATGAATATTCTTGTTTAGCATATGCTTCTATTTCTTCAAGCAGGCGTATGATTTTACCCTCCTGATAGAGCTGTATCATCTCTTTAGTAAACTCGTTTTCGCTTGATTGATAAATTAAATGTTTTATTACGCTGGTAGGAATAGCATCATTTTCAAGAGCTAAAGCAAAGTATCTGTCAAAACATTCAGGAGCTGCGATATTATTATTAATCATGAAATCTCGGTGCGAGTAATTCCTGCCAATACTGTATGATATACCCGTGGCCATCCTCGTTCTTGGGAACAGGATACCAAGTATATTATTGGCAGCGTTCCTGTTTGTCATAGTTTCATCGTTGGGAATCAGTAAAGAAATTGTTTCCTTAACCTTTTCTTCATCTGCTTTTTGCCGTTCGTATGAGTAGCTATAATCTGATCCACATAATATATCCTTATAGCTCGGCAATTTAGAATAGAGAGACGGCTCGAATACCTGCAAAGAAGTAAGACCAAGCAAATCAACAGGATCTGTTTCATCTTTCAAAAGCTCGTATTTCAATAAAAAGACATTTGTATAGCGAATAACATCTCGGATAGATTTGATGTATTTTTTAAGCCCAAATTGAAAGAGTTCTGTCCACGTTGCTTTAGCCCATCGTTCTTCTGGAATCTCTCCAAGAATGGAATCGAGCTTGGAAAATAGCGTCTCATGTATATTGGCTATACTTGGTGCAGGAATTTCAAAAGGAACCTGGATTATTTTCTCCAAGTATTCTTTCCCGTCACCATATTGAACTTTGCTGAGTGCGTGAACTACAACATCATAATCAAAAGCTAGAAGGTAAACAGTATTTGGGAAATCCGCCAACGCTTTGACCAATTGAAAAATGGCAATAATTTCTTCTTCTGAAAGCCGGTCAATATCATCAATGGAGACTATTATTTTAATGTTTTCTTCCTTCATCTTGTTGACGATTTGATTTTTACTTTCTTGTAAATCCTTTGTTCGTTGTTCAACACGGTCATTAGCTTCTTTAGCCAATGTTTTACCAGCCGCAGAAATAATTGTCCCAGCAATAGGAATTAGACTTGCTGCTTCAAATACGTCTGCATACTGATCGATTAACTCCCAGGCTTTTTCCGCCTTTGGCTTTTTGAGTTTTATTGCCGTGGCCATTTGCTTGAAAAATTGTGTGATGAGTTGCTTGGGATCAGTGCATAGCCATGGGTTAAATCTGAGCATTATGGCACTATTGTCAATATCCTCTACAGCTTCTAGCACCATATTCACAAGAGATGTTTTTCCGCTTCCCCACTCTCCATATAGGCCAATAGTAAATGAAGACGGGAAAGAATACTGTGATATTGTTTTTGCAAGGCTTTTAGCAAACGCACCCCTATTTAATTTATCTTCGATAGATTTTGTAATTGGTAAATCCGGACTAATCAAATTGTTACCTCCCTATTATGAGAAAAACTTTATATTTATCATAACAATTTAGTAATCTGCTTAACCTTTTATTGTTAACTGTATTTTCTGATTGGAATACCAGAGGGAAAAATATGTACATCTTCCATCTTATTCTGCCACAATATTCCCTGGCGGTTAATCCTAAAAAACTATCTGTAAATGGTATTTGCTAGTAAGTGTTTTCTTTGAATGACATAGAGATTTCCTTCTTTTTCCGGGATATCTCTATTATACCGCAAATAAGGCATTTTGGCTTATACCTACTACAAATATATGAACTTTTCAAGGTGCCATAAACAGGCTTTTGACCCAACATCATAAAAAAAGTATATCACCTGTACTCTCCAGGTCTATCTCCCTGGGTAAATTAATTTCCCTATACCCATTCTACGGAAACAGAAACACACATCCATTTTTACTCCAAGCCAACGGAAATCCTTGATTTACCGGTCTTTTCTCGTCAGCAGAGCAACTGTCTTATTTCTTATGGTGCTAAAATTATTTGTATCAGTTTCTTTAAATAAGTTGTGACATAAAATGGATTTTCAATGTCTTTGTCTGAAGGAAACAGCATATTTGATTGTCTACAAAACCCCGTCCTTGTTAATCCATCAAATATAGAAACTACTTCGTCATCAGATATTTTGTATTTTTTTGAAGCCAACACCTTAAAATCGTACCATTCTTCATGATTAGGTTTGGAATTTTTCTCTTCATAGTTATACAAATCTATAAGTAAATCTATCTCTTTTAAGGACATATAATCCAATCTGTGCAGATATTCCTCATATCGATCAACATCATATTCTTTTGCTTCAACAAATTCTTTTTTGAAAAGCTTTGCTATATAAATAACTTTGTCATTTTGAGCTAATCGATTAATTACATCAATCGTCCTTGATAACTCTACTATAAATGTAACATCTTTAACTTTATCAGATGTAATACAAGCCTGTCCTGATAAAATAATATCACAAAACTGTTTTCTCTTCTTCTCTTGAAAATCATTCACAATTACATTTATTCCCTCTTTCATTATTGAAATAGGTGGATATATAGTTCCAAAAATAGAGCAAACCAAATCTACCATGGGACTATTATATATTTCAGACAACTTCAATCCATTCTTTTCTATATCAAGGTTTTCCATTTTTATTTTATCTAGTCACAATCATTTATGATATTACCGATATGCGGCTCGAGTTATACGGTTAATCCGC
>ERZ1643246.1643-NODE-1643-length-23703-cov-7.561527_pt1 | contig 23703 bp, 12 predicted proteins | sample MGYA00579265_ERZ1643246 | MGnify/ENA primary metagenome ERZ1643246 (study PRJEB29033, sample SAMEA4952261) | chicken gut metagenome | biome: Broiler Chicken; feature: Gastrointestinal Tract; material: Caecum | place: Ireland | collected 2018 | study: Broiler...
ATCAGCCTGCGGATAGCTTCTCCATCTTCAAGATCCCTGTCGAAACCAGTACAAGCCCGGAATAATAGTACAGTAAGATCTGTACGGATAAAAAGTATGCTGGTGCATACACACTATATACTATAGTGGCGGCTGTGGGAAAAGTCAAGGAACAGACAAAACTTCTTGAAAAAATATACGGTGGGGGCTAAAATGTCCTGGAAGAAAGGAGATATGCATATGAAGAGCATAAAGAAAGTATTGACAGGAATGCTGTCGCTGTTCCTTGTTTTTGCGGCAGTCATTTCAGTGATGCCGGATCAGGTACAGGCGGAGGAAAAGAAGTATCTGATGCTGCAGGTCAGGCTGCTGACAGACGAAGGGATCAAAGAATACGGGGATGGCCTGGATCTCAGCGGCCTTACGTTCTGCCTGCTTGGACAGAGGACGGACAGCGGGCAGTGGGAGCCGGTAGAGACTGCATACGATAAGGCTGTTGGAGAAGTTGTGAGTGTGGATTATTATTATTTCAGCTATTTCAAGGCGGATTTCGGGCGTATTACAGACCCGGAGCTGTACAGTGCCTTTAAGGTTGTGCTGAAAGAGAACAGTTCCTATGCAATGGAAGATCTGGCAGTAGAACTTGGCGACATCGGGCAGCAGACAACTCCGAGCAAGGACTATTACCTGGACCTGACAAAGAAAGTAGTTCCGGCAGACAGTACGGAAGCAACGGCTGATATTATTTCCGCAGGCTGGACCGGGACCGGCACAGAGCCTGACCCATACAGCGCGGCTGTTACGGTGGACCGTTTTACGGATGAGATAAATATCCGTACGGCAAATGAAAACGCGGTGATCACTTATGGACAGCAGGATTATACCGGCAGGCTTACGGCAGTGGTAAACTATGGCAGCAATGTTTATGAGTTTACTGTAACATCCGAAGACGGAAGCAAGGTGAGCTGTTACAGGGCAGAGGTCACGAGGGAAAAATATGACCCTCTCCCGCCGTCAGCTTCTCTGAAAGGGGTATCGCCAAGCGCGGAAGGTGGCGCTGATGGAATGATCACTGGTCTTGACAGCGCCAAATTATACGAATACAGAGGTGAAAACGACACGGATTATACTCCTGTCAAACAGGGCAGCACGGAAATTACAGGACTGACTCCGGGGAAATATTATGTGAGATTTGCTGAGACTGAGAGCCAGTATGCGAGCAAGGACAGGGAAGTTGTGGTAAAAGAGCCGGTTATACATACCATCACCCTGCCGGAAGAAAATATACCGGAAGGGATTACCGTACTGGAGTGCCCGGAGACGATGACAGAAGGAAGGACGTTTACGATCCGGCTGCAGCTTCCGGAGAATACACTGATAAAAAATATCGGATACAGCTATAAAGCGGGAGAATGGACAGCTACGTCTGCCTTTTCAGGTGTACAGCATATGCAGGAGGACGGACACACTGTGGCTGTGCTGCAGAGAGACGCCCTGAGCCATGATATCACGATCACCGGGATCACTCTCCTGGAAGGGAAGTATTATACAGTGACCGCCGGCCCGGAGGATACAGAGTCGGCATCGCCTTTTATCCAGTGTGAGATTTCTGTTACAGGAGAAGGAGAGCTGGTGAGCGGCGATACATATTATGAAGAGGGGTCAGATATTACGGCTGTGGCAGCGATCCGAGACGACTGGAGAGGATATGCGGAACTGAGCAGCCTTACAGTGTACAGGAAGGGGACTGATGAGGTGATCGAGCCGGATTCCCTGACGAAGACGGATAAAAATGAATGGTCGCTTAGTCTTGCAGTGCAGGATGATATTGAAATCCGGTTTGGCATATATACCTATCCGTGTGATACGGCTGAACTGGATGAGGTGATCGCGCTGATAGGGGATCTGGATCAGTATGTGGATAATGCCGAAAAGGATATACTTATCACAAGACTGAATGAGCAGGGGGCGTTCAGGAAACAGCCGCTGAAGAACCAGCCGATGGTAGACAATTATACAGCCCTGCTCCGGGCGGCGTATGAGTCTGCGACAGTGAGGGCCGACCTGACAGACAGCAAAGAGGTCAGTGTAACTTTGGAAGGAAACCCGCATACTTATGACGGAAAACCGTGGGAGCCGGGTGTCACTGTGACCTATCAGGGGAATGTACTCAGAAAAGGAATCGATTATCTGGTGTATTTCCCGGAAGATATGACATCTGTGGGAGATAAGGATATCCGCATAGAATTCATCGGGCTTTACAGAGGCGAGATCACTGTAAAGGGCAGTATAGTAGAAAAGCAGGCAGACAGACCGGCGGACCAGAGCGGTGAAGGAAATAAAGCGGCGGATACAGGTGTCCGGGACAGCTATGCAGGGTATGTTTCCGCGGCCCTGTCCAGTATGCTGCTGATGAGTGCGGCAGTAGCGGTAAGGATGAGAAAAAAGAAATAACCCAGAAGTAATATAAATGGCGGCCTGAAAAAGCAGGTCCTGTCAGAAACTCGGGAGAGTTTGGGCGGGATCTGTTTTTTTAAGTTGATTTGACATATTTATTTTTTGCGGATATAGATTTTTTGTTTGGGATATGTGATAATGGTTATCGGACTAAATCCTGTTCCGGTGTATGGAAGGTAAATGACATGCATCCGGCAAATAAATATGCAGAAGAAAAGAGGAATCTACATGCCTACAACATACGCACATTATAAATTCGGCAAAGAAGTGATCAGCGCTCTGCCGCGCCCGCTCCAGAGCGCGGTCGGGAATCACAGGGAGCTGTTTGACATCGGCGTGCACGGACCGGATATCCTTTTCTACTATCATCCGTTAAAGAAGAATCCTGTCAGTGACCAGGGATATGCGCTCCACGACAGGCTGGCGGATGAGTTCTTTCTCCGCGCGGCGGAAAAGATCAAAAGCGCAGAGAATCCGGCGGCTGCAAGGGCCTATATCTATGGCGTGATCTGCCATTTCGCGCTGGACAGCGAGTGTCATCCCTATGTGGAGAAGATGATCCATGACAGCGGGATCAGCCACTCAGAGATCGAGATGGAGTTTGACCGGCTCCTGCTGAAAGAAGATTATATCAATCCCGTGCGCTATCTGGGCACAAAGCATATCCATCCTTCCCGGGAGAATGCATCAGTCATCGCGCCGTTCTATGAGGACCTGACGCCGGAGACTGTGGAGAAGGCGCTGAAGGGGATGATCCTGTGCCATAAACTGCTCCTTGCCCCGGGCGGCCTGAAGCGGCGCCTGCTCTTCGGCGGCATGAAGATCGCAGGGCAGTATGAGCACATGCACGGCATGGTCATGAGCCTGGAGCCCAATCCCGCGTGCCGTGATTACTGCCAGCTCCTGAAACGGCAGTATGCGGGGGCGGTCCCGCTGGCGGCAGGACTGATCATCCAGTACCAGAAAGTGCTGTTTGAGGGTGCGGAGCTGCCGGAGCGGTTCCGCAGGACATTCGGCGAGGGAGATAAGTGGGAGAGCCTGCGGCTGTGACACCGTCCGGCAGGAAAGAGGTTCTCCCTGGTCCTGACAGGGCCGCAGGATCTGAAGATCTAAAAGAAAGTCTGAAAAGAAAGAGTATAAGGAAGAAAGAGAGAATGAGAGATGAAATTTAAGCTGACTTCACTGGAAAAGAAATGGGTGCTCTACGATGTGGGAAACTCAGCGTTTACCATGATGGTGTCCACGATCTTCCCGATCTATTTTAACTTCCTGGCGGGAAATGCGGGGATATCGGATGTGGACTACCTTGCGTACTGGGGTTACGCGACTTCCATCTGCACGCTCCTGGTGGCGATCCTGGGACCGACCCTGGGCGCTGTCGCAGATACGAAGAATTTTAAAAAGACGATTTTCTGCATTGCCATGGGCGTGGGCGTTTTCGGATGTATCCTCCTGGGCTTCCTGTCGTCCTGGATCTGGTTCCTGGGCGTATTCGTGCTGGCGAAGACCGGGTATTCCGCGAGCCTTGTATTCTATGATGCCATGCTCACTGACGTGACTGAGCCGGAACGCATGGATACGGTGTCTTCCCATGGATATGCCTGGGGCTATATCGGAAGCTGCATCCCCTTTGTGGCCTGCCTCGGCATCGTGCTGGGCGGGGGCAGCCTGGGGATGGATATGCAGACATCCATGATCCTTGCATTTATCATCACTGCGCTCTGGTGGCTCTTCTCATCCGTGCCGCTCCTGCGGTCCTACCGGCAGAGATACTTTGCGGAAGCAGGGGAGCATGTGGTGAGAAACAGTTTTCAGCGTCTGGGGCGGACTTTCGCGGAACTGGTAAAGCAGAAACAGATCTTTGTATTCCTGCTGGCGTTTTTCTTCTACATCGATGGCGTGTATACGGTCATTGATATGGCAACAGCTTACGGGCAGGCGCTGGGGCTGGACAGCACGGGGCTCCTGCTGGCGCTTCTGGTGACGCAGATCGTGGCGTTCCCGTCTGTGCTCATTTTCAGCAGGATCATAAAAAATGTAAGCCCGGAGAAGATCATCACAGTCTGCATCGCGGCATATTTCTGCATCGCGGTCTATGCGTACTGGCTGGACTCACAGCTTGATTTCTGGATCCTTGCCGTACTGGTCGGTATGTTCCAGGGGACGATCCAGGCGCTCTCAAGGTCTTATTTCGCGAAGATCATCCCCGCGGAGAAGTCAGGGGAATATTTCGGGATCTATGATATCTGCGGAAAGGGAGCTTCTGTGCTCGGTACTGCTCTTGTATCATTTTTAAGCCAGGTGACCGGCAGCATTAATATCGGCGTGAGCGCGCTTTCCGTCATGTTCCTGATCGGGCTGGTGCTCTTCCAGTTCTCGGCAAAGCTGAACAGGGAGAAAAAGCAAATCTAAAGTGTTAGAAAAAAGTGTGAAATCAATCTGAAATTTCTCAATTCAACCGATTCCTGTGTTATAATCAAGACAGGGGATCAGGGTGGGGCGGATACTGATATCCGCTCCTTTTTTGATATATCTTTTAAGCAAAGTGCCGGGAGAATACGATATGGAAGAATTTGTGAAATTACAGGATATTACGAAGATCTACAAAATGGGAGAGGTTGAGATCCGGGCAGCGGACCGCATTAATTTTTCGATACAGAAAGGCGAGTTTGTCGTGATCGTGGGCCCCAGCGGCGCGGGCAAGACGACTGTGCTCAACATCCTCGGAGGTATGGACACAGCGACCAGCGGGAAACTGATCGTGGACGGTCAGGACGTGACCGCGTACAATGCCAGGCAGCTGACCGGTTACAGGCGGGAGGATATCGGATTTGTGTTCCAGTTTTATAATCTGGTGCCGAATCTGACTGCGCTTGAAAATGTGGAGCTTGCCCTGCAGATTTGCAGGGATCCTCTGGACGCCAGGGAGGTGTTGAGGGAAGTGGGCCTCGGGGACCGGCTGGACAATTTCCCTGCACAGTTATCCGGCGGTGAGCAGCAGAGAGTCTCTATCGCCAGGGCGCTGGCGAAGAATCCGAAGCTCCTGCTCTGCGACGAGCCTACCGGAGCCCTGGATTACAATACGGGGAAAGCAATCTTAAAGCTCCTCCAGAATATGTGCAGGGAGCGTGGGATGACGGTCATCGTGATCACGCATAACCAGGCAATCTCGCCTATGGCGGACCGGCTGATACATATCAAGAACGGGCAGGTTTCCCAGATGGAGATGAATGAACATCCGGTATCGATCGATGAGATAGAATGGTAGGGGAAGCAGATGAAGAAAAAAGCGTTGAGAAAAGATTTTTATATGGAGATCCGGCGCAGCCTCGGGCGATTCCTTTCCATCTTTTTTATCGTGGCGATCGGATGCGCCTTTTTCTCAGGGATACGCGCCTCTGAACCGGATATGCGGTATTCGGGGGACGAATATTTTGACAATAAGAACATGATGGATATCCAGGTGATCAGTACTATGGGGCTTACAGAGGAAGATGTAAGCGCCATTGAGGCTGTGGACGGGATCGAGTATGCGGAAGGGGGATATTCTTCGGATCTGCTCTGCACAGACGGGGCGAATCAGATCGTAGTCCATGTGATGGCAATGCTCCCGACGATGAACCAGGTACAGCTTGAAGAGGGCAGGATGCCTGAAGCGGAAAATGAGTGTGTGCTGGATGTGGATTATCTGGCGGAAAGCGACCTGGAGATCGGGGATACGGTCACCTTTTCCAGCGGCACAGAGGATGAGGTCACGGACACCCTTGTGACGGATACATTTACCATAACAGGTGCTGTGAGCAGTCCCAATTATATCTCCTTCCAGAGGGGGAGCACAACGATCGGGAACGGAAGTGTGAGTGCGTTTGCCTATGTGACGGAAGACGCGTTTGCCCTGGATGTCTACACGGAGATCTACGCCCAGGTGGAAGGCGCGGCGGAGCTGACTGCATTCACTGACAAATATGACGACAAAGTGTCAGCGGCGCTTGAAAATGTAGAAGCGATCAAAGGAGAACGGCAGGAAGCCCGGTATGAGGAAGTCGTGGGAGAGGCGCAGGAAGCCCTCGCCGACGCGGAGCAGGAAGTGGCCGACGCGGAGACGGAATTAGAGGAAGGCAGGGCGGAAGCAGAAGCAGAGCTGGCGGACGGACGGGCGGAGCTCGAGAACGCACAGGCAGAGCTGGACAGCGGGAAGAGCCAGCTGGAGACATCCCGGGCCCAGATCGAAGCGAACCGGCAGCAATTGAACGACAGCCAGGCGGAAGTGGATCAGGGCACTGTGGAGCTGAACGCGAATATTGAGACGCTGAACACCCAGATCGATCAGCTCAATGCGGCAAAAGAGCAGTACAATGCGCTGGCAGCGAGCGGTCAGACGGACGATGTGACGATGGCGACGCTCCAGGCGCTGTACGCGCAGATCCAGAGCGGGGAGACGGCTGTCGCACAGGCGCAGTCCCAGATTGATGCCGCGAAGGAACAGCTTACCTCTGCCCAGGAGCAGATCAACAGCGGATGGGCACAGCTGGAAGCAGGGGAACAGCAGCTCGCCGATGCGGAAGCGGAGATCGCGTCTGGAGAGCAGGAGCTGGCAGACGGATGGGAAGAATATTATGAGGGAGAGGCGGAAGCCCAGGCGGAGATCGCGGATGGTGAACAGCAGATCGAGGATGCAAAGCAGGAGCTTGCGGATGCGGAGGAAGAAATACAGAATCTGGAGAAACCGGAATGGTATGTATACGACAGAAGTAATCTTCCCGATTATACAGGGTATGGCGAAAACGCGGACAGGATGCGAGCCATCGGGGAAGTGTTCCCGGTGATCTTCTTCCTCGTAGCAGCGCTGATCAGCCTGACGACCATGACGCGTATGGTGGAGGAGCAGAGGACTCTGATCGGGACCTTCAAAGCGCTCGGGTACGAGAGGCATTCCATTGCAGGCAAGTATCTGGGGTATGCGCTCCTTGCCACTGTGACAGGAAGCGTGGTGGGTATCCTCTTCGGGGAGAAGGTATTTCCTTATATCATCATCACTGCGTATGGGATCATGTACCAGCATATGCATGAGCTTGCCTTGCCGTATAATATCCAGTACGGTCTCGGCGCGGCGGGGGCAGCCCTGGCGTCCACATTGATCGCTACATTCCTTGCGTGCTTCCGGGAGCTGAAAGAGCAGGCTGCGGAGCTGATGCGGCCGCCTGCGCCTAAGCAGGGGCAGAGAGTGCTCCTGGAGAGAGTGCCATTTATATGGAAACGGCTCAATTTCTCGTGGAAGGCGAGCGTCAGGAACCTTGTGCGATATAAGAAAAGGCTGTTTATGACAATTTTCGGGATCGGCGGCTGTATGGCGCTCATGCTGGTAGGGTTCGGGCTGAAAGATTCGATCTTTGCCATTGTGGACATCCAGTACGGTGAGATCCAGCTCTATGACGGAAATATCATCCTCAGCGGAGACGCAGGGGAAGAAGATAAGGCAGAAGTATTGTCTACGGTCCGGGCAGACCAGGATGTAGACGGGGCGGCAGAGGGGCTGCTGACCCAGATTTCCGTAGGGAGAGGTGAAGAATGGCATGATGTATACCTGGACGTGCCGAAAGATGTGGAGAGCTTCCCGGAATACAATGTGCTCCAGAACCGGGTGACGAACGAAAAATATTACCTGGATGACGAGGGCGCGGCGCTTACGGAAAAGATGGCAAAGGAGCTGGATGTGGAGCCGGGGGATACGGTCACCATCCGCGATGAAGAACGGGGTGACATCACGGTAAAGATCAGCACGGTGTGCGAGAATTATATGGGACATTATCTTTATATGACGCCTGCGTATTATGAAGAAGTATGCGGGGAGACCCCGGATTATAACTGCATCTTCTATAAAACGGCGGACCGGAATACCGAGGAGGCGGAGCGTGTCGGAGAGGAGGCGCTGAAACTTCCGGGCGCGCTGAGCGTAAGCTATACAACAGATCTCCGGGAACAGGTGGATAACATGCTTGGTGCTCTGGACCTGGTCATCCTCGTGCTGATCGTCTCGGCGGGCATGCTCGCATTTGTCGTCCTGTACAATCTGAACAACATTTCCATCACAGAGCGGAAGAGAGAGCTGGCGACCCTTAAAGTGCTGGGCTTCTATAACAACGAAGTCACAATGTATGTGTACAGAGAGAACATCGTGCTTACCATGCTCGGAGCCGTCTTCGGCGTACTAATGGGATGGATCCTCCATCGGTTTATCATCGTAACCGTAGAGATCGAATCCGTCATGTTCGGAAGGAATATCGATCTCAGCAGTTTTGTATTCGCATTCCTTCTCACAGTACTGTTCTCGTGCATTGTAAACGGGGCGATGTATTTTAAGATCAAAAAGATCGATATGGTAGAGTCACTAAAGAGCGTGGAATAAAAAGTGCAAATAAAAAATGCAAGGGGTCAGACCCCTTTGAGGAGAAAATTCTGACAACTCTCCCCAAAGGGGTCTGATTCTGTTCAAAAAAGTGTAATATATGGGCAAATAATCGGATGGAAACCTAAAAATGACAATGCCATAATATGAATGGGACTTATTGACATTTAGGAAGAAAGGAGACTCATTCATATGAAAAAGATCACATTTATCGGTGCGGGATCTCTGGATTTTACGAAAGATCTGGCACGGGATATTTTGACATTCGATGCGTTCAGGGACGCGGAACTGATGCTGATGGATATAGATCCGAAACGGCTTGAATACGCTGTAAAAGGGGTACAGAAGGTCGTTGATGCGGGTGGTTATCCGGCGGCAGTAAAGAGCACTATGGATCGGAGAAAAGCTCTGGAAGGAGCGGACGGCGTGCTCATCACGATCCTTCAGGGCGGTGTGGAAGTATGGCGGTCGGACATTGAGATCCCGCAGAAATATCATGTGGATATCTGCGTGGGGGATACCCGGGGACCGTCGGGGATCTTCCGCTTCCTCAGGACTGCGCCTGTCATGCTGGACATCATCCGGGACTGCGAGGACGTGTGCCCGGACGCCATCGTGCTGAACTACACAAACCCCATGGCAATGCTCGTCAGCTATCTGCAGTCCATGTCCGATATGAGGATCACAGGGCTGTGCCACAGCGTGCAGGAGACGGCTGCCATGCTGGCAAGGTGGATCGGCGCGGAGGACAAGAAGATCGAATACACATGTGCGGGGATCAACCATCAGGCTTTTTATCTTGAGTTTAAGGCGGACGGCAGGGACGCATACCCGGATCTGCGCAGGGCTGTGGAGCGGCCGGAGATAGCTGGTGAAGAACAGGTGCGCATCGAGATGTTCAGGAAACTGGGCTACTTTAACACTGAATCATCCGGGCATAATTCGGAGTACGTGGCATGGTTCCGCAAACGCCCGGACCTGATCGAGAAATACTGCACCCACGGGACAGGCTGGAATCCGGGAGCCCATGGGTTTATCCTGGATAAATACCTGGGCAGAGAGGACACCTGGGAAGCAGAATACACAGAATGGCTGGAACACGGCACCGTGGACCTGAAGAAAGGACATGAGTATGCCTCAAATATCTTCAACGCAGTCTTTGGCGACCACACGCCGTTTTTCTTTAACGGCAACCTGAAAAACCACGGATATATCACGAACATCAAGCAGGATGTCTGCGTGGAAGTCCCCTCTGTCGCGACGGAGGCAGGAATCGTTCCGATCCGTCAGATCACGCTGCCCGAGCACCTGGCTGTTATGGTAAATAATTCGGCGATGATCGAGGACCTCGCCGTAAAGGCTGCGATCGAGGGAGACCCGGACAAAGTATTCCATGCGATCCTCTTTGACCCGCTGACAAGCGCGGTGTGCAGTATGGAAGAAATCCGTCAGATGGTGCAGGAAATGTTTGATAAGAATGCAGAGTATCTGGGATATTTTAAATCTCTGAAAATCAATGCATCCTGAGATGAGACGTGATAAGATGGAGAAAGATGGTGAATGTAGATGGTGAAAAGAAGATATCTGAGCATTGACTGCGGAGGGACAAAGACCGCATTTCTGCTGTGCGGGGAAAACGGGGAGACAGAGGCAGTCTGCACCCTCGGTCCCGCGAACTATATGGTAAACGGGATCGGTCCCGTTCTTTCCCTGCTGGAAAGCGGGATCAGCGAAGCGTGCGGCTGCGCCGGTATCCGGCGGGAGGAGATTACCGGCACATTTATCGCCATGGCAGGATACGGGGATGTGCCGGGAGACATGCCGAAGATCGCACGGATGGCGAAAGAGCGGTTCCCGGATATGGACATTACACTGGGAAATGATACGGAGAACGCGCTGGCAGGATCACTTCTGGGGAAGCCGGGGATCCATATCATCGCAGGCACCGGCTCCATCGGGCTGGGATATGATGAGGATGGAAATTATATCCGAAGCGGCGGATGGCACCATCTGTTCGGCGGAGATGAGGGCAGCGCCCACTGGATCGGCTGCGGGCTGCTCCGGCACTTTACCATGCAGGCGGACGGGAGAGAGGATAAGGGCAGGCTGTACGCATATATAATGGAGAAATACGGTTTGGAGCAGCCGGAGGAGATCCTGTCCCTGGTTGTGGACCAGTGGGGAGGCGCCAGGGAGAAGATCGCATCCCTGGCAAAAGACGCCGCCTGCCTGGCAGAAGAGGGAGACCGGGCTGCGTTGGAGATCTTCCGTCAGGCCGGGACAGAGCTGGCGCAGATCGTCAGGGCTGTGTGGAAGAGAGGAAAGTTCGGAAGCCCGGTGCACATCTCCTACTCGGGAGGCGTGTTTCATTCCCTGGGATATATCAGGGATTCTTTTGAGAAAGAGCTGGACGGGATCGCCCATATCCTGTCCGCGCCGCAGCTGGACCCGGCGGCGGGAGGCATCCTTCTCGCCTGCCAGAAGAGCGGAGGGAAGCCAGGGGAAGAAATGCTATCCAATCTGAAAAAATGGCAGGAAGAGATAAAGTGACAGAAGAAACAGAGTGACAGAAGAGACAGAACGATAGAAAATACAGGAAAAGAAACGGAGGACACGGCATGAGAAAGAGAGTGGTATTCAGGCGCCTGACCGCGGCGGGGATCGCGGGCATATGCATCTTTGCGGGAGCAGGCTGCCGTCAGGAGACAGAGGAAGCTCCGATCGAGATCACTCTCATGCACGGTTACGGGGGGACGCTGGAAAGCTACCAGATCATGCAGGAGATCTATGATGAATTCTCAGAGCAGAACCCGGACATCCGCCTGAACAGTATCGCGTATATCAATAACCAGGTGGCAGTAGAAAAAGCCAATGATATGCTGGCGGTTGGAGAGATGCCGGACATCCTGAGCACGAACAGCCTGTCCTATATCATTGACAATGCGGTCAAGACCGGGATGGCGCTGGATCTCATGCCGTATATCGAGGAGGATCCGGAGTGGAAGGAACAGATCCACCCTTCGGTGTTTGAGACATGGGAGGATGAGCAGGGACACCTGTATACGATCCCGGATGCGCTGGAATGGGCGGGATACTGGTACAATGCAGATTACCTGAAAGCGGCGGGGATAACAGATGAGAATGGGGACGTAAAGATTCCGCGGACCTGGTCGGAAATGATAGGAACGGCGGAAGATATCCAGGACTGGATCAATGAGACAGGGCAGGATATCGCAGTCTTTTCTCTGGATAAGGTGCAGATCACAGAATATCTTTTCCCGGTGAGACTGGCCGGAGACGGGGAAGCGGGTACAGCTTCGGCGCAGCATCCGGAAGACGGGATCGATAAAGGAGCTGTTGAACGGACTGTGGCGGATCTTGGGATATTAAAAAGCTATTCCAGGGATGTGGACAACATAGAAAGCGCAAGGCAGCAGTTCTGTGAAGGAAAGACAGTGTTTTATTTTAACGGCGTGTGGGAGACGGAAGCAGTGGAGAACAGTACATTCAGCCAGTCGTTTGCCTATGCAAATTATCCGTCGGAAGACGGGCACAGCATCAGCTATATGTCATCTCCTTCCGGATATATCCTTGCACAGCAGGAGGATAAGCGCAAGGAGGAGGCATGTATCCGTTTCCTGAAATATATGTTAAGCGATGAGGTCCAGAAAAAGATCGCATTTGAGACAGATCAGGTCCCGTGTAATCCAAAAGTAAACAACAGCGTGGCAGCTCAGAGTGAAACGCTTTTCGGGGAGGCAGTGCGGACAGTCCAGGCTGCAGATCAGCATATCAAGGCGCTTACCAGTGTCTGGGAGAGAGAGAAACTGGACGTTATCGATACCTGCCTGATCCAGGCGCTGGACGATCCGCAGGCTCTTGGAACAATGGTCGGTCAACTTGGTGCAAAGTAGAGGGCTGGGAGATATGTCAGGAAAAAGAAAATACTCGTTAAGGATAAGGATGATGGAAATCAATGTGGGGATCGCATTGATCAGCCTTCTTCTGTGCGGTCTGCTCTTTATTTTTTCTGTCAGCCTGATGGTCAGAACCTATATAGATCATGACCTGGATTTCTTTCTGGAAGAAACAGCGGGAAATCTGGAAAAAAGGCTTGAATACATAGAAAGCACAGTAAACGCAGTGAGGGCTTCGGATCTGTTACGCTCTTATCTTGTGAACGGCATGACTGAAAATGAGGCAGAACAAGTGCAGCAGGAATTCTATCATGTGACTAATATTAATGATTCTCCGAATCAGGGAGAAGAAGGCAATCCTGTTGTTGACAAAGTATATCTTCTGCGAAGCCAGGAGGAATATATCCAGGATTCTTATTATGCGCTTGTGGCGGGGGAGGAAGAAGCTGATATCCGCATCATGCAAAATGTATGGAGTGTATATCAGGAAACCCGTTCGGAAAGTATCGGATTCGACACATATTTTTATACGGAACAGGATGCACTTTATCTTGCGTGTCCTGTACTCGATGATACTATGACAGAGATCGGAAGCCTGATCTTTCGGATCGATCCCGGTGTGATCGCGCAGATCATGCAGCAGATGGACGGGTATCAGGACTCTTTCTGGATCATGTATACAGAAAAGGGAAAAGTGATAGAAGCATATCCGGAGGGTTTCGCATCGAGGGAAACATCCTGGAAAAAACACGCACAGCCGGAACCGTACATATGTGAGATCGAGGGAAAAGAATACCGGGTATTTACAAAGGAGATGGGCATGGAGCTGCGCGTCTCCATGGGCATCCCGGAGAACCATGCCACCCGGCTCCTCTATGACTCTATCGATATTTACGTGATAGGGATCATATGCGTACTCCTGGCAGGAGTCATAAGTTTCGCTATTTTTACTTTCCGCATTACCAGACCGATCGAGGAAGTCAAAGAAAAACTGAAAGAGGTTGAGAAAGGAGACTTCCACGCGAAGATGCCGGAGTATGACAGCCAGGAATTCTCTGAGATCAGCCGGGGCTTTAACCGGATGACCAAAGAGATCGACCATCTGGTGAATGAAGTGTATGAAAAGCAGATCCTGGTGCGGGATATGGAGCTGAAATTCCTGCAGACCCAGATGAACCCGCACTTTATGTTCAATGTGCTCAACGCCCTGGCTCTGCAGGCGAAGATTGATGGAAACGATGAGCTCAGCGGCAAGATCTCGGTCTTTTCCCAGTTGATCCAGGCGAAGATCTATCGGAGCGAAACAGAGAAAGTCCAGATCAGGCAGGAAATGGAGTATGTCCGGTATTATCTGGAGATCCAGAAATTCCGCTATGGGGACAGTCTGACGTATTCCGTGCAGGTGGAAGAGGGCGTGGAAGAATGTTATATTCCCAAGCTGTGCATACAGCTCGTGGCTGAAAATGCCGTGGTCCACGGTCTGGAGCCGAAGATGGGCGGCGGCAGGGTGGATATCACCGCAGGCCAGAGAGACGGGAAGATACAGATCACAGTCACTGACAACGGCGTGGGATTCGGCATTGACGGAGAAGTCAGCCTGCCCCTTAAGACAGAGTCCGGGGATAAGAGCCATAACCATGTGGGACTGAACAATGCGGACAGTATCATCAAACTGATGTATGGGAAAGAGTACGGCATCCGCATTTACTCAACAGCCGGAGAGGGGACAAAAGTCACGATCACCATCCCGCTGGACAGGCAGGATGGCAACGCCGGATCTGAGCAGTAATCCTTCCATATTTAAAAATTCAATATTTTTTACAAAAATGACACTGATCGGTAAAATTAGTGTCATTTTTTTGCGTGGAGAAAAAAATGTGAAAAAACAGAGAAAAAAAGTTTATTCTGCTTCCTTCGGCCCGGCCTTAAAATATAAGAAATGAAGTTTAGAGTGGAGGGAATATGTGCGTGGACTGGTGTATCAGGGAAGAAGGGGTTGATGAGAAAAAGATCGAATTCCTGGGGAACAAGATGTGCATCGGGAACGGGTATTTCGGATACCGGGGGACACTGGAAGAGTATGGGAAGGACCAGCTTGCCGCCTGCACGGTGTCAGAGATCTTTGATGATAACGGGAACGGATGGCGCGAGCCTGTGAACGTGCCGAATGGGCTTTATACCTGGGCGGAATATGCCGGGGAGAAACTGACCGTGCTGGACGCACAGGCGGAGAGCCATGTCCAGGAATTATACATCGATACAGGAACGCACAGGAGAGAGACAGTATTTGCCGCAGGGGACGGCAGCAGGATCAAGGTGGAGTCAGAGCGGTTTGCCAGCCTGTCAGATCTGCATATGCTGGTCATGAGGTACCAGGTGAGCGCGGACCGGGATCTGGAGCTGAGGGTCTGCACAGGTATTGATGACGATATCTGGAATATCAACGGGAATCATTTCGCAGAGACGGAAATCCAGGAAAAAGACGGCGTGGACGGGATCGTCTGCCGGACGATCCAGGACGGGAGATCCGTGGCAGTGGCGGCAAAGATCTGTATCACGGCGGGCGCATCGGTGACGGATAAGAAGCAGGATGTCACGGTCATCCACGCATCCCTGAAAAAAGATGTTCCTTTCGTAATGGAAAAATACACAGCCATCTGCAAGGAGACAGACTGTCAGGATGTGTGGGAGTCCGCAGTCTGCTGCTGCATGGAAAGCGCGGAAAGAGGATTTGAGTTCCTGAAAGAAGAGCAAAGGAGACTCTGGGGAGAGAGATACCGGCGTCTGGGGATCGAGATCAAAGGAGACGAGGAGGCGCAGCAGGCTGTCCTGTACAGCGCCTATCTTCTTTACAGCTCAGCCCCTGCGCATACAGACCGGGTGGCAATCCCGGCGAGAGGGCTGTCAGGCCAGGTATATAAAGGGGCCATGTTCTGGGATACGGAGATCTATATGCTCCCGATGTTTGCGTTCTGCGATCCGGCAATCGCGGGGAACCTGGTCATGTACCGGGTGAGGAACCTGGAAGGGGCGAGAGAGAAAGCGGCGGAATACGGATACCGCGGGGCATTCTACCCATGGGAGAGTCAGGAAAACGGAAAAGACGGATGCACCCTCTATAACCTGACCGATATCTTTACAGGCAGGAAGATCCGGACGTATTTCAGGGACAAACAGATCCATATCAGTGCGGATGTGGCATACGGGCTCTGGAAATACATGGAGGTGACAGGGGATAAAGAAATCCTGCTGGAAGGCGCCGCGGAAGTGATCCTGGAGTGCGCCCGGTTCTTTTATTCTTATGCTTACTATAAAAAAGACAAAGAGCGGTTTGAATTCCTGGATGTGACCGGGGCGGACGAGTACCACGAGCGGGTGAACAACGACGCCTATACGAATTACATGATCCGGCTGACAGCAAAGGCGGCCCTCGATGTACTGGATCTTCTTAAGAGAGCTTACCCGGACAGATACGAGGAGCTGATGGCAGAGATTGATTACCGGGACGAGGAGGAACATATCCGGGACCTGTATGAAAATATCTATCTGCCGGAGCCGGGAGCGGGGCTGGTCATCGAGCAGTTTGACGGGTACCTCAAGGGAGAGGACCTGTCGCTGGAGGAGCTGTATTCCAGGATCATCAAGCCGAATGAATATCTGGGCAGCCCCACCGGGCTGACTGTGAATACTCAGATCATCAAGCAGGCGGATGTAGTGCTGCTGATGAGCCTGCTGGGAGATGCGTTCACCGAAAAGGTGAAGGAGAAAAACTGGGAGTATTATGAACCGCGCACTGAGCACGGCTCCAGCCTGAGCACATGTATCTACGCCCTCCTGGCCGCCCAGGTCGGGAAGACAGAGTGGGCATACAAATATCTGATGAAGGCGGCGAAGATTGACCTGACCGGGGATTATAAGCTGTACCTGGGCGACCTCTACATCGGCGGCACCCACCCGGCGGCGAACGGCGGTACATGGATGGTCGTCGTACAGGGATTCGCCGGGCTGGATGTAAAGGACGGCGGGATCAGGATCGATCCCCATCTGCCGGATAAATGGGAAGAGCTGAAATTCTGCTTCGGGTATGCGGGCAGCAGATACCGGGCTGCTGTCAGGAGACGGGAGATAGAAATCCGATGCGAAAGTCCGGAGAGCGCTGAGCTGAAAGTGACATGCAGGGGAAAAGAGTACCTCTGTACGCCGGACGAGAGCCTGAAGATCACGTACTGATATCAGGCTGCAAGATCATGATACTGAAAAGTACCGGCCGTTTTTTAACCCGCCTCTTGCGAAAGACGGGATGATCGACCAGTGGGGCGTCGGGCATGAGCCGTCCCCGAACAGCATGCATATGACTTATATGCGGCATCCGCTGGAAAATGCTGAGACCCTGGAAGAACTGGAGGCCTACCCTTATCCGGACTTTGCAGGCGGGAGCAGGGACCATCAGAAGGAACAGGTCAGGCGGGTGAAAGAACAGGATCTCTTTTCACGGAACGATCGGCACGCAGACCGTGATGCCGCACGGCACGCCGGAAGAAGTGAAGAAAGAAGTGTGGAAAAACCTGGATATCGCAGGAGAAAAAGGCGGGCTTCTGGCTGCGCCGACGCATATGCTGGAACCGGAGGTGCCTCTGGAAAATGTGCTTGCATACGTAGAAGCCTGCCGGGAGTACGGAGGAAAAAAGAAATGAAAACCTATAAAGCAATATTTTTCGACTGGGACGGGACAGCGGTCAGGAGCCGGAAAGAACCCGCGGACAAAGTGGCGGCGTGTATGAAACCGCTTCTGGAAAAAGGTGTGAAGCTCATTATCATCAGCGGCACGACCTATGACAAAATAGCAGAAGGAAGACTGCATGGATATTTCACGGAAAAGGAACTGGACAATCTGTATCTGGGCCTGGCGCGGGGAGCACACAACTATTCGTTCAAAGACGGGCAGCCGGTGCTCCACGGAGAGTTCCTGCCAAAGACTGAGGAAAAGCTGAGGGTACACGACTGTGTTTTCCGGCTGCACCAGCATCTGCTAAGAGAGTACGGGCTGGAATCAGACATCGTGTTCACACGCCCGAACTACTGTAAGCTGGACCTGATGGTGGAACATGACCGCAGCGACAGCCTGTTTCTCCAGGAAGGAGAGACAGAGATGGTCCAGAAGATCCTGCGCGGCCATGGGATCGCAGGGGGACTTGCAGGACTCATGGCCATGGCGGAACAGATTGGGAGAGAGACGGGGATAGCGGTAAAAGCCACTACAGATGCAAAATATCTGGAGATCGGGCTGACAACGAAGAGTGATAATGTGGATTACTTTGCGGATCAGGTACTGGTACCAGAGAATATAAAAATGTCGGAATGTTGTTTCTGGGGAGATGAATTTATCTATTTGGATGAAGGAATCCCGGGAAGTGACGCGTATATGATCACAGAGAAAACGAAAGGAGCTGAGTTTTATGATGTTTCGGATATAGAAGGAAAGAGGCCTAAGGAGGTGGATCATACAGGCGGAGAGACAGAGAAGTTCCATCTATTTTTGAAAAAACAGTTTAGTGAGAGATAAAGGAGGAAAACAGATGCGAAAGAGCAGAAAATTAATGAAACAGTTCTGTGCAGTATCGCTGGCGGCTGTGATGGGGATTTCCATGATGGGCGTATGGGGCGGAAGCGCCCAGGCGGAAGAAAGCGCGGACACAAATGTAAATGCAGCTTTTGGGATTGTCCCCACTGCCGGGTGGCTGGACGGCAGCGAGATGACAGACGGTCTGGACGGGGAGATGGACAGTAACTCCGCTCCGAGGGCGACAAATGGGATCTATACGGATTTCTTCCGTTATGGAGAAAATATGGAAGAAGGAGGAGAGGCGAAACCGAGCTATGCGCAGTTTGACCTGGGAAAGAACTATGATATTTCATCCATAAAGATGTGGCGGTATTACGAGGACAGCAGGGAGTATACGCCGACGGCGATCGCCGTGTCAGAGACTGCGGACGACTGGTCAGAAGGAAATGTGGATGTGATCTACAATTCTGACGCAGAAGGAGTCTTCGGGCTTGGCGAGGGATCAGATGAAGGGTATGCAGAGACAGCTGACGGGAAAGAATTTTTCTGCGAGGGTACTGTGACCGGGAGATATGTAAGGGTATTTTCACTGGGAAGCAATGTGAACAGCGGAAACCACATTATGGAATTTGAGGTTTACGGAAATGTGCATACCCAGGTGCCGGATAAGGCCAGCGTCATCATCCCGGAAGGAGAGTATGAGGTGATCCCGGAAGAGGGTTCAGAGTCTCCGATGGAGTTCGGCAGCAGTTATTCCTTCCGTGTAGATGGAGCGGACGGATACTATGTATCCTCAGTATCTGCAAATGGGACAGTACTGGAAGCTGTGGACGGAGTGTACACGATCAAAGATATCCGGGAAGACCAGTATCTTGAGATCCAGGTCCTGCCGTATCCGGATATGGAAAACCTGGCCCTTCGGAAAACAGTTACAGTACATAAGACGTCCGATGATTCGGCGGCAGACATAAATCCGGACAGGACAGAGCGGATGGCAGTGGACGGGATCATCCCGGCAGGGACAGCGGACTCGAACTACTGTGATTTTGGGAAAGATACAAGGAATCCCGAGGAGGAGTATTCCGCATATCTGCAGATCGACATGAAAGGACGCTACGAGCTGGCGGAGATCAATCTGTACAGATATTGGAATGACAGCAGGACATACAAGGGGACTGTGGTCGCGTCCGGCCAGACGGAAGAAGATTTTAAGAACGGGAATTGTAAGATCCTGTACAATTCGGACAAGGAGAACTATCATGGATTCGGCGAAGGCATTGACGAGACTTATGTAGAGACAGAGGCCGGATACAAGATCAATCTCAAAGAGCGGTTCCCGGATGAAAAGATCGAAGCGCGGTATGTCCGGATCTACATGCATGGAAGCAGTGTCGGCTCCACAAACCACATTGTTGAGTGTGAGGTCATGGGATACAATTTCGGAGAGAAGCCCTATGATGTGGACGCATTTGACAATACAGGCAATTACGTGGATCTCCCGACCCACTATGACAGGTACTACCCGGACGATCCGAACGCAGCTGCTGAGAAGCACATTCCGGGACAGGTCACTCACCCGCACGTAGTGAAGGTGGAAGAAGGTTTCGGCGGGCATCAGTACTGGATGCTCTATACACCAAATGTGATGATAACTTCTCAGTTCGAGAATCCGTATATCGTGTATTCTGACGATGGGGTCAACTGGGAAGAACCTGTAGGCGACGACGGGGATACTGTAAATCCGATCGCGGCCCGGGTGACAGGCCCCACAGAGGCGGATTCCCACAACTGTGATACGGACCTTGTATATGACAGCAGGAATCAGAGGATGCTGGCATACTGGAACTGGACCAATGATGTGGGTGAGGCCGACTGCCAGGTCCGCATGATGGTATCTTATGACGGCATCCACTGGGGAGCTCCGACAGGGGAAGGACAGGAAGTTGCGGAAGGCGAGTATGTGATCGCGGTCCGTGACACAGAGACAAGATACAATCTGCTCTCCCCGAGCGTTACATACGACAGCTATAAGGATATGTACCTTATGTATTACAACAACGCGGGAAATGTGGGCTATACGAACGGGCAGAACAATAAAGTCCAGGTCCGCTGGTCAGAAGACGGGATCAACTGGTCAGAGGAAGTCCGTGATGTTGAGGATTTCCTCGGCAAAGACGAGTACGGCGATCAGCTTGCACCCTGGCACCAGGATGTACAGTACATCCCGTCAAAAAATGAATACTGGGCGTTATCCCAGTGCTTCGCGGGGAATTCCCCGGACAATTCCGTGCTCTATATGACGCGTTCAAAAGACGGGCTGCACTGGGAGCAGGTCGGGAACCAGCCTGTGCTGACTCCGAATGAGGCTCCGTTCTGGAATGATTTCCAGATCTACCGCTCCACATTCCTGTATGACCCTGAGACGGATACTATGGATATCTGGTATTCCGCACTCCAGACGACTCCGGCAGACCGCAAGGTGGCTGATCCGGAAGGAAATCTCACGCTCACGGCAGGGACAGATGACAGCAGGATCTGGAGGATCGGACATACGTCGAACAATATGACGGAAGTGATGAAAGCGCTCACTCAGGATGAATTTTATGAGGAACCGGCAAGGGTCGCATCCAGAGGATTTATGCTCACAGCGGATGACCCGGTGCTCGAGGCGGGCGAGACGACAGACGTCACCACGAAATGGTCCATAGAAGGCGGCTGGGGAGGCGGCGGAGACGCTGCTCCTGACAACACAGTATCAGATATGAACATCCGTTACCGGTCTGACAATGAAGCAGCGGCCACGGTGGATCCGTGGGGAAGGATCACAGCTCAGGGCGAAGGGCAGGCGATCATCTCCGGGACGACGATGGAAGGTTCAGAGACAGAGATCCTGATCGAAGTCGGCGATCCGCAGGATGTGAAGCCGAGACAGGAAGTCAGCGCGGAGAAGCCGCTGTATATCGCCAACTACTACTGGTCGGACGGGGCTCCGGCAGAATATATCAGCAACTGCGATGCCGGACAGTACCCGGAGAGAAATTATATCTCAGACACACTGAATGAAGACGGGACACGGACTGACAGGGACGATCCGCTGAAACTGTGGAACACCATCCCTGATGACCTGAAAGACAATACAGTAATCCTGCTGATCGCTGAGCGCAGCATCAAGGATAATGTGATCGAGGAAGGCACGGAAGACGTAAACGCGATCCGCACATGGTACAAAAAGCAGGTGGAATTCTGCAATAAAAATAAGATCCCCTGCGCAGTCCAGAATTTAAACGGCGAGACGAGCACTTATGACAGGATCCCGCTGAGCTTCTGGAAAAAGCTGGCCGAGGAGAATGAATATCTCGTCGGATTTAACGGGGCAGAGCTGTACAACCGCTTTAACGGCGGCGTTGAGAATAACGGAGATGAGTATGTGGCTGACCTGATCCGTATGGGATCCTCCATGGGAGTCAGCATGATGTGGACGGATACAAATGTATTCGGAAGCCACGGAGTCCTTATGGACTGGCTGGAAGAAGAGGACAGTGTGCTTGGGAACGCCATGAAAGATAACTCGGAATATGTCTCCATGATGTACAAAGAGTCTTATGGAAACCCGTCCACAGATGCCCTCTATCTGGGATTGTGGCTCACAGGCTACTGCGACAACTGGGGCGTGGCGTCTGACTGGTGGCACTGGCAGTTGGACTGGAACGGTACGATGTTCGATGAACCGGGCAATATCGGCAGCTGGGGACAGACCCTTGTATGGCCGGAGAACATGTACTCACAGGATATCATCCGCGTGGCGAGCATGGGAGCGACGTCCTACAAGAGCGAGCCGCAGTGGTACTCCGTAGCATCAAACGGAGACAGGACTCCAGCATATCAGTATTCTGTGATGCCGACCCTGCAGAAGCTCTGCAGCGGGGAGATCGACATCCCCACAAAAGAAGAGGTGGCAGAGCGCACGAAACTGGTCGTAAAAGGAACGGAGAACTTCCGCGCGGCGATCTACGACGAGACATATTCCCAGCTCTATCCGAAGACAGGGCAGTACGGGATCGTGCCGCTGGTGCCGAACACAGTGGACAATGAGACGCTGAAAGAACTTGGATTTGAGTATATCGTGGAAGAGCCGCTGACAGAGGAGATGCTGCAGGAGGCATACCCGGATGAGAAATACAGCGGGAACGCATGGGCGGAAAACTGGGGAGACACATGGTACATGATGAACTCCTCGGAGGACAAGGACGTCCGCCAGAGCGCAACGGTTGAGACAAAGATCGGGGATCTTACAGTGGATATGACACCGCACACCTATGCTGTGGCAGTGTCACGCTCAGACAGTATGGTAGATCTGATCTTAAGCAATTACCGGCTGGATAAATCCGAACTCTGGGACGGCACGAATCCGGCGGAAAGCATGGATCGTGTGTATCAGTACATCTGGGAAATGTCCAGAAGGATGCAGAATAATGAAGGGCTTGACACAGAACTCCGCGAGACGGTGATCACAGTCGGGAGTGAAGAGAAGCCTGAAGTCATCTTTAAGAATGAGGGTGAGAACCTGTATGCGTATGATAACTACACCCGTCCGTTTGAGTATTCGGAAGTGACGGGAGAGCCGGGGAACTGGACAGTGACAGTGCGGCATAACGGATTTGTGGAGTGCTCGATCTCCACGAGCCAGACTGCTGTCATTGAAGTAGAAGATTTTAACGGCAATGTAACGGAAATGGTCTATGAAGTGGGAGCGCCGTTCGGAACGCTTCCCCAGGTCGAGATCCCGGACGGATATGAGTTTATCGGATGGGTAGACCAGGATGGAAATGCGGTCACAACAGAGACAATCGTGCAGGAGGGCATGAGGCTGATCCCGCAATTTAAGGAAAAGCCGGTCGAACCTACAGATCCCACAGACCCGACTGACCCCACAGACCCGACTGACCCCACGGATCCGACTGACCCCACGGATCCGACCGATCCGTCGGGACAGGGAACAGGCGGAGGTTCAGATAAGCCGGGAGCCGGGACGGATACTGGCAGTACAGATGCCGCAGTGGATACAGGTGATACCGCAACTGCTGCAGGGATCGTGGCTGTCATGGCTGCGGCTCTGGCGGGGATCAGCGCTGTTCTGGCCAGAAAGAGAATGAAGTAAATACGGGTAACTTTATCCAGCTTCATCCCGGTTTCCTTGGGGCGGATGACAGTGAAGTGATGAGGACGTATTTCGAAAAGAACCTGCAGTTGGCCCAGGAAAATGATATCAATATATTCCTCACAGTCATTACCGGGGGAAATTCAAATCCGGTACAGATCAGATGGGTCAATGAAATGTTTGATAAGTATAGTTGCCTGAAAGGTCTTGTCGCCACAGAAAA
>ERZ1643246.1644-NODE-1644-length-23701-cov-6.583185_pt1 | contig 23701 bp, 22 predicted proteins | sample MGYA00579265_ERZ1643246 | MGnify/ENA primary metagenome ERZ1643246 (study PRJEB29033, sample SAMEA4952261) | chicken gut metagenome | biome: Broiler Chicken; feature: Gastrointestinal Tract; material: Caecum | place: Ireland | collected 2018 | study: Broiler...
ATAACAATCCACGGGTAGAACCCGTGGATTTTCATATAGGCCTATAAGGCCTTGTTACTAGCTACCGCTTAAGCGGTTTCGTTTGACGGCTTTTCGCCATTTCTTTCGCGTTCTTTTTACTTACCACCCTTAAAAGGGTCTTTATATTCTTTTATTGTCATTTGGTCTGACATCATATCTTCTTTTAATTGATTTTGTACATATCTATATACTGCTGTCTTGTTATTTCCTACCGTACTTACATAATATCCTGTACACCAAAATGCTCTATTCCCATATTTATATTTCAAATTTGCATGTCTTTCAAATATTATCAATGTACTTTTTCCTTTTAGGTATCCCATGAATGATGAAATACATAATTTTGGTGGTATGCTTACATACATATGTATATGGTCTGGACATGCTTCTGCATTTATTATTTCTACCTCTTTTCTCCTACATAATTCTCTCAATATCATTCCTATCTCTTGTTTTAGCTTTCCATATATTTCTTTTCTTCTAAATTTTGGTGCAAACACTATATGGTACTTGCATTCCCATGTTGTGTGTGCTAAACTATCCGTGTATGGACTTTTCATACGTCCCACTCCTCTCATAATTAATATTTTAAGCCGTCAAACTTTTAATATTATATCATGTTTGGAGTGGGTATTTTTGTTACTTTGTTCAAAACTATAAGTTTTCCGTTACCACGGGCATAGCCCGTGGTTTACCCCTAAAGTTAAGCAAATAAAAATCCTCTGATTATTTTTCAGAGAATTTTTATTATTTTTTTATTTAAAATTTTACAGTTATATTAAAACTTCCATTTTTATCAAGTTTTATTTCATCTACTTCTACCCCATCTAAAAACATTTTTACTGAATCTTTAGTAATATCATTTTCTTCTTCATTTTCTAAATCTTTTTCATAATGAATATCATATATAGCATTTTTCCATCTAAATTTCACTTCACAGTTTTTCCATTCCTTAGGCATGCATGGTCTTATTTTTAATATTCCATGATAAATTTTTATTCCTAATATATATTCTGTTTGAAGTGTGTATAGCCAACTACTAGAACCTGTATACCAAGTCCATCCACCTCTTCCTGCAAAATTATCCATGCTATAAATATCTGCTGCTACTACATATGGTTCAACTTTATATTTATTAGCTTGTTCTTCTGTTTTTGAATGTTCTATCGGATTTATCATCTTATACATTTGCATAGCTTCCTCCTGCTTATTTAGCTTAGCCTCTGCAATAGCATCCCATATAGCTGCATGTGTATATTGTCCTCCGTTTTCCCTCATTCCTTGAGCATATGAAGCAATATATCCAGGTTTAAATTCTTGATTTTGAAATGGTGGTGTAAGAAGTCTTATTAGGTTATTTTCTTTATCTACTAAATATTTTTCTACACTCTCCATAGCTATATATTTTTTATCATTATCACCTGCCATTGATATAACTGCCCAGCTTTGTGATAATCCATCTATTTTACATTCTTTATTATTTGCTGACCCTAAAAACTTACCTGTATCATCTACAGCTCTTCTATACCATCTTCCATCAAATCCTTCATTATTAAGATTTTTTCTTAATAATTCTGCCTTTTTAGTAAGTCTTTCATATTCATCTGCTATTTCATCAGAATCTATTGTTTTTACATCTACATTTTTATTTTGTTCATTTAAAGCAATTGCTGTTTCTTTATTTGCAAACCTTGTTACATATTTTGAGTATTCTGCAAATTTTATTAATATTTGATACATAAAAAATCCTAACCATACACTTTCTCCAATTCCTTTTTCACCTATTTTATTCATTCCATCATTCCAATCACCACCATGTATTTTTGGAAATCTTTCAAAGTCTATTGATTTATTTATTGCCCTCATGCAATGATGATATATACTTTCTTTTTTGTTTGAAGGTAAAAATATATCTACATAATCATGCTCATTATCATTTAAAACTCTTCCTTGTACATATTCAGTTTCAACATCTAAAATAGAATAATCACCAGTAAAATCAATATATGTCATAACTGCATATGGAAGCCACAATAAATCATCAGTATATCTTGCCCTTATTCCAAGTGAAGTTTCCTCATGCCACCAATGTTCTACATCTCCTTCTATAAATTGATGCTTAGAATGAAGAATTATCTGTTCCTTTAAAATATTAGGATCTACGAACTTCATACCCATAGCATCTTGAAGTTGGTCTCTATAACCATATGCTCCTCCTGATTGATAAAATCCAGATTTACTTAGCATCCTTGAAACTATAGTTTGATATATAAGCCAATTATTTTGCATGATATTAAATGAATCTAATGGTGTAAAACTTTCTACAACTCTAGTTTTTTCTTTCCAATATTTCTTAACTTTTTCTAGTTCTTCAATTTCATTTCCTAAATATTTACCTGAAGTTTCAACACTATCCATTTCTTCTTTTTCTGCACCTAGTAATATACTTACATTTATATTTTCTAAAGATTCAATTTCTAATTCAATAATAATTTTATTATTTTCAAACTTCATTTTTTTATTACTTGATATATATGTGCAGTATTTAGGGTTTGTATTGTTTCTTACATATACCATATTTAAATTATCTTTAAAATTATATGAAATAAACCTAGTTTCTTTTTCTCCTAATTGAAAATCTACATCATATATAATTTTTATTTTCTTTTTTTCTAAACTTGTATTTTTTAGATTTATTAGATTTATTTTTAAATTATTATTTATTGGGATATATACTGTCATATTTTGCTCAATTGCATTACAGCTGTGCTCAAATTTTGCATATCCTAGTCCATAAGTTACATAGTAATTTTTATTATCTGCATAATTATTACATGTAATTGACCATATTTTCTTATTTTCTTCTATAAGTATTTTTTCAGATGGTTTATCTAAAAAAGCATCATTAGAAAATTTAGTTATCCTATTTACTTTGCTATTCTCATACCATGTAAATCCTCCACCTGCTTCTGTTATAACTGTTCCAAAGCTTTTATTTCCCATTATATTACTCCATGCCATAGGTACTTTTTTATTTTTATTTGTGCATATATGGTATTCATTTCCATCTTTTGAAAAGCCTCCATAGCCATTGTAGTATAAAAGTTTTTTGTCTTCTAGTTTATTTTTTTCTATTTCTTTATTTTCTATATTTATATTATTATTTGTCTTATTTTCTGTTTGATAATTATTCTTATTTCTATTTTTATTTTCATTTGTCTTTATTTGTACATATAAAGAACCTAATTTTGAATCAATTACCAAGTTTGCTCTTAGTTCTAGTATTTTTTTATCTTCTCTTGATATATTGTATAAGATTTTTACATTACTATCTTCGATTTTTACATTTTCATCATCTGTTAATACAATAATATCTACTTTAATGTTTTTAATATTAAAGTATTCTTTTGCTTTTAAAATTTCTTTTAATAAATATATATCATTTACATCTTTTAGTTTTATAATTAATATAGGGTAATCCCCTGATATTCCATATTTCCATATTTTATCGTTTGACAAATCTTGTTTATAGTTTATACTATTTTGATTTAATGGATTTAATAGTTTTTCTAACATATTTTGATAAATATCAATATCTTTTCCTTTAATACCTAAGTATCTCATTTCCGCTTCTGTATTACTCTTAGCTATATCAAATACTCTATTTAAGCTTTCAGATTTCATATATTCATTTAAATTAGTTATTGCTTCTTCTTCATAGTCTCCTACAGCATTTACTAGAAATACATTTTTAGTTTCATTAGGTTTTAAATTTACTAACCTTCTCATTGCAACTATTGGATTTATATTTGTTTCTATTTTTTTTGAAAGCTGCATAGAATCTTCAACTGATTTTGGTATACCTAAATTACCTCTATTAGTAAACTTTTCCTTATCTATTTCAAATTCTAAATCCCCTTCATCATAGACTAAACTTGTAGCAACAAATACTCTTGGTTTATTTTCATCTCTAACTCTTCTGGTAAATAGTATCCCATTATCTATTTTTTTATAGTCTATAAACATTTTATTGAATGCTGGATGTGAATTATATGCATCTAAACTTGTAAGGATTACGTCCATAAAGCTTGTTACTTCTAATGATAAATTATTATTTCCTGTATTTTTTATTTCTAAGGCTCTTACTTCTATTGGTAAGTTTGGAACTATTGTAACTTTCATATTTATTAATAAATTTCCATCTTGTATTGTTATTTTACTTTCTGAGGTAGTAAATATTATTTTTATATTTTTAGATACTGTATCATAAATTTTCTTTGAGTTTATGTCTTTTATATACATATGAATATTATTCCCTATAATATCATTACCATATTTGTTATAACTGCTTCCATCATCCTTCATTATTACAGAATATTTTTCATTTGCAAGTACATTTATTCCTGCTTCTCTTTGAGTATATTCTTCATAATCTTTATATTTAATTTTTTCAACTTTTTCTTTCTTTTCTTTAGTAATTATTACGTTTTCAGGCATTTTTTCTTCTAACAAAATATCTACTCCTTCCATTTCAGCATTTTCCATAAATCTTTTTTGAAATATATTTTCTTTTAATAAATTATCTATTGATGTTAATATTAAACCTTGGTGATGTGCCATAAATGTTTTTGTAACTGCTTTTTTGGGTGTATAGTCTATTGATTCGTAAAATCCATATTTTCCAAATACTTTATTATTCTCTAGTTCTTTTAAATTTTCTATAGATTCTTTTGGGTAAAAGTTAAGTGACATAGCTGTAGAATATGGGCTTACTACTACTTCTTCTAATCCTCTTTTTAAGCCAAGCCATGGTATTCCAAATGTTTTATATTGATAATTTCCTTTTGTGTCTTTTGTATTATATGCTGATTCTGATATTCCCCACATTGTTCCTAATTTTTTGGCATATTTTCTTTGACTTATAACCGAGAATCTACATGATTCGTCAAGGAGTGTTGTTTCATATGAAGGAATATTTATAGTTGGCATTAAATATTCAAATGCTGTTCCTCCCCATGATACTAGTCCTTTATACATTCCTATTTTTGTTAAGGTTCTACCCAAATTATTCCAGTGCTTGCTAGGTACATCTTTTTTCGCTATTGCAACTAAGCTTGTCTGCCTTGCTTCTGTTGCTAGTAAATCATAGTATGAGTCTGTAAGTTCATTTTCTTCTATGTTATATCCTATTGAAAATAGTCCAATTTTTTCATTATATAATTTACTAAAATCTGTTTGATTTATTAAATCTTCTACTCTTTTTGCTAAGTCATTTTTCTGAACATCTTTACTTAGTAAAAATTGTTTTAGTGTGTATAAATAACCTACTAAGTTTCCACTATCTACTGATGATATATATAAAGGTTTTATTGGTTTTAATGTATTTATGTTATACCAATTGTATAAATGTCCATTCCATTTACTTAAGTTTTCTATTGTTTCTATACTTTCTTCTAATCTTTTTATTGTTGAGTTTAAATCTTCAAATTCTAAATCATATGCTGCAATTGTTGATAGTAAATATAGTCCTATATTTGTAGGTGATGTTATATATGCTCTTTTTTGTTTTCTATCTTCTTGATAATTGTCTATTGGTAGCCCTTTTACGGAGTTTTCTTTAAAGAACTGCCATGTTTTATATGCGGTTTCTATTAAAAATTTTTCATCTTGTATTTGTATATTTTCTAATCTATTATTTTTTATTTCTTTACTGATATAGTGTGCATACATTGGTCCTATTAAAAATATTAATCCTATTATCCAGAATACTACATTATTATTTAATAAAAATATTATTCCTAAAAGGCTATTAGGTATCATTTCTAAATAATAATCTTTTATAAATTCTTTTTTATTATGTTCTGCCTGTTCTGCTGTAGTCCATTCAAGCATATATGAATGTGATATTTTCATTCTATATATACTTTTTACAAAAGCATTTATTTCAGCATATGCCATATCTGGTAATATCATTATTTCTGATATGAATCTTAGTAATATTCCTTGAAAGTTTGATAGTTTATTTACTATTAGTTTTTGTTTATTATCTTTTAGTCCTAATATATATTCCACTAATTCTAAAATGGCTGGTATTGCTATTAGTACCAATGTTATTATTAGATAAATTTTTTCGTTTGTATAAAATGATGCTATATATGTGAATATTAGCATTAGTATTATACAAAATTCTCTAATGTCTCTTACTATATTGTCTATTATTTTATATTTAGATAGGAAATTTAAAGTAGAGTTTAGCCATGGTAGTATTTGTACATCTCCTCTTATCCATCTATGTTTTCTTTTTTTATATGATATATAGTGTGATGGATATCCATCCATTAATACTATATCTGAGCTTAGTCCACATCTTAGGTAATTTCCTTCTAATAGGTCATGGCTTAATACTGTATTTTCAGGTATTGCACCTTTTAGTACTTCATAAAATACTTCTACATCATATATTCCTTTTCCTGTATAAATTCCTTCATCAAAGTTATCTTGATATACATCTGATATTGCATTTGAATATAAATCGGTTCCTCCTGAACCTGCAAATATTCTTGTAAACATACTTTTTCTTTCTGCTAAGATTCCTACTCCTACTCTTGGCTGTATAAGTGCATGTCCTGCTTCTACTGTATTTGTTATTTTATTTACTTCTGGTTTATTTAGTATATGTGCCATTGTTCCTATTAATTTTAATCCTGTATTTAATACTAATTTTGTATCACTATCTAATGTTATTACATATTTAATTTTAGGTAAATCATTCCATGTATTTACTAAAAATGGATTTTTCTTTGTTATCAAATATTCATTTAGCTGGTTTAATATTCCTCTTTTTCTTTCCCAGCCCATAAAGCATCTTTCGCTTGTGCACCATTCTCTTTTTCTATATATAAACCCAAATATATTTCCATATTTTTGATTTAGCTGTTTTACTATTTCTTTTCCTTTTACAATAATATCTTTATCTACTTCCATGTTTTCTTTTTTTTCACTACTTGGATCTCCAAGTAGTGTAAAATATATATTTTTACTTTTATTTGCTAAATAATATACTTCTAGTTTTTTCATTAATTCTTCTACATTTTTTGTATCTTTTATAATTGAAGTTATTACACACATTGTAGAATATTCTTTTGGAATTCCTGTATCTTGAAAGTCTAATTTTGGCATTAATTTAGGCTTTACTATTTTACTAAGTAAATACTGAAATAGCTTTGTTACTGCATATTGAATTGGTATAAATGATAGTATTCCAAATATTATTGATTTTGCACATATTGCTAGTACTAATAGTATTGTTATTAAATATATGCTTCCTACATATATTTTCACTTTTGTTTTGTTTTTTATTTTTTTTATTTTTTTATTTATTAATTTTTCTAATAATTCAGATTTTCCTTCTGATATGATATAGTATCCTATATGTGCTTTTTTCTCTTTTTTATTTTCACATAGTTCTAAGGCTTTTTGTGCTATATATACTTCTGATATATGATGTTTTTTGGCTAGTTTTTGTATTTCTTCTCTATACATATTTTTTGTTGGATAATCCATTTTTACATATATTTCGTCTTTTGAAAGTATTTTCTCTACAATACTTACATTTTCAAAAATATCTAATATATCCATTCTTGATATTTCTTTTATACTTGTAATACAATTTTTCATTGATACTTTTTTTAGTGCTATATCAAAGTGTTCTTTGTTTATTACATCAGTAACTGTCATCCCATTTTTTCTTACTTGTTCTTCTAATATTTCTAAATATTTATTTGCTTTTTCTCCATACATTCTTAGTCTATATGACATATATTCTATAAATGGGTATAAGTCTACATCTATTTTTAATTTTTTTACATTTTTATTTTCTAATATTCTTTCTATTATATTGTCTACTTTGAATCTCTGCATTTGTGATATAAATATTTTTTCTGATATCCATCTTATTTTTTCTATTATCGATATTTCTAAAAATATTCCTAAGTCCCAAATTTCTTGCATACTTAAGTTTTTCTGTTTTTGGTATGCTTCTATATATTCTTTTAGTTCTTCTCCATTTATTCTTCCATCTGTATTCATTACTATTTCATGTGATAGTACATATATTCTTGCAAATCCTGAAAAGCTACCGTTTGAAATTTTTGGTAGTTCTTCATATTTAGTTTTACTTAAGTCTTTTTGTATCGTTCTAACAGTATTTTCTATTAAATAATAGTTGTCAAGTAACCATTCTCCCGCTGGATGTATGGCTATTCCTAATTTTATATGTTCATTTAAAAGAGTATATATTAATGATATATACTTAAAATTCTCAATTACTCTAGGCACTGGATATGTGTCTATATTGCTTTTTTCTTTTATTACATTATCTGATGCTAGTTTTTCTAAATATTCTTTTAGCGTTTTTTTATCTAATGCTATTTTTTCTACTTTGTTTAACATTTGATACATAAAAAAATCCCACTCCCTGTAACAAACTTTGCACATATTTTGCCCAGGTTGTGGATAATTTATTCTTTTTATACATTTTTATTTATTTTATTTTCATTTTTCTTAGTTCTTCTTTTTGTTTATTATTTAGTCTATATGATTCTATTGCTTTTTGCAATGATTTATTGTATATGAATTTATCTAATGTTTTTTTGTTTATGTTTTTAAATTCTTCTTTTGTTTTTTCATAAAATTTTATGAAACATATTGAATATGCCCATGCTACTGCCATTTTTGCATAGTATCCTTCATGTTTTATTTTTCTTAATCTTTCTAATACTTTTTCTATATATTTTTCTTCTATATAAAAGTCTAGCATTATTACTACTGCAAACCTTACTTCATATTCTTTTTTTGAGTTTAGATATTTTTCTATATATTGCCACATTTCTTCTTTATGCTTTTTTACTTGCTTAAGTCCTGCGCAAAACACATCACATACCGCCCAGTTGTCTATTAATTTTACATAGTTTTCTATTTGTTCAAAGTCTAGATTTTTTTCTAAACCTATAAGCATTCCTTTTAATATTATTTCTTCATAATATTTTGTTCCTATTGTAGAGATGTCTACGTTTCCATTTATTTCTTTTGCGTATGCTCTAAGTATAGGTATTTTTATTCCTATTATATTATTTACTCCTGGACATAATTTTTCTTGAAATTTTTGGAATCTTTCGTCTTTTAATTTTAATAATTCTTTTTCTATATTTATTGTTTCCATTTTTTCTCCATATATTTTATTTTTTACTATTTATGCTTTTTTATTATATATCAAAATATTAGGTATGTCTATTTAAAACATTAGATAATTATATATATTTACTTATTATTTTGAAAATAAATATTTATATTGATAATTATACAAGATTATCCAAGTTTTAACTTATTAAATTAGTTATTGTTTAATTTTATAATCGTCAAAATTTTTAAAATTATAAAAAGAGGTCAACTAACTGACCTCCCCCAGACAAGTAGGTGTATTTAAAATACACTTAATCTTCCAATCTAACATTGTCTGTACACCAAACAAAGCTTTTCTCCTTATGGTATGTTCATTATAGCATTAAAAGAATTTTTTATCAACAATTAAATTAATATATTTTTCTAATCTTTTGTTTTAATTGGTATTCCTAGTTTACAGGATATGCTTCAACCAAAAAGGCCCGTCCCCATTGGTTGATACATTGTATATCCTCCTATCATATTTCTTACTTTAAAACCTTTTTGAGTTAATATTCTACATGCTATATAGCTTCTCATTCCACTATGGCAATATACTATTAATTCTTTTATTTTATTTTCTTTACATATACTATTTAGTTTTTCTATGTTTTTTCTTAATTCGTTTAATGGTATATTTATAACTCTATCTTTTTTGTTTTTTATTTCTATATGTTCTAAATTATATTCTTCTTTTGTTCTTACATCTAGAAAGTATATATTGTTATCTTCTTTATTATTTTTTTCTGCTATTTCCACTATTTCTGCTGTTTCTGTTGTTTCTATTGTTTCTGGTATTTCTACTGTTTGTGCTGTTTCTATTGCTTTAATTATTTCAATTACTTTTTTTACTGTTATTGTTTCTACTAAATGGTTTATTTCATTTTCTATACTATTTCCTAATATGTTTATTGGACTTTTGGCTGATGAATATGGTGGTGCATAGCATAGTTCTAGTTTTGATAAGTCTTTTGCTGTCATTTTCATTTTTACTGCTACTGATAATATGTCTGTTATTTTATCTACTTTATCTTTTCCCCATACGCTTGCTCCTAATATTTTTCCTGTTTTTGCTTCATATATTCCTTTTATTGTTATTGGATATGCTCCTGGATAGTATCTTACATGTGTATAAGGTGTTATTATCATTGTTTTATATTGTATTCCTATTTCTTTACATTCTTTTTCACTAAGACCTACTATTCCTAGTGTTTTATTAAATATTTTTATTATACTACTTCCTATAAACCCTTCATATTTTTCTTCTTCTTTTTTCTCTATATTTGATGCTACTATTCTAGCTTGTCTATTGGCTACGCCTGCTAATGCTATTCCTTGCTTTCTTTCTGTTATTTCATTTTTTGTTTGTACAGCATCTCCTAATGCATATATATTTTCGTCGTTTGTTTGCATTTTTTCATTTACTATTATATATCCTTTTGGGTTTACGTCTAGTCCGGATTCTATTGCTAATTTACTTTCTGGTTTTATTCCTATACATAGTACTACTGCATCTACTTCTAATGTTTCTTTTTCTAGCTTTACATATAGATGATTTCCTTCTACTATATTTTCTATTCCTTGTCCTAAGTATATTTTTATTCCGTTTTTTATTAATTCTTTATTTACCAAGCATGCTATATCACTGTCTATCATTCCCAGTAAATGTGGCCTTTTTTCTGCTATTATTACATTTACATTATGCTTGGATAGGTTTTCGGCCATTTCTATTCCTATATATCCTCCTCCTACTATTAGCATATTTTTTGGTTTATCTATTGTTACATATTTTTTTATTTTTTCTGCATCTTCTATTGTTCTTAATGTAAATATTTTTTTGCTATTTAAGTTTTTAAATGGATTTATTGGTTCCGCTCCTGGTGATAGTATTAATTTATCATATGTTTCTATATATTTTTTTCCATCTTCTTTTCTTTCTATTTCTACTTTTTTGTTTTTTCTATCTATTTTTATTACTTCTTCATTTACCCTTACATCTATATTATATCTATTTTTAAAGTCTTCTACTTTTTGAACTAATAGGTCTGATTTTTCTTTAATAATATCAGAAATATAGTATGGAAGTCCACAGTTTGCAAATGATATATATTTTCCTTTTTCTATCATTATTATTTCATCATTTTCATTTAGTCTTCTTAGTCTTGTAGCAGTAGTTGCTCCTCCTGCTACTCCTCCTACTATTATTATTTTCATTTTATCACCTACTTTATTTTTTTTATAATATTCTCTACTTGTTCTTTATATGCTTTTAGCATATCTATAGTTTCTTTTTCTTCATCTTCTACTTCTATTAAATCATTTATTGCCACTTTTATATCTAACAATTTTGCACCTACTGCTAAGTATGTATCTATTTTTTCTTTTTGGGGTGATATTTTCGTAAATTCTTCTATCATTTTATTTATTTCATTTATATAATTTAACATCTCATCTCTCATATTTTATTTTTCCTTCTTTCTTTAAATAATTAAAAAGTTCTTTGCAACCTTTTTGTATATCATTATATGCTTTTGTAAAGTTTCCTGTATACCACGGGTCTAATATATCTCTTTTATCATTTGTAAAGTCTAAAAGTTTATATACTTTATTTTCTGAATCTTTTCCTACTATTCTAATTATATTTCTTATATTTCCTTCGTCCATTCCTATTATATAGTCATATTGATTATATTCTTCTTTTTTTAATTGTTGTGCTTTATGTTTTGAGTAGCTAATTCCTTCTTCTTCTAATTTTTCTTTAGCATAATAATATATATCATTTCCTTCTTCTTCTCTACTTGTCCCTCTTGAAGTTACAATTATTTTGCTATTTAATTTTTCTTTTTTTATCATATCTTTAAATATATATTCTGCCATTGGAGATCTACATATATTTCCTAAGCATACAAACATTACTTTTATCATAATTCCCTCTAATTCTTCTTTAAATATTCTTTTATTTTTTCTATATCTATTTTATCTTTTTCTAAGTTTCTTTTCTCTTTAAATTTAAGTATATTTTGTGGATTTTCTACTGGGTAATTTTCTATCCATATTCTATTAAATTCTTTTTTATTATTTACTACTATTTCTATTTCTGAAGATAGTTTATAGAAACCACAGTCATTTTTGTTTTCTTCTTTTATTTTATATTTTTCTTTTAATTTTTTAAACAGCAATTCTGATACACATATATCTATATCTTTTGTTTTTTCTTTTATTCCAAGTATTACAAGTGCACTTCCTCCTAATATATAGTATTCGTCTTTTTCCATACTCATTTTGTCTATTATTTTTATAATTTCTTTTTTATCCATCTTTTATTTTCTCCTGATTTTTTCTAAAATCTTCCTTATTTTACTTATTATTTTATTCCATATTTTTTCCTTATGTACTACTATCATTTTATTATCATTATTATTATTAATTTCTTTTATTTGATTATTTGAATTATATTCATTATTAATCTTATTTTCACTTATATTATTCTTAAATACATTATTACTGTATTCTTTTCTTTTTAGTTCTTCATTTTGTACATCATTATTCTTTAATATTATTTCTAATTTTCTTTTTTGATTTTCTGTTGCAAAGTAGTCTCTAAAGTATGTTACTAGTATTGCTTTTGCTTTTTTTGATAGATTTTGTTTTTCTATTGGAAGTTTTTCATTATATATATAGTTATATGTTTTATCAGCATGCAATTTTAAAAATCTTATTTCTTCTATTGGTATTTTTTTCAAGTCTTGTTCGTCTAAGTTTTTAAGTACTTCTAAGACTTCTTTATATGCCATTTCATATGTTACAGTCATATGCTTTTCCTTTCTATTTTTGTTTTTCTTGAGTTTGAGTATGGTCTTTTTTGGCTTTATCTACTCCTTCTATATCTTCTTTTCCTACTTTGTCTTTTCCTCCTAATGCATCTAATACTATTTCTTGCATTGATAGTTTTTTTCTATATTCATCAGCAGATGGTAGTTTTTCACTTTGTGATATATCTACTACATATCTTTCATTTCCGCTTCTTAGTAACGAATTGTTTAGTTTTTCTAAAATAGTTTTTGGGTCATGCATCATTTCTGTTTCACTTAGTGGCTTTGCTACTTCTTGCATACTTGTATATAAATCATTTTCTTCTAATACTATTTCTATTATTCTTGCTAAATCTTTTGGTACTATTTCTTTTTCTAAATATACATCTAATGTTTCTAGAATTTTGTCATACTCATTATCAAAGTCTTTTCTAAATTTTTCATTTTGTATCCCTTTAGAAAAGCTTTCATCTTTATAGTCTTTTTTTCTATTAAGTAACCATCCTGCCACATTTGTTTCATATGTGTTTAGTAACTGTTTTAGTTTTTCTACATCTCCTGTTTTTAAAAATTCTTCTCTTAAAGTTTCTAAGTTTTCTATTTGTCTATCTTTTAATTTTTCATTGTCTATGAAGATTATAGGGATATTCCAATCTTTTGCTGCTTTATATGAGTTTTTTAATACTGCTTCATCAAAGTCCTCTGATATTATTACACATGAAGGAATAACCCCTTCTTTTTCTACTCCAATTTCATTATATACTTTTCTAGAATAATATGGCATTGTACTAGCTGTTAAGTATTTTTTGTATTTTGCATCATATCCAAAACTTACTGTATATGAATTTATATCTGTATTTCCCATTAATCTTATATTATCTTTAGGCATATTTGTAAAGCCATAGAGTACTCCTGCATCTCCTACAGGTGCTTTTCCTAAAAAGTCTTGATTTATATATGACATTGATAATATATGTCTTATTTTTTCTTTTTGACTCATCCATATAGTTTTAAAGTTATCTTCTTCATCTAATGTTTTATAGAATAAAAAACTTGTATCTGTACTATGTACTAAAAAATCAAATTTCCCATCCATTTCATATGTAGTTACATTTTCACCATTTATGTTTATTACTCTTTCTTTTAAGTCTTTAAATTTATCCTGCGTTTTTCCTAATTCTTCTACATAAGTAAGTGCGTATTTTTCTTCTAAGTCTCTTTTATATTCTTCTATACTTCTTGCTGAAGTTTTTTCTATTTCTTTTAAACTTTCTATATTATCTGCATCTAATACTTTTTTTATTGATAATAAAAGTGATTGTTCTTTATCATTTCCTACATTTCCTTTTAATGCTTCTTCATACATTTCAATTAGCTTATTTGCTTCATTTATTGACATTGAAAAGTATTTATTAAAATAAATGTTTTTTATTATTTCTAGTTTTGTAGTTTTCTCATGAATTGTAAAGTATTTTCCTCTATATCCATATTCTAATTCTTCATCATTTTTTATATTTGTTACAAGTTCTAATTCTTCTTCATATGCTTGCTTTATTCTTTTTTCATAGTCTTCACTAAATGGTAAATCTATAACTGCTTCATCATTTAGTGATTTTGCCTTTAGAATTGAAACATTTTCTAAAGTTTCTTCTTCTTGACTACTTAATTGTCTAGGTGGGATTTTGTATATATAATTGAATGAGTATTCTATAATGTTTCCTAACATATTACTTTTAGATGCAAATGTTCCTTCTTTGTTTATTTCTTTTGCTATGAAGTTAAATAAATTAGTATTTAGCTTACCAATTGTAATTATTTGTGAACTTATATTAGGATATTTACTAATTTCTTTTATATTATCTTTTCCTAATGTATAAAATATATTGTCTTCAAATATTGCAAAATTCACATGGTTTAATGCTTTTGGATTTTCTGCTATCATTTGTTCTAATAATTCTATTTTATCATCATTAAATATTCCTTTTTCATAATATGTGAGAAAATTAGCATAGTCTCCGACTTTTTCAAAGTACTCTGATATATGTTCACATTTAGTTCCTTTTAATTTTTTTCCTCTTTCTAGTGTATCTTGTTTTAATTTTATTTGCATATTTTTATTCATAGCTACATAGTCTGCATCTCTTGAATAAAGTAAATTTAGTCCTATCGCACTTGTAGCTAATTCTTCTATATCAAATGGTTCTTTTTCTAATTTTTCATTAAGTATATTTACTATCTTTTCTTTATTATCTTTACTTGCTACATACAATATGTGCATAAGATTTTTTACTGAAAAGTTTCTTAATATATCATCTTCTAATTTATCAATATTGGTAACTACGTTTTTTAAGGTTTCATCCATGTCTTTAAATTTTAGAATTAACATAAAGCGGTTATTATATGACATGTATGTAAACCAATCTTGCATTTCTATTATCTTTTTTGATAATTCATCCATAGTATTTTTACCTTTACTTTCTCTTCTTTTGTATATTTATTATATATTATTTATTAGTATTTTTCTAGTAGAAATTTAAAAACCTCTTAAATTTTTAATAATTTAAAAGGTTTTCTAGTTTATTTTTCTAATTGCCATTTTAATATTGGATAACCATTATTTATATTAGTTACATCATCTATATATTCATCTGACAATATACTTGCAAGTCCTTTTAATTCATTTTCTGTTTTGCTTTCTGCTCCTTCATTTGAACTTATACTATATATTCCATAAGTTGCTCCGCATGTATCTAACCAGTAGTTATTACTTAATACATTAGTACTATCTTCATTTATACTAGTTACAATCCCTCCATTACCTACTTTATTTTCTGATTCTAACTTTCCTACATTATATGAGTTTGTTATCTTATAGTAAGAACCAAAATTTATAATTCCTCCTACACGTCCGATTCCATGTATATATCCTGAATTATATGAGTTATTAATGTGAACTTGATATTCATTATTTCCACTTGCATTTGCTACTATTCCAGCTGTTTGCCAACCTTTTTCCATATCTGCTAAGCTATATACTTCTCCTTTATTAAAACATTTTTCTACTAAGCTATTCCTTTTAGTTGCATTTATTCTTCCTGCTATTCCTCCGGTTAGATAATAATCTCCTACTACTTTACTTTCATTTGTACAATTTATTATTTTTCCTCTATTTCTTCCTACTATTGCTCCTGTTTCATAATACCCTTGTATATATGATTTTTCTATACTTAATTCTCTTACTTCTCCTTCTTCTCCTAAATATCCTATTAGTCCTGTACAATAACTTCCTTCTTCATTTTTCTTTATATATATTCTTTCTATTTTATATCCCATTCCTTCTAGCTTTCCTCTAAATGCTTTTGTTTCTCCTTCACCTTCTATCTCTTTTTATATACTTGTATTACTACTTCCTATTGGTTCAAAGTTTTCTCCTGATATTAACTCTCCTGTTTCTTCATTATATTCTGCCTTGCAATCTATATCATTTAATACATATATTGTTTTTCCGCTATATTCTTCTCCTTTATTTACACTTTCTGATAAGTACTTTAATTCTTCATATGTGCTTATTCCATATATGTTTTCACTTAGTTTTATTAGTCCTTCTTCTTCTATCTCTTCTTCTGATATTATCCCTTTTTCTATTAGATATTCTTTAAGTGTCTCTTCTCCTCCCATTGCTTCATTTAGCTTATATCTATTACTTCTTTTATTGATGCTTCTTCATATTTTGATGCTGCATCTTCTGCTCTTTTTAGTATTCCTCCATCTCCTATACTAAAATTTATTGCTACTCAGGCTAGTATTAATAGTACTATTATTGTTACTACTAATGCTAAAAGTGTTATTCCTTTTGTTCTTTTCTTTAGTTCTTTACATTTATTATACATTTTATTCCTTCTTGCATTTTTATCGTTTCGTATGATTAATAAAGTTATATCATATATCATTTTCGCTTGCAATATGTTTTACTTGCTTTTATTTATGTACTAATATATTTATTTCCATTACTAATATATTTATTCTTTTAAATACAAAAAGCCATATATTTTAGGTCTACTAAAATACATAGCTTCTTCTATTTTTTCTTCTATGTTTACTCTTTTTATTCTATTAAATCTTACGATATATATATATATATATATACAGCCTCAAGGGTTTTAAGCATTTTCATTTCTCCTTTTCTTATTATTTTATTAATATTTTTATTTGTTTTCCATTAAGTAGCTTTTTAAATTTATTACCATCTTCAATGTCTCCTGCAACTGCTCCATAGTGAGTAGGAATATATATTTTTGCATTTATATTATTTGCCAAGTTTGCCGCTTCTTTATAGTCCATAGTATATGTCCCTCCTACAGGCAAAAATGCTACATCTACGTCTAATCTATGTAGTTCTTCTAAATCGTCTGTATCTCCAGCTATATAGTATGTCATATCATCTAAAGTTATTATATATCCTACCCAATTGTTTTCTTTTGGGTGGAATGGTTTTGCTACATTATATGCTCTAGTAGTTTTGAATTTTATTTCATCTATTTTATATTCTTCATTTGGTTCTACTATAAATACATTTTCTTTTCCTACTATATTTTCTGCATCTTCTTTAGAACTTTTTACTGTTATTATTTTTGTATTTTCTTTTTTTATTTTTAATATATCTTCTTTAGAAAAGTGGTCATAATGTGAGTGTGTACAAAATATATAGTCCGCATCATTTATTTTTTCCTCTATTCTAAATGGATCTATGTATATAATTTTACTTCCACTTAATTTTATACTATTATTACAATTAACATTTATGTCTGCTATCTTTTCCATATTTTATATATCCTCTTTTCCATTAAAATTCCATAGCCCCAATTTTCCATTTATTTTTATAGGATTTTTTAGTATTTCAACTACTTCTAATTTCCATGCATATTCTTCTTTAAATACACTTCTTTTATATATTTCTTTATTAATATTTCTTAATTCTTCTAAAAATTCTTTTGTTACTTTAATACAATCCACCAATTTTACTTTACATATAATTTCTCCTCTTGGCAGATTTTCTGGTAAATATTTTTGAAGTCTATTTCTTCCTTCTTTATCAATTCCTTTTCCTGCATGTATTAAGAGTTCTCCTCTATAATTCGTTTTCCAACTTCTAAATTCATATTTCTTTAATCCAAGCATTATTAAAGTAGCCCAAGGTTGTCTTATTGTTAGCACTTTCATATATTTCTCCATTATGTTTTAAATATTATTAACAATTATGCTGAATAGATATTTCTTTTCTTTAAGTATCTTTTTTATTTCACTAGGTACTATTTTATATTCATCTAATTCATTTATATCTATCCAATAATATTTTAGATTTTTTTCTCCTTCTGCATTTTCTAATGTTGTTTCTATTTTTTTATCTTTATCATTCTTAAATTCTACTTTATATATAAACAGGATTTCATGATATTTAGCCTTATCTTTTACAAAAAAGTTTTCTATTATTCCTAAAAATTGTTCAACTTCTACTTCTTTTCCAAGCTCTTCTTCTAATTCCCTTTTTACAGTGCTTTTAGAGTCTTCTCCAATTTTTACTCTTCCTCCAATTAGTGCATAATATTCTCTATTTGTACTTTTATGGAATAACACTTTATTATTATGAATAATAATTCCAACTGCTCTAATATTTAATTTATATCCTTCTATATCAATTGTTAAATCCATATTTTATCACCAGAATAAATATATCATTAAATGCATTTTTCTACAATATTTTTTAGTATTTTTTTACTTTTTTTCATTATATTAAACTTAATATAATTTTACTTTTCTTTTTAATAATCTATCTTTTAATATCATATAATTTAATTAGATTACATATTGGAGGATTATTATTAATGGAGAATAAAAATTTACAGTCTTTTTTTACTAATTATTTTAAAAGGTTTTCTTTGATTATTTGCCTAGTTATTCTTTCTGTTTTTTTCTATTCTAACAGAAAACCTGTTGAAATAATTCCTGTAATGGCGGTTCCTGTAACAAATAAGGTTATTATTTTAGATGCAGGCCACCGGAAGTCCTGATGAAGGTGCGGAAAGTGCTAATGGTGTTACTGAGGCTAAACTTAATCTTGCTATTACTCTTAAGTTACAAAAGATTTTAGAAAGTAGTGGCGCTACTGTTATTCTTACTCGTTCTGATGATAATTCTATTTATGAAATAGATAGTAATACTATTAGAGAGAAAAAAGTTTCTGATGTTAGAAATAGAGTTAAAATAGGTAATAATTCTTCTGCTGATATTTTTGTTTCTATACATTTAAATAAACTTGCTGAGAGTAAATATTCTGGTTGGCAAACTTTTTATAAAAAGGCTGATGAAAATTCTAAAAATTTAGCTAATAGTATTCAAAATAGTTTAAATACTACTATGTCTAAGGAAAATAATAGAACTCCTCATACTATAAGTAATGTATATATTATGAAACATGTAGAAATTCCTATTACTATTGTTGAGTGCGGATTTCTTTCTAATCCAGAAGAGGAAAAATTGCTCCAAACTGATGATTACCAAAATAAACTTGCTTGGGGTATATATAATGGTATTATGGATTATTTTAATAATTTTAGTTAATAGATTATTCCCTATTCTTATGCTAGTTTTATATTAACTATTTTTATTGATTTTTAGAATATAAAATGTTATGAATATAAATCGTTTAATAATAAAAGTTAAAGTGTATAGTTTTTTCCTATAACTATACACTTTTTTTAAACTTATTGTGGATTATTTTATTCTGTTATGTCTTGAATATTTTTTAAAGTTTTACTTTCTTTTAAGTCCTTTTCTTTATTTCTTTCATTTACAAAATCATCCACTATTACTTTTATTAATGTAAATATAGGTGCTGATAAAAACATTCCTAATACTCCAAAATATGCTCCTCCTACTGTTACTGCAAACATTATAAGTAATGGACTTACTTTTAATGATGAGCTTGTTATTCTTGGGTTTATAAGGTTGGCATCTATTTGCTGTAGTATTATTACTACTATTGCCATAATTAATGCTTGTTCCCACCCTCCTGTAAGTATTGTTATTATAATTGCTATTGCAACTCCAAAGATTGCTCCAAAGTATGGTATTAAGTTTGATATTCCTATAAGTGTTCCAAGAAGTACTGAATATTTGACTCCCATAATTGTCATCGCTATACTTGTTATAACTGCAACTACTATTCCATCTAACATTTGACTTGATAAGTATCTAAAAAATATTGCATTTCCATTTGTAAAATATCTATTAAATCTTTCATAACCTTTTTTAGTAAGAATTGCTTTTGCAAGTCTATTTAAAAATCCTACTATTCTTGTCCTTTGTGCTAATATATATACAGAACATATTACTGCTATAAATATATTAACAATTCCTTTTATAATTCCCATTGCAGATGATAAGTATTCTTTTATTCTATCTATTGTAAAGAAACTTTCAAAGTCTACATTTTGTATCCATTCTACCACTGGTTTTAATATATTATCTTGTATAAATGGTGTTATTGCATAATTAGGACTGTCTGATATTACCGAGTTATAGTAAGTCTGAACATTTTTTATTAAGTCTGATATACTATTTACTAAAGTTGGTATTATAACATTCATAAACCATATAATTAGTGCAAATACTATAATATAAGTAACTAATATGCTTATTCCTCTTGCTCTTTTTTTTATAAATTTATTCTTTCTCTTTATTAAGATATTTTCTATTTTTTTACATGGTGTATATAGTATATATGCTATTAATATACCTTCTATAAATGGTGCTAATACACTAAATAGATTTCCTACCCAATCTCCTATTCCTGTAAAATTATCTAATAGTTTATATATTAATATTAGTACAACTCCTATTGATACCCAATATATCCATCTTTTTGTTCCTAATATTTTTTCTTTTTTCATTTTTTACCTTCCTTTTATCTAATTTAAGTTAATATCTAACTCAACTGGACAATGGTCACTTCCCATTATTTCTGTATGTATTTTTGCATCTTTTATTTTATCTTTTAAGTCATCTGATACTATAAAATAGTCTATTCTCCACCCTGCATTTTTTTCTCTTGCATGAAACATATATGACCACCAAGAGTAGATATCCTTTTTATCTGGATATAGATATCTAAATGTATCTATAAATCCTGAGTTTAATAATTCTGTCATTTTGTTTCTTTCTTTATCTGTAAATCCTGCACTATTATGATTAGTACTTGGATTTTTTAAATCTATTTCTTCATGTGCTACATTTAAGTCTCCACATAGTATTACACTTTTATTTGATTTTAATTCCTCAAGATATCTTCTTATTTCATCTTCCCATTCCATTCTATAGTCTAGTCTTTCTAATTCTCTCTTTGAATTGGGTGTATAGCAATTTACTAAATAAAATTCATTAAATTCTACTGTTATTATTCTTCCTTCTTTATCATGTTTTTCTTTTCCTATTCCATATGTTATATTTATAGGCTTGATTTTAGATATTACTACTGTTCCTGAATATCCTTTTTTCTCTGCACTATTCCAATATACATTTCTATCTTTAAAAAGTTCTTCTATATCATTTGTTATTTGTTCTTTTTGCATTTTTGTTTCTTGCAGACACATTATATCTGCATCTAAATTTTTATACGTTTCTTGAAATCCCTTTGTTATTACTGCTCTTAATCCATTTACATTCCATGATATTAGTTTCATTTTTACCTCTTATATATTCTTAATTTTTATCTAATTTATAGTTATTTAGTATAAGCCTAAAAATCCAATAGCAAAGTTTTTACTTATACTATTGGATTTTCTATTAATACCATCCCTTACGGCAAGAGTGATTCCATGCAGATGTTGGTGTTCCATATCTATTCCTAATATAACTTAATCCCCATTCTATTTGAGTTTTATAATTAGTTAAGTAGTCTGAACCTGCTGTTGCCATTTTGCTTGCTGGCAATGCTTGTGGTATTCCATGTGCTCCTGAACTTGAATTATGTGCTGATGGATTCCAACCACTCTCTTTATTCCATAATTTTACTAATGCTTGAAAATCCGCATCAGACCAACCATAGTCAAAACATCTTTTTTGTGCATATGCTTGATATTCTGAAACTGAACCTTTGACTATTCCTCCTCTTGATGTTACCTGCCTTACTCTTACTTCTACTATTTTGTCTACTGGCTCTTTTATTATTTCTGATGATATTTCTGTTTTTTCTATTTCTGCTCCATTTTGATATCTAATTCTATATGTTACTCTTTTTAATCCATTTGAGCCTGCTTGGACTACTCTATTTTGTGTTGCATAACTTCCATTAGATATATCTTTTGTTATTGTCTCATATGGTATTTCTATTTCTTCTGTTACTATCTTCTCTACTATTTGTGTATAGCTTTGAAGTATTTCTTCTGCTGATATATTTTCTTTTTTCTCTTCTTTACTACCTTTAGTAATTGTAATTGTTTTATTATCTGATAGTTCCTCATTTAAACTAGGTACTACTTTTTCATCTTCTAAAACGACTACATGATTTTCTGCTAAAATATCTGATACTTTACTACTTTTGGTAATAACATCCATTTCATGTCCACTTGAAAGTAATATCTTAACAGATGTAAGCTTTTGATTGGTAGCCATAACACTCATTGTTCCAGCAAATATTAAAAGTATTAATGTGATTATAAGTATTTTTCTGAGCGATACGGTTGCTTTTTCTTGCTTATTTTGTTTACTTATTCGTTTTCTCATAAAACCTCCTTTAAGTAACACAATTCTTATTATACCATTTTTATTTAATTCTGTCAAATTAAGCTATGCTTTCTTATTTTCTTAGGGATAGAGGCTTTTTAGCTTTTGTGTACATAATATTTTATTTATTAATACTTAAAACAAGCCTTTTTTGTATAATTATTATTTTTAATTATTATTCTTTTATTTTCTTTTCTACTTGTTTATTAGTTATTTTTATGATATATTATTATATATTATATGAATAAGGAGGATATTATGATATTTTGGATTATTCTTGGTATTGTAATTGTAATCGCGATTGCTTTAATAGTCATATACAATAATCTAGTTACACTAAGACAACGTGTGCAAAATGCATGGAGTCAAATTGATGTACAATTACAAAGAAGGTTTGATTTAATTCCTAATTTAGTAGAAACTGTTAAGGGATATATGACTCATGAAAATGATACTCTTACAAAAGTAAGTGAGCTACGTTCTTCTTGGGCTAACGCTAAAACAATTGAAGAAAAAGCAGAACTTGGCAATGCTCTTACAGATACTTTGAAAACAATTATGGCTGTTGCTGAAAATTATCCTGATTTAAAGGCTAATCAATCTTTTAATTCTCTTCAAGCAGAACTTTCTGAAACAGAGGATAAAATTGCTTATTCTAGACAATTCTATAATGATACTGTAACAATTTATAATACTAAATTAGAAACATTTCCATCTAATATAGTTGCTGGAATGTTTGGATTTACAGCTTCTACTTTATTTAATGTTGATAATGAAGAAGCAAAGAAGGCTGTAAAAGTTGATTTTGGAAACAAAGAACAAAAGTGAAAATTAAAAATTTTCACTCTGTGTACTAATTTTTAATTAGT
>ERZ1643246.1645-NODE-1645-length-23698-cov-10.396481_pt1 | contig 23698 bp, 16 predicted proteins | sample MGYA00579265_ERZ1643246 | MGnify/ENA primary metagenome ERZ1643246 (study PRJEB29033, sample SAMEA4952261) | chicken gut metagenome | biome: Broiler Chicken; feature: Gastrointestinal Tract; material: Caecum | place: Ireland | collected 2018 | study: Broiler...
AAGAATCAGAAAAAGAAAAAGAGCTGAAACGCTCAGATGATCCGTGAAAATCATCTGCTCGTTACAGCCCCTTTCTCTATCTATATTGTATCACACACAGCCAGCAAGGCTGCCGGATCTTTCTTGTTCAGTCAGTTTCCGCATGAATCTTTCTGCGCATGCCTCAAATAATGGATTGACCGTTCCGTCACTGCCGTGATCGATCAGCCACTCTTTCATGATCAGCCGCACTCCGCTGCCGCCTTGCACGGCGATCTTTTCCCAGCAGCTGCTGCAGGCTTGCGCAAGCTGATGTCCTTCTGCTTCACTCAGTTCCTGATTGCCGCTTTGAACGAATACCGCGCAGACCAGTTCGAACGCGCTCAGATGATCGCCGCGCTCGATCAGCAGATCCGTATGCATGCGCAGCAGCCTTTTCATCGTCTCCACGTAGCTTTCTGTCTGCTTTTCATCAACGGTCTCATTCATGTCTGTATATCTTTTCCTGATGCGGCAAAGCTCTCTGCGGATCCCCTCTTGTCTGCGATGACGGCGCTGATCTTCATATTCACGGAACAGCTTTCGCCGCAGCATCTCATCCTGCCGGGCGAGATCGACCAGCAGTCCACGCACATAAGTTTCAGGCAGGGCGCTGACAGCCTCAGCCAAAGTACATGCGCCCGGCTCCTGTTCTTCTTCTGCTTGATCTTCTTCCTGCTCTGTGACCTCACATAAGGCCGCCGCCATATGCCGGCAGAAGCTGCCATCATCGGCATAGGCGCAGTCACAATACATTCCGCTGATATCTTCTCCATTGATCTCGATCTCCACATGATATTCCCTTGACCCGAGCACGATGGCTTCGTATCCGCCATCTGTCGTCTTCAGGTCGATCACCGCGCCGGATTCATAGTCATCTACGCCGTTTTCCATGATTCTGGGCGGAAACCACGCCTTCCAGTCACTTTTCATCTTGGTCACATCCTCTCTGGCCTCCGTCTTGCTCAGCACTATTATATCTTATATGATATATGGATACTATGCCGTCTCTGCAGTTTTGCGGCATCGTTTTGAACATGGAAAAAGGAGACTGCGAACAGCCTCCTCATTCTATATCCTGTGCGCCTGTTTATGCGCTTCTGCGTCTGCGGATCACCAGGACCGCGCCGGCTGCGACAGCAGCGCCCAGCAATGAGAACAGCATAGCATAATCATTGTGCATGCCTGTATCGGCATTGTCACTCTGACCTGGTTTTTCTTCCGGATCCTGCGGCTGTTCCGGTGTCGTTGGCTGATCTGCAACGATATCCATCACCTGATCGGCATAAGCATTCTCTCCCAGCGTGAAGGTACGATCCTTGCTGTCCACGGCAGCAATCGCCGTGATCGGCGCAACGCCTTCCGCTGCCTTATCTGCCTTGAACGTGATCGTGATCGGCGCAACATCATTTGCCGCCTTATGTACGGTGATGACATTGCCTTCTACGGTATAGGCATCACTGTCTGCCACATCAAATGCAGCATCATCATACGTGATCTGCACATCATATGCTTCGTTTTCCACACCAGCGAGATTCTTCAGCTCCACGGTGACGTCAAACGCCTCGCCAGCCTTCGCGGATTCCGGCAGCTTGACTTCGATGCCGGATACCGGCGCGTCATAATTCAGGCCATAGCCGATCGGATAAGCGACCTGCGTCGTATCCATGACATGATCGACGATGACCGGAACATCTACAGGCAGTTCTCCTTCTGCTTCATGGCCACGGAAGATCACATCGATGCCGGCCGGGATATTCGGTCCGAATGCGGCATCCGGACGAAGTGCCTCTGTCGGATCCATTCCCTTATTTCCATATACGGCAACAATTGCCTTCGCATTCGGATAGTTGGCCACATCATACGGCTTGGAGGTGCTCATCACTACCGAATCTTTTCCTGCTTCGTTCGCATAATCGATCACTTCTGTCGGTACACGGGTGAGCCAGTGATCGGCAAGCAGCTGCGCCGCGCTGCCTACCTCAGAAATCACGATGACATAATCAGAAGAATCGATCGCGCTCTTCAGATCATCGATGGTCGTGGCACTGTTGTAACGAATGCTTTCGTACTGTACGTTTTCCGGAAGAACACCTTCAGCGATCAAACGGCGCATGCCCAGTTCCATACCTGGCAGCTCATTGTCATAAGCGCCCAGCAACAATACTTTTTCATCTGCCTTTGGATTCAGCGGAAGCACCATGTCATCATTCTTGATCACGGTCACGGCATCCGCGGAAATTTCTCGCTCCAGATCACGGTTGAGATCAGAGCCGACCTGCTCATTGGCGTTGGCCAGTTTTTCTTCCCATGTTCTCGTATCAGATGCGTAATCGAGGATGCCGCGCTTTTCTTTCAGCGTCAGGATACGCTTGACTGAATCGTTGAGCATATCTTCAGTGATCGTGCCATCTTCCAGCGCAGCCTTGACATCAGCGATGATCTGATCCATCTTCGCCATATCTGCCTTGCTTCTGAGGATGGTCGGCATCAGGCATATATCCACATCCGCCTGGATCGCCATGATGACTGCTTCAGATTCGCCAAAATTAGTAGAAATCGCATCCATGTTCATGGCGTCAGTAACGACTACACCATCAAAGCCCATGTCTTCACGGACGATGCCGGTGATGATATCATCTGACAGCGTGGCAGGCACATAAATCTCACTGCCATCCGCCTTGGAGGTCACAGTATCTGTTTCTACCTGCGGATACTGGATATGAGCCGTCATCAGCATGTCTACCCCATTATCCACCGCTGCCTGGAAAGGCACGAGCTCCAGTTCCTTCAGTTCTTCATAAGATTTGTTTACCATCGGCAAACCAGTATGAGAGTCAGTGGCCGTATCGCCATGACCCGGGAAGTGCTTAGCTGCAGTTGCGATATTGTACTCCTGCATGCCCTGCATCATCGGTACGCCCAGACGCGCTACCCGCTGCGGGTCACTGGAAATGGAACGCAGGCCGATGACCGGATTGTTCGGGTTATTGTTCGTATCAAATACCGGCGCAAAGTTGACATTGATGCCCAGTGCGCTCAGCTCACGGCCGATGATCTCACCGGCGAGACGCGCATCCTCCTCACTGTTGGTGGCACCGATCGCCATATTGCCCGGCAACGCTGTTCCGCTTCCCAGACGATAGACGATGCCGCCTTCCTGATCGATCGTGATCAGCAACGGAATGTCGCCGTTGCCAGCTTCATTGGTGATCGCCGCATTCTGCATATCCGTCGTCAGCTTCAGCGTCTGTTCTGTTTCTTTAACGTTTTCCGCAAACAGGATGACACCGCCGAAATCATACTGATCGATGATCTCTGCGACCTCATCATTCAGCACCGTCATATCAGACTGGCTGCTTTCTCCTTCAGCCTGCCACATACGGAAATCAGGCATGATCATCTGACCGATTTTCTGGTCGATCGTCATGCCAGCCAAGATCTCATCCACCCGGGATGTGGCTTCAGCACGCATAGCAGTCATCGACATCGGAATGCACATCGACAAAGCCAGCGCACCACAAAGCATGCTTTTCATCTTCATTTTCATCGCTTTTCCCTTTTGCTTTCGAAATGAAAGCCCTTTCTACACTTAGAATATCATTTGCATCACTTAATTTCAATATCAAAGTATTCACAATATATGGAAATAACAAATACTTCTTTTAAAAGCATCGCCTGTTTCTATAAGAAAGAACAGCAAAAAAGCAGCCTCATCGCTGAGACTGCCCCGTCTATTCCTCCAGCCCCTCAAACTGAAGCCGATAGTATCTGGCATAGATATTGTTTTTGTCGATCAGCTGCTGGTGAGTGCCGCGTTCTTCGATGCCGTGTTCCCCGATCACGATGATCTCATCAGCATTGCGGATGGTGGACAGACGGTGGGCGATGGTGATGCAGGTCCTGCTTTTTCAGAAAAGACACATCCACATGATAACAAAACCGTATAGACTGAGGATTTAGGCGTGTATGAGTTACATTCTAGCAAAAAACCATATGGTAACAAAACTAATTTTGTCGGCAAAATCTTTAGTACCGAGTTACATTCTAGCAAAAAACCATATGGCAACAAAACCCGCAGTACCGTCGTTGACATTGAGATAGAGTTACATTCTAGCAAAAAACCATATGGTAACAAAACATTATTTTCTTGCATACTCGGTGTAGTTTTGTTACATTCTAGCAAAAAACCATATGGTAACAAAACTGTAATGGGCACCACTGACACCCTTAACCGGTTACATTCTAGCAAAAAACCATATGGTAACAAAACGGAAAACCTTAATCTGTCAGCGTTCACCAGGTTACATTCTAGCAAAAAACCATATGGTAACAAAACAGCTTTAATTTGATTTTCTTTTGCCTGTTCGTTACATTCTAGCAAAAAACCATATGGTAACAAAACCGAAAGGCGTATTACGGCGGAAGCGCGCAGGTTACATTCTAGCAAAAAACCATATGGTAACAAAACATTTCATTTTTCTTTCCTCCTCTGTCTCTAGTTACATTCTAGCAAAAAACCATATGGTAACAAAACAGGTGATCTCCTCTTCGTAGTGCTTCAGAAGTTACATTCTAGCAAAAAACCATATGGTAACAAAACTGTCTTCTCTGACATATAAAAAGCGCGCCTGTTACATTCTAGCAAAAAACCATATGGTAACAAAACGCCGTTTGACTGGTATGGTCGAGGAACGGGGTTACATTCTAGCAAAAAACCATATGGTAACAAAACAGGATCGTTATTGTCTGCTGGATCGGTACCGTTACATTCTAGCAAAAAACCATATGGTAACAAAACGCAAACTATGCATTGCAAACGTATATCTGAGTTACATTCTAGCAAAAAACCATATGGTAACAAAACCGAGTTGATTATGCGCTTCTTCAGGGAATCGTTACATTCTAGCAAAAAACCATATGGTAACAAAACCAGGGAAAGAGTATGATGAAGCATTTTCACGTTACATTCTAGCAAAAAACCATATGGTAACAAAACATCCGCTATCTCTGTACATGACATATCATTGTTACATTCTAGCAAAAAACCATATGGTAACAAAACTGTATCCACATCAACGGGCAGCACAAGTAAGTTACATTCTAGCAAAAAACCATATGGTAACAAAACATGACAGCCCCATGCTATCAATGATAGCGGGTTACATTCTAGCAAAAAACCATATGGTAACAAAACAAATCCGGCATAGTCATCGTGGCCATGTCAGTTACATTCTAGCAAAAAACCATATGGTAACAAAACATTCAACCGTATTCGTTCTATTGTGGTGTTGTTACATTCTAGCAAAAAACCATATGGTAACAAAACCAAACAATTACAATCCTGACATCGCCGCCAGTTACATTCTAGCAAAAAACCATATGGTAACAAAACCGTCCGTCACGATTTTAACAGTACTAAGTTGTTACATTCTAGCAAAAAACCATATGGTAACAAAACACACACGTTCGTCGTCCAGCCACTTGAATTGTTACATTCTAGCAAAAAAACATATGGTAACAAAACCCCCGCACATTATGACAATTTCATTTTTTTGTTACATTCTAGCAAAAAACCATATGGTAACAAAACGGTGGTGATCCATCGTGATCCCTGATGGTCGTTACATTCTAGCAAAAAACCATATGGTAACAAAACACGTAATTTCTTCTTCGTAGTGTTTCAGGAGTTACATTCTAGCAAAAAACCATATGGTAACAAAACCGAAATAGTTTTCAACATAGTCGCCGATGGGTTACATTCTAGCAAAAAACCATATGGTAACAAAACAGAGCTGCTGCAGTATATCGACCCATCGTCGTTACATTCTAGCAAAAAACCATATGGTAACAAAACGTGAATCTCTGAGTTGTTCTCTTTCAGGAAGTTACATTCTAGCAAAAAACCATATGGTAACAAAACGTCTTCTGGTATCTCCAATTTCACGAGAACGTTACATTCTAGCAAAAAACCATATGGTAACAAAACGGCTTCTTTTATGGCAATCTTCGGTTGTTTGTTACATTCTAGCAAAAAACCATATGGTAACAAAACACTGCAACAACTCTCCTTCCTGATACTGATGTTACATTCTAGCAAAAAACCATATGGTAACAAAACTTCTAACATGCAGCGATTTGCCCAATCACGGTTACATTCTAGCAAAAAACCATATGGTAACAAAACCATCATTACTGTACTGTGTCCGGAACTGCAGTTACATTCTAGCAAAAAACCATATGGTAACAAAACGCGTTCCGGTGGCATGTCTAATTTTCTGTGGTTACATTCTAGCAAAAAACCATATGGTAACAAAACAATAAGAAGCAACAAGGATAAATGTCACCAGTTACATTCTAGCAAAAAACCATATGGTAACAAAACCTCAAATATCATATCATCTTTGTAGATATTTGACTAGTACCTCTACTTTACTATAGAAACTAATCTAACGAAGTGCGAGTAATCATATGAATCAAATCGAATTTACGTTGAGCGTATTGTTTACGAATGCATTTCTCCATTTTTTTCTTTAACTCCTCAAGCGAATATAGCTTTCCTGTTCTATTTTCAATTTCATAAAATAATGATTCTACATCTGCAGCATCCACTCTAGTCTGCTCCAAAATATATAAATCTTCAATATTCATATTTTCAGTCAGTTCATTTGTGAACACAATAGTCATACAGTGACTTAACTTATAAATCTGCTCTACCAATGATTCAGTAAGCATCGGTGCTTGTATAATCACCAAACTCTTTTCTTTAGCGACTTCAGTGTCTATTATAGACTGTATCATTTTTAATTGTAATAGGATCACTTCATCATATGAAAGGTCAAATTCATCTTTTTGATATTCATCAATATAAAATGGCTTCATTAGTTTTAACAATGATTTTCCATTCAGCCCCTCAAATACCAATTTGATCACATCTTCGTCACTGACTTCATCGGCCAATGATTGAAAAAGTATTTCCAATGTATTGACCGTCTCTTGAATTTCCGATTTGCCTAATTTGATTTCCAAATATCTTTGTATCAATGATTTGGAAGTCATCTTGCAATCCTCGATGACTGAAAAACTTGAGGTCACTTCAAAAAAATTCACTTTTTTTGACGTAAGCTTTTCATCATCGATCAAAAGAGAAGCTTCACTATGCGTTTCCTTACGGCATTCACTTTCGCTTTTACTCTGCAGAAGACGAAACGCTTGATAAAGCTGATATTGCTCTTTCTGATTGCTTCCTATAATAAATTTGACATGTTTTATCAATAACTCCCATTTTCTCATTCCATCCGTAATTAGTAACTTATTCATATCTTAATGAAAGAATCGCTATTTACGATTTCCTCCTGTAATGACTTTCCTCCGGAAATGATCTCGATTTTAGCATATTGTTTTTCTGTAATCAACAAAAGACGTATTTGCCCTTTTGGCGGAATATTCCGATACAGCATTGCTGCATGTTTTACAGCCGCATCACGATTTGCAAAAATCTTGCAATATACGGAGAACTGCATCATCATATATCCGTTTTGAATCAGGTATTTGCGAAATAAAGCATAATTTCTTTTGTCTGTCTTCGTCACTACCGGGAGATCGAAAAATAATATCAATCTCATAAAATTATAAATCATAAGTAACTGGCTGCGGGAACAATAGTTTTTCCTCGGTATGATCAAGAAAATGGAAGATGGAATCTAAATACACATTGATCGCGTTGCTGATTGTCTGTTTACGCTCATCGATCATTACCCTTTTATTGGTCAACTGTATCAAATTTTCTTTATGCTGCTGTTTAAAAAACAAATCTTCTCGCATATTGCCGTAAACATAGTGATCCACTATCGGACGGAAAACTTCGATGATATCATCACTCAGATTAAACATATTCTGTTTTCCTTTATGAAATATACCAAGATTGGGAAGATAGCCTTTGGCAACGATAATCGAAGTGATCAACGATCGAAATATACTGTAGCCGTAGTTAAGCCCTGCATTGATGACATCTTCATCAAAACGAATGAAATCATCACCAAACAATTCACGGAAATACATTTTTGCGGCAAGACCTTCACGGTTTGTCTTATCGTCAAAAGAAACTGAATCTGAAAATTCGTATAGCTTTTCTGTTACATCACTGCTTTTTGCATTTTGCTTTAAAATTTCTATCTGGTTCAAGATCTTATGCTTAACGATTTGTGCATGAAGCTCCCCTTTGCGTTCAGGCTCCCATGCAATCTGTTTTTCAATATTGCCGCTGGCTGAAAAATGTCCATTCATAGGCAAAATATAGCTTTTTGGCAAATGATCCACTCCACATAAGATCGTGCAGACATTATGTTCTGTTAGTTTATTGATCAAAGGTACGCTCATATTTGATTTATAATTATCAATAACCAGTATCTGGATATCTGCAATAGGAAACAAGATATCATTTCCCTTGATTTCTACTTTCAGATTATCAAGATACAAATGAAGATACTCACACTTTTCCACATAAATGACCCGATGTCCCATGTCGATCAAAAAGAAAAGGCTCCGAAGAGCCGAATCCGGGATAAACCCTTGTTTTGTTAGGTCATGTGGTTTTTTGCTAGAATATGACCACTATTATCTTACCTTATTCAAACTCCATTTTCAAGACATTTTGTTTGACTTCATATAAATTGCCCAATACATCCGTAGCATATTTTTTTAGATTTATAAAAGTAGTCACCGTAATCATCAATTGCTTTTTGCAATAAGTATATGTCGGCTTTACTTCGATTTTGTTTGCATCATCATTATTGGTTGCCGTAAATTTTAAAATCTCCGGATGAATGCCGTCATGATAAAGCTTGTCCCCGCCATTCTCTGTTGACTCATCATAAATGAACTGCTCACCATGCTTCTTTGTAAGTCCGATCAACTCATCCCTATGCATCGAACAGACAAACTTTGCTTTATCGTCAATTTTCTTGCGAGCTTTCTCCTGCAGATACCAATCTCTGTCAATGACATATTTCTTTTTTTCTGCTTTATAAAAAACATCTTTGTAACGTATTGTCACAAAACGATATTTTCTATCACTGCATTGATAAAAATCAGTACGATACGGGCTGACCTGCTTCAATATAACTCGTTTATGATCAGATTGATAATTTTGACTGATATCGATATGGCTGCCTAACTTTCCATCTGTATATTTCATGGAAGTGATCGCCGGACCATTTCCTTTTTTCGAATACTTTTTAACTGGCCCATTTTCTTCTTTGTATGCAGTCAGCGGATTTTCACCAACTAACTCTATTTTTTTACCTTTCATTTTGTAATAATCTTTTGAATCTTTAAACTGTTCATAATGATGCCTGATGATCTCAGTGATCTTTGCAAAAGTTTGGGGATCATTTCTTTCCATCAGGTACTTCTCAACTTCTTCATTCAAGATATCTTGCGTCAGCGTTTTGAATTTCGGATCATAAATATCCTTATATTTCTGAATGATCATCTCTTTGCCATTCAGTTTCCGGGTACTATAGATCGTTTCATCAGCCACCTGACGATTTGGTTTTGTGTTGATCTTATGGGAAATCTTGATCGGCGGATAAGCCATAATCGATCTGTCGATGATGCCGCGATAATACTGGCTGCTCTGCTGATAAATTGTTTTCAGATTACTGATGTATCTGATGTACGCAGGATCAAAGAACGATTCTTTTCCTGGTATTTCTTTTATCTCTCCGGTCTTCTCATCATACATCTCATCCAAGGTGAACTGAGAAAGATACCCTTTCAACAGATTAAGTTTTTTGATGGAGGCAACGATTAGTGCATCGATCGCATGATGCAGATAATCTTCATCACGATCCTTTGGCAGATTGATCTTCTGGCGAAATTTATCTGTCAATCTGCCATTTACCGTATACACCTTTGTGTCGATCCCATTGTCTTTATAATAATCGTTCAACGTATTTAAGACAACACGGCAGGCATAGCTGGTGTCAATCAGATTTCTGTTGATGAACTGCTGGATGACGCTGTATTTTGTGATATCCTCACTGAAAAGAAGGTTTCTGCGCTTTTTGCTGCTGATGTTTCTCATTCCTCTAACAGTTTCAATATAATGGGACATCGTGCAGTTCAAGCCAGCAAATTTTCCTTTCTGAAATGCGTCTAACGGAGTGAGATTCCCTTTCAATTGATTTTCAGTGCGCGTGATCAAGGCCTTGTTGTTTTGAGAATCATCTAACGAAATCGAAACAGGGATAATGTGGTCGATTTCTGTATATGTCTGATCTTTAATGATCCGATCAAGATCAAGCGGCTGCAAAGTATATGCGCTTTTTCCATCCTGCTCCTGATATAAGCGGATCTTCATTTTTGTTTTCCCATTGACTTTTTCCGGATCCAAACCTCGATCGCGCAGCAGTTCATCTACTTTCTTATTTCTGTTTTCAAAATACTTCTGTCGTTCCTGGATGTTTTTCCGATGTTCGCTGGAATTCTTTTCACGCGTCATCTCTACCACGATAGAATCAAATTCCCCATAGATGCGGCGAAGCTGATTTATCACTTTAAACGCTTCGTTTTGTGCTCTTCGAGCAACAGGTGAAAGAATGGCTTCACCGTCAGCTGTGATGTTTTTCTTCCCTTTGTGAGATCTTCGCTGCTGATCAAAAAGCTTTAATTCATGTAGAAGCTGCATCTGATTTCGATCAGAAAGATACATTTCTTGATTCAACATCCTTAACGCCTTAAACGAAAGTGCGTGATATCCTGTGATCCCTGTCAATTGAGACAGCTGTTCGATCAGTGACGATGGCAAAGGAAGCTTTCGCAGAGCTTGTTTCCGCTCCTCGATTCCTTTGCACTTGGTGATGATCTCCATCACCTTATCAAGCAATTCAACATCTTCTAATGATACGCTCTCCCCTTCTGCTTCAAATATCGATTTCAGTTTCTTATATCCTTTAAATTCAGTCAGAAGCGGCTTTCCATTTTTATCGATTCGGTATCCTTGAACGTCTTCCTGATTCGCGTTTAATATCTTTAACAACTGCTTAAATGTAATATTTCCTTTATTGCTGACATGCTGAAGGACTTTCTCCTTCTGATCTGGTGTAATTTTTTCTCCCTTTACTGTCAGGTTGTTCAAATCATTGAGAAAATTAAACAGTTCAGCGCTGATCGAAAATTTCGGTGCCCGCAATTCGTCAGGCAAAACTGAACAGTGACCGATCATTTTTTCGATCAAGTCAATTTGCTTGATTTTTCCATCTTCCTCAATAAAGCGTCCATATGGTGTCGGCGACTTTTCACTTCCTGGTCCTTCATAATATGCTCTTTTTCGCTGGATCATTAAGATGATCTTTTGCTTCAGTGCTTCATCGATATCCTGATGCCGCAATGTTTCCTCTGCTTCTGCGACATAATCCTTTGTCTTAAAATTATTGTCATGTCCGCGTACACTTCCACCCTCCTGCAGACGGGCATATTGCACTTCGCAGACAAATTTTCCTTCTGCCAGCAGCTTCGCATTTTTCCCCAGCACTTCTTTCGCTTTTTCTGTTTCCTTTGCGTCTTCTTCATTATCATCCACTGTTTCGATACTGCTGCCTCTATGCTTGACCAAATGCAGAATAGCAGAAGCAAGCTCATCATTGCTCAGTTTCTGAGTCAATCCTTTCACTCTCAATTCATAGACATGAGGAAGAGGATGATAATCTTCACCAATGATGCCATACTGTTTCAGCAGCTTCTTCATATCTTCTATTCTCGTATGGCGTCGTGACACTACCCTTCGTCTGCTTCTGGCTGTTCTCCTTTTCTCATTATCTTCTGCCGTCCCTTCTTTAAACAGCCTTACTCCATAATCGATAAAATCATTGCTTTCCATGTCTATCACACCATAACCGACCGATGTGATACCAATATCTAACCCAAGTACTAATTTATTCATATGATCCTCCAAGTAAAAAAAAACGTCTAAAGACATTATAGAACAAATCATACTTGATGAAAATATATTCCGTAAAACTTACCCATAAAGAAAAGCACTGCTCTTTAGTAATAAGACAGTGCCTTTATGACTTATTCCTCCAGCCCCTCAAACTGAAGCCGATAGTATCTGGCATAGATATTGTTTTTGTCGATCAGCTGCTGGTGAGTGCCGCGTTCTTCGATGCCGTGTTCCCCGATCACGATGATCTCATCAGCATTGCGGATGGTGGACAGACGGTGGGCGATGGTGATGCAGGTCCTGTTTTTGGCGAGTTCTTCCAGGCTTTTCTGAATGTGGCGCTCGCTTTCGTTGTCGAGCGCGCTGGTGGCTTCATCAAGGATCAGGATCTTCGGATCCTTCAGGAATACGCGCGCGATTGAAATGCGCTGTTTCTGCCCGCCGCTGAGCCGTGCGCCGCGTTCTCCGGCATAGGTGTCGTATCCATCAGGAAGCGACATGATGAACTCATGGATATTGGCTTTCTTGGCAGCGTCGATGATCTCTTCATCACTGGCACCCGGACGCCCATAGGCGATGTTTTCCTTGATCGTTCCGGCAAACAGATACACATCCTGCTGGACGATGCCGATTGCGCGGCGCAGTGATTCCAGCGTAAAGCTGCGGATATCTTTGCCATCGATCTGAATGCTTCCGCTGTTCACTTCATAAAACCGCGGAAGCAGTGAGCAGATCGTCGTCTTTCCCCCGCCGCTGGGACCGACCAGCGCGATGGAACGGCCGGCATCGATATGAATGTTGATGTGATCCAGCACCGTCTCATTTTCCGTATAGCTGAAGCATACATCTTTATAATCGATCACGCCGTCCACTTCGCGCAGTTCCACGCTGTCTGGCGCATCCACGATATCAGGTCTTGTCTCCATGACTTCATTAAAGCGCTTGAAGCCGGAATAGCCTTTTTGCAGCATTTCGGTGAACTCGACGAGCACTTCGATCGGTGAAACAAAAATGTTGATGTACAGCGCATAGGTCGCCAATGCCACCGGCTCCAGCGTTCCCTGCGCGATGAACCATGCGCCGCCGACGAGGATCGTGACGTAAAGCAGACCTTGAAAGAAGTTGTTCCCGCCCTGGAATCGGCCCATGCAATGATAGTTATTGATCTTGCTGGTGAGATAGCGCTCATTGCTGCGGGCAAATTTGCGCCGCTCGATCTTTTCGTTCGCAAATGATTTCACGACCCGGATGCCGGCCAGCGTATCTTGCAGGGAAGCATTGACGCCGGCGATCTTGCGGCGGTTTTCCATGAATGTCTCCTGCATCCTGCGGTTCTGACGCAGCGAGAACAGCAACATGCATATGGTCACGATCATCAGCAGCACCGTCAGCGGCACATGGATGGCCATGAGCAGGATGAAGGAACCGATGATCTTCAGCAGCGAGATGAAGACATTTTCCGGACCGTGGTGCGCAAACTCGCAGATGTCAAACAGATCGCTGACCAGTCGGCTCATCATCTCACCGGTGTTATTCTTATCATAATAGGAAAAGGAAAGACGTTCGTATTGATCGAACAGCTCTTTGCGCATATCGCGTTCCATCTGCGCGCCCATGATATGCCCTTGCGCAGACACATAGTATTTGCACAAGGCCCGTACCGTATACATGACGAGCAGGATGACGAGCAATAAGATGATGGCGTCTTTGATCTCCTCCGCGCTTTCCAGATAAAGTGTGGCATTGAGATAATTCAGGATCTGCGGAAAAGCCAGGTCGATGACGCTGATGCCCATCGCGCAGATCATATCGAATAGGAACACTTTCCAGTATGGACGATAATACCGGATGAACTTCCTCATGATCTTCATAGATGTACCCCCTTCACAGGCTGATATTATACCATGATTCGCCTGCTTGTGCCGCAGAAGTGAACAGGGATGACATATACCAATAGTTAGTAATAGCTAACTTTTCCAATGTATTTCGTTGACTTATGGAACGATCGGTGATACTGTAAATGCGTAAGTTAGCTATAACTAACTAAGGAGGAACTATCATGAAAATTGCATATGCATCAAGGACCGGAAACGTAGAGTCCATCGTTTCCCAGCTCGATCTGGAAGCCATGCGCATCGACAGCGGCAATGAGACAGCAGCGGAAAGCTATGTGCTGTTCACCTATACTGACGGATATGGCGATGTGCCCGCAGAAGTAGAAAACTTTCTGGCCGGCAACGCCATGTTCCTGAAAGGCGTCGTCGTGTCCGGAGATACTGGTTATGGCGAAGCGTATTGCCTGGCTGGCGACAAGATCGCCGAAGAATATGATGTCGAATGCCTGTACAAAGTGGAAAACGCCGGTACGCCGGAAGATATCGAGGCCATCAAAGAAAAGCTGGCTTCATTGTAAGACATGAGCACAGACGAACGTCAGCTTGAAAAGCTGCTTGCGCTTCACTGCGCACCGGTGCTGAAAGACCGCAAGGTTTCCAACATGTTTCACATTCAGCGCGACAGCTTCGATGATCTTTCCGCCACGCTTTCCTTATACAATGGAAAGCTGAATCAAAAAGGCATCCATCTGACCATGTTCCAGCAGGAAAGCGAACGGGTCACAGTATTCGTCTATCGGCGCCGCAGGCTTGCGCTGCTGCTTGAACGCAAAGACGTGCAAGCCTTTCTGCGCCGCTTTGACTATCCAAGCGGTCCTCTGACCGCCATACTGCGCCATCTGGACCGCAGGCTGCGCGACTGTAAAGGATATCCCCACGAGATCGGGATCTTTCTTGGTTATCCGCTCCATGATGTGGAAGGATTCATCGAACAGCGCGAATGTGTGCTGATGGGATACTGGAAAGTCTATCGTTATCCGGCAGCGGCACAGCGGCTGTTCGCTCTGTATGACGCATGCATCCGAGAGCTGCTCAGCGGTCTGCGCCGCGGGCAGTGCATCGAACAATTGATCTAGGTCCCGCCCGGGACCTTTTTACATGCGCGCCTTCATGTCCATGCGGACACGATGGTCCAGTTTGAGCAGCGCATGCCGATAAGCGCGGTAAGGTGGACTGAGCCGTTCCATCGCTGGGAGAAACACCGTATCATACCCGATCTGATGAAGTGCTCTGGCAAAGCGCCGGCGCAGCCAGTATGCCGGTGAGACGAGGCGCAGCCAGCGCGCCTTGCGGCTTTGCCGCAGCAACTGCGCATATTGCGCTTCATCCGGCGCGACCGCTTCCCTCAGCTTTGCCGATGCCGCATCCCCGCTTTGAAGCAGCACGTGTTCATCGATGCGGGACACCAAGGCCATATAGCAGCGCAAGCTGAATGGCATGCGAATATCCGCCTGATCCCAGAACGCGATGATCTGTGCAAATGCCTCACGCTGCTCACACGTGGAAAACGGCATCTGCAGATATGGCCGGAAATGATGACAGAGCATCTTCCCCAGCGTGCCGGGGATCATCTCGCTGATCGCGTCGATGATCAGCTGATGATCCAGCCGCTCATCCGCCTGTGCGTGGTCGCCATCGTCCAATAACGCGCGGATCGCGCACAGCTGTTCCTGGGTGCACTGGCTGAGCGTCTCCTTTTGCGCATATAGCTTTTCCAGCGCGTCTTTCTCGCTGACCTCATGCGCGGATATCGCCGCGATCGTCTCGATGTCCATGCCCAGCTTGCGCCAGACGCTGATCTGATGCAGACGGAAAAGATGGCCCTCATCATAACAGCGATAGCCGCTGGCATCTCTGGGCACGCTGAGCAATCCTTTTTCCTCGTAGTACTTTATCGCGCGCTGGCTCATCCCGCTGCGCTGTGCGATCTCTTTGATCCTCATCTCTACACCTTCTTTTTGCGTTCAGTGTAAACCTGAACCTGGCGTGCAGGTCAAGTCGAAGCAAAAAAAAACTTACACGAACCTGACAAAAATGATAAAATATCAGTAAAGCAAGCATGTGTCCTGCTCGTGCGTCGCACGCCGTGGGGCACGTCTTTTCTTTCAGGAGGTCCTTATGAAGTTTGAAAAAAACGAGATCGTGCTGTACCGTCTGATGCTGGCAAAGATACGTGATGTCCTTACCGTGAGCGGACAGTCTTGCTATTTGCTGGATTCGCTTGAATCTGATCATTGTCAGTATCAAGTTCCTGTCGAAAACCGGATGGATCATTTGCAGAAACTGCCGGACACACAGGAATGCAAGGCATTGCTGGCGCGCATTCCTGCCTTGCCGATGCAGCGCATCACGCGCAATGCCATTGCCCGCAGCTGCAAGAGCATCCTGGAACATAGCGACATCATCGAATGGCTTTCCCTGTTGAAGACGATGCATGCGGACAAGCTGAGCGCAGAAGCATCGGGACGGAAATTCCCAGACAGCGAAAAGCATTTCTATGATGTGGCGCTGGAGCGCATCACCATCATCCTTGCCGCTGGCATGCAGATGAGCAGCGAGGAAAGCGGCAAGCTGCTGCTGGATGCGTTAGATGAAGCCATTCAGGCCGAAAAGCAGACACTGCCCTGATCCAGGACAGTTTTTTTATCGCTTTTCTGCCGCCACGATCAGCATCATGGGCCGGCGCAGCTCATCACGCATCCCTTCGATCGCCGCGACCATCTGCGGTGTCGGAGCTGGCTCCCTGACATCCCGCAGCGTGAAGCCCGCCTCGATCAAGCCATGCAGATAAGCGGTCAGCGTATGATGATACTTGATGACCCGCTCTCCCAGAAACAGCGCTTCCCGCCGGCCTTCCATAAAATAATGGTCAAGAGGAAAGTGCAAGATGTTGCCTTGCGCGTCCCGGACCCAGTCCTGATCGCCATAGGCAGTGAAGAGCGGATGCTCACAGCTGAACACCAGCTGTCCGCCCGAAGCAAGCATATGGAAGATACGGACGAACAGCGGCTGCAGCTCTTCCACATAATGAAGCGCCAGCGAGCTGATCACGACATCATAGCTTTCTTCAGGAAAGCTGACGTCTTCCATGGCCATCCGCCGATAAGTGATGCGCGCATCCGTGCTCATCTGCCTTGCTTTTTCCAGCATCTTTTCTGAGATATCGATGCCCATCACGCTGAGCGCGCCTTGCTCTGCCGCGTAACGGCAATGCCAGCCATAGCCGCAGCCCAGATCGAGCACGCGCCGGCCGCGCAGATCAGGCAGCATCTCCTTGAGCACATGCCATTCCCCAGCTCCTTTCAGTCCTTCGCGCGAACGGCGCATACCGGCATACTTCTTAAAGAATACCGGATCATCATAATGGTTTTCTTTCATCTTGTCCTCCTGCATGAAATAAAATCAGCCCCGCAAGACGCAGAGCTGACTTATACTTTGATATGATCCGCGATCTCATTGCCGATGGCGAAGCAGCGCTCCTGCGCCTTGATGATGACGCCATGCATGCAGCGCTGGATCACCTGCACGCTGCAGCCCTCTTCGATATGATGAGCCTGCATGAATGCCAGGATCTCCGCAGAAGCAAACATCCACTTGATGATATAGCTTCTTCCCGGCTTTGCCTGTGACAATGCCAGCATATGATCCCTCCTTTATCTCATTCTAGGAAATGCGGCCGCGGTTAGTCAACCGCAATCAGCGCTCCTTTTTTCTTATTGTGGACCATTGCTGACGGTGCATGCAGGATCAAAGATCAAACGCTTTGCCCAGCACCTCGACCGCCTTTTCTTTATCTTTTTTCTCGATCGTCAGTGAGATGGAGATCTCACTGGAAGTGATCATATAATAACGAATTCCGTTGACATTCAGCGTATTGAGCACTTTTGAGGCAATGCCGCTGTGCGTGGAAATGCCTACGCCGATGACCGACAGCTTGATGAAGCCAAGCATACGGTGGATCGGATATTCATTGCCCAGCCGGTCCGCGTTTTCCAGGATCTGGTCGCTCTGCTCCTCACTGCAGTAAAAGGAAAAGTTTACCCTTCCTTCTTCATTGAGCTGCTGCGAGATCGTATCCAGATTGATGTTCATCTCCGCGATCAGCTGAAACAGCTTGCCGATGAAGACCCCGTCTGTAGGCAGGTCATTGACCCGCATGATCGCATAGTCTTCCTTGATGCTGATGCCGGTGATCGGCATGTCTTCCAGATGTTTTGTCCGTTCCATGATCCAAGTCCCCCTGCTCTTATCTTTTTCCAATGCCCGGCCCAAAAAGAGCGGGACATTGTATTTGCTGGCCAGCTCCACGCTGCGTGTCTCGAGCACGCCGGCGCCGAGACATGCCATCTGCATCATCTCATTGTAGGTGATCTCCCTGAGCAGACGCGCGCGGCGGTAAAGCCTGGGATCGATCGTATACACTCCGTTCACATCGGTGTAGATATGGCACTCCCAGCCCAGCTTGGCTGCCAATGCCACGGCCGTCGTATCGCTGCCCCCGCGGCCCAGCGTCGTGATCTCGCCATTTTCCGTCGCCCCCTGAAAGCCAGCGACGACAACGACCTTGCCTTCATCCAGATGATGCTGGAGGTTCGCGATATTGATGTCCTTGATCCGCGCATGCGCATGATGATGGCTCGTGATGAAGCCGCACTGGTATCCGGTCAGAGAAATGGCCGGTATGCCAAGCGCATCGATGGCCATGGCTAGCAGCGTCACGGTGCGCTGCTCCCCAGTGGAAAGCAGCGAATCCAGTTCCCGCTTATTGACCCGATCCGAGATCTGATTGGCCATGGCGATCAGCTGGTTGGTCGTCTTTCCCATCGCGCTGGCGACCACGACCAGCTGATGTCCTGCTTCCCGCATCTCCTTTACATGCTGTGCGATCGCAGTGATCTGCTCGAGCGTTCCGACGCTCGTCCCTCCGTATTTCTCTACAATATTCATATGGCGCTCCCCTGTCATCTCTTCATGCTTCCCTATCCCTGAAAAATCGAATCTATCATACCACTAACGCATAGGCATCTCAATATGAACGATCTGAAAAAATCGCTTCCTTTCGTACTGATGTCTTTACGGTCACAGCGGAAATGTCACAATAGTACAACAAATGACAAATTATTACAATAAGTATAATGATATGATAATGACATGGTTCTGTCCGGATAGACAGGAAAGAAAGGAGGATATTCATGAGAATGAAGAAACTCACTGCCGCGTTCATGGCTTTGTGCATGGGCATGAGCGTCTTGCCTTTGCAAGCCAGCGGCAGTGACACACCACCGCAGGAACTGCTGCATCTGTCCTTTGAAGACAGCCTGAGCGACAGTGGTCCCTATGCGAACGAGGCCGTTGCCTACGGCACCATGGAATATGTGGAAGGGGTGCGCGGCAAGGCGCTGCACATCACCAACGAAAACGGCAGCAGCGCCGCCAAAGGAGAGAATTACATCCAGCTTCCCGAAGCAGTGAAGCTGGGAAGCGAGGACTTTTCCATCTCCCTGTGGTACAAAAGTGACAGCGGAACCGAAGACGGCGGCACGATCATCGCCAACAAAGACTACACAAGCGGCGGAAACGACGGCTTTGCCCTGGGCAGTTTCTCCGCCAATGTCCGCGCCAACTTCACGCCGCAGGAGGGCTCCCGTCACGATCTGTATGACATCTCCCAGATCGACGGCGCATGGCATCATATCGTCGTGAACTATGACCGTGACGGCGAGATGCAGGCATGGCAGGACGGCGAACTGGTCAAGACCACGGACATTTCCGGGGATGCCGGCAAAGATATCGACTGTTCTGTCTTGAGCATCGGCGCCGACTGCAACGGCAGCTACGCCTTGCTTGACAGCTGTCTCGATGAATTATACGTATATCGCGGCCTGCTGGACGAAGAGGACATCCAAAAGCTCTATGCTCAAGGCAGCGATGAGATCCTGTATCTGAATTTTGATGAGGGCAATGCGACAGACCTCAGCGGCAACGGTTATGATAGCAATGCTGTCAATGTCACTTATGCCGATGGCATCCTGGGCAAAGGCGCGCATATCGTCAATCCTGATGGCAGCAGCAGTGCCGATGCGGTTTCCTATATCGATCTGAGCGATCAGATCCGCCTGGGCACGGAGGACTTTACGATCTCCTTCTGGTATCAGAGCAGCGAGGGCAATGAAAGCGGCGGCACCGTCATTTCAGCCAAAGACTATAATTCCGGAAGCAACGATGGCTTCGCGATCGGCAGCTTCACCGATGAGCTGCGCGCCAACATCGCTTTTGACGGCACGCGCAAAGACATCTATTTCACGCCGGTAGACGGGCAGTGGCACCACAGCGCTGTCACCTTTGACCGCGATGGCATGATGAGCGCCTATACCGACGGCGTGCTCGTCGGCACTGCCGATATCTCTGCCTTTGCCGGCCAAAGCGTCGACATCGGCGATCTGGTCATCGGCGCTGACGGTTATCATCGCAACGCCCTGTTAGACAGCGTGATCGATGAGGTGAAGATCTTCACTTCTGTCAAAAATGCGGAACATATCCGCACGCTTTACGAAGAAGTGCACAGCCAGGTCATCGCCCCGCTTCCGGAAGACGGCGAAGTGCTGTACGCGGCCTTCGATGGAAACACCGAAGACAGCAGCGGCCGGGGCAACCATGGCACTGCCCAGGGAAACGTAGAATACGTGGACGGCATCCGCGGCAGCGCTCTGCACATCGTCAATGCCAATGGCAGCACTTCGGCCAAGGCTGAGCAATATGTCGACTTCGGCAGCGGCACTGACCTGAAATTCGGCAGTGATGACTTCAGCGTCACCTATTGGGTCAAGTCAGACAACGGCGTCTCGGCCGGCGGCGCGCTGATCTCCAACAAAGACTTTGGCAGCGGCGCCAACACCGGCTTCAACATCGGCAACTTTGACAACGGCTTTCGCGTGAACTTCACCGCGCAAGGCAGCGCGCGTCATGACATCTATGGCATCGCGCCGATCGATGGCGAATGGCACTATATGGTCATCAACTTCGACCGTGACGGCTACATGACCAGCTACATGGACGGCGTGCAGACCGGCAGAACAGACATCTCCGCGGACGCCGGCCGCACGATCGATGTCGCCAATTTTGTCGTGGGCGCAGACGGCTATTTCTGCAACGGCCTCAATGACGCATATATCGATGAGCTGCATGTCTATAAGCAGCTGCAAGATCCGGACACATTGCCGCTTCGCCATGCCCACGATCTGCTTGCGCATACGATCACCTCCGGACAGACGCTGGCACAGGAAGCCATGCATTACACTTTCTTCGATCCTGATAAGATCGCCGCGCTGGAAACCGCGGTCAATGAAGCGCAGGCACTGCAGGACAGCGAAGACCTTGACGCGATCATGGCCGCGATCGACAGCGTAAATACAAAGATGGAGGAGCTGCAGGAAGGTACCCCTGAGATCATCGACGGACTCATGCTTTATGCAAGCTTTGACGCAGAAAGCGCCGATGATGAAAGCGGCCGCGCCAATCATGGCATTGTAAATGGTGATGTAGGATACGTTGAAGGCGTATCCGGAAAAGCCATCCACATCGTCAATGAAAACGGCAGCTCCACGGCAGTTGCCCAGCAATATGTCAGCTTCGGCCAGGATGAAGACTTGCGTTTCGGCAGCGAAGACTTCACGCTGACTTTCTGGTATCGTTCCGCAAACGGCGGTGCCAGCGAAGGCGCGCTGATCTCCAACAAAGACTGGACTTCCGGCGCCAACCAAGGCTTCACGATCGGCAACTTCACCAACGGGCTGCGGGTCAACTACACCGCGCAAGGTCATGGCCGCGACGACATCTATGGCATCGGCGCCAATGATGACGAATGGCACTTCATCGTCGTCACCTTTGACAGGGACGGCGAGATGCGCGCCTGGGTAGATAATGAAACGGCTGGTTCCGCTGACATCAGCGACACCATGGGCAGCACCATCGACTTCACCGATCTCGTACTGGGCGCAGACGGTGAAAAACACTATGGCATGGATGACGTCTGTGTCGATGAGCTGCGAGTATACAAGCGTCTCATTTCTGATGCCGAACGCGATGAACTGTATTATGCGGACAGCGTGCCGATGCAGATCGAGCATATGCAAAAGGCACTGGACGAAGCCCTTGCGGCAGGCACATGCACCGAAGAACGGGCCGAAGCGTTCCAGACAGCCATCGATCAGGCCGAAGAAGCAGCCGCACAGGCCGCGTCCGATCAGATGCAGCCGATCTTGAACCGTCTGAACATCGCCTATGAGACATTCATTTCTGATCATGAAGATCCGATCATCTCTTTCGAGGTGCTCAGCGATGTGCACATCAACGGCGGAGATGACAGCACCGATACGAATGCCAATCTGATCGATGCCCTCCAGGACATTCAGGTCATGGATCCGGACAGCTCCGCGATCCTGTTCCCGGGCGACATCACCAATTCCGGCTCAGAAACACAATATGACGCGTTCTTCGACATCGTGGAGCGCTATGCCAGCACTTATCCGATGATCGCGCTGGGCAACCATGACGTGAGATGGCTGTGCAGCAGCGAGGAGCGCAACGAAGCCGGACTGCGCATCCCGACCTGTCAGGCAGGTGCCAATCCATTCAAGGAACTATATCTGGAACGCAATCAGAAATACATGGGCGATGTGCCGGAAGGACAGCTGTATTTTGACCAATGGATCGACGGCTATCATTTCATCACGCTGAACACAGAACAAGATCTCAAGGATCAGGCTTACCTTTCTGATGCGCAGATCAGCTGGCTGGCAGACGTCCTCGAAGGAAGCGATCCGGATCAGCCGGTCTTCATCCAGATCCATCAGACTTTCCAGGGAACGGCTGATCATGAAGAGCTTGACTGGATCGGCGATGAAAGCGAGACAAAGCTCAAAGCAGTGCTCAGCGAGCATCCGCAAGCCGTCATCTTTACCGGACATGTGCACAACGGCATTGATCTGGCCGATGTCTTTGACCGTGACTTTGGTCATGTCGTGGATGTGCCCAGCTTCTGGTATCAGTCTTACGGCGATCCACAAGCGCAGATCGGCTATCAGGTCAATGTCTATGAAGATGGCGTAGAGATCCGTGTTCGTGATTATCAAAACGATGTCTGGATGGATGAATACACGATGTGGGTCGACCTCGATGCCAAAGATCCGACCACTGACGCTTATGATCTGCCCATTGCGCAGATGCAGGCCACGGCCGGCTCTCAGCACGCCGACAGCGGCGTCGAAGGCCCGGCATCCAACTTGCTGGATAACGACGAAAGCACCATCTGGCATACGGTATATGGCGGCACCCCGATGGAAAACCGCTGGGCAGAAATTACCCTGGAGGGATCCACCTTGGTCGATGGCATCCGTTATCTCCCGCGCAAGGTCGGCACAAACGGCACGATCTTAGGCTATGAGATCTGGCTGAGCAACGATGAGGGAGAAACATGGACAAAGGTCACCGAAGGCAGATGGAAAGGCAGCGCCACATGGAAATCCGCGTCATTCGAGCCGCAATACGCGACCAACATCAAGCTGCAGGCCACGGATACCATCGGTGATTATGGCAGCGGCGCTGAGCTGCGCGTGACCGCGCCGGCACAAAGCAGCGATAAAACAAAGCTGAACGAAGCGATCACAGCCGCAGAAGCGCTGGATGGCAAAGACTATACGACAAACAGCTGGAACGCCCTCACTTCCACACTGGAAACGGCAAAGACGGTCGCAGCGGATGAGAACGCAACGCAGGAAGAAGTTGACCATGCCGCAAACGCGCTGAACAGCGCAGTCAGCGCATTGCAGATCAAGGCCAGCGA